>Ga0207048_10069_pt1 | contig 33741 bp, 41 predicted proteins | sample Alteio_BWMinCont_65_FD_153301 | JGI IMG/M metagenome (GOLD analysis project Ga0207048, IMG submission 153301) | Enriched cells from forest soil in Barre Woods Harvard Forest LTER site, Petersham, Massachusetts, United States -... | ecosystem: Environmental > Terrestrial > Soil > Temperate forest >...
CGGCCTGCTGCAGTTGCTGAAGCGAGGGAAACTTCATCCTGGCTGCGCTGGATTGTTGTAAGAGCAGGAGATAATGACTCGGCACGCCGGCGAATCCCGTGCACTTCGTTCTATTCATCAGGTCCAACACCTTATCGGGCAGACGAAAGCTCGGTCCAAGCACGAGCGAGCCGCCCACATGCAAATGGGTATGGAGCAAAGAGGTACCGAAACAGTACGAGAATGGCAGGACTACCATCATTCGGCTTGTCTCATTGAGATCAAGATACTCGATAATAGACTTCGTATTTGCGACGATGTTGGCATGACTTACCATGACACCGCGAGGAACTCCGGTTGAACCCGAGGTAAACATGATCGCTGCAAGATATTTTTGCGGATCTTTTACGTCTGCGATTAGAAAACTTTCGTTAGACGCAACTGCAGTCCTAATGAGATCGCTTTCGCTGAGAATCGGTAAGATTCCGATTTTTTTGAAGACAGGTGATTGACTCAGCAGGGTAGAAACCACAATGGCTTTCGGTTCAACCAGTTCGCGGATGCACTGCGCCTGTTCAGCAGTGATTCGCTCCGAAAGAGGAACCGCTACAGCCCCAATCGAAATGATGGCCAAATAGGCCGCAATCGAAAAAGCTGAATTTTCCGATAAGAGAAGGCATCGGTCATTGGGTTGGACACCCATGTACAAGAGCCCCCGTGCTATCTCACTAATTTTGGCTGATAAGGCTTCGTAGTTCCAAGTGTCTGTTTCGGTTATGATCGCCGCGCTACCACGTTTTCGCCAGTTCTCGGTTAGATATACGGCGGCATTCACGTTTACAATCCACGGAGCTTGAGAATAGCGAGGATTTTTGGAACGTCTTCCATTTGCATAATTTCCGACACGTCAAATTCCACGCCAAACTCGTTTTGCATTGCATTGACAAGACGAACGTGGCCCAGAGAATCCCAATCGGGAACCTGCATGGGCGTAGTTTCCGCCGTAAACACAGTCGAGTCGATGGCAAATGCTTCAACAAAACATTTCTTCAGCTTATCGACGGTGATGCTCATACGTTCATTCCACCTGCGTAGGTTAGGTTCGCACCCGTCAAGCCCTCAGGATGATTGACGGCTATCTCGACAATAAATTGGGCCACTTCTTCGGCACGGAATGGACGTTGGAGAGGGGTCTTCTTCGCCATCATCGCCAGCAACATCTTATCCACAAGGCCGGTTTGTACAACACCAGGACTAACACAGATGACTCGGATGCCCATGGCAACATATTCTGCCGCCAATGACTTGCTCAGACTAATAACGGCTGCTTTAGCAGCGGCATATACGGCCATTTTAGGTGAAGGCAATTCTCCTACAACCGAACCGATATTGATAATGAGACCACGATTTTGTTTTACCATAACAGGTATTACCGCCTGGCTGAGAAAGAAGGTGCCTCTAAAGGAAGTGTCGACTTGAGCTGCAAATGTTTCTTCCGAAACCGTCTCCGACTTCTCAATCGATAAGACACCAGCGGCATTGACTAAAAGGTCAATGCGTCCTTCAGTAGCTTCAATGGAAGCGATGATGGCGCGCAAATCCTTAACCTGCCTGACATCTACGTCACGACACTCAATTCCCTCGGCAACTGCAACACTTTGGGTTGCCCGGCGGCTTAAGCCATAAACCTTGTAGCCAGCCTTTTTTAACCTGAGGGCAACGTTGAGGCCGATCCCGCTGCTAACTCCCGATACAAGAGCAATCGGCAAAGCAGGTTTTGGTACATCATTGTTCATTTAAACCGTATTATCCTAACTAAGGGCGCAGACCATGCAATAAGCTTTTCCTTTATCCAAGCGGCAAACATACGTAAAAAATAGCTACTTCTGATTGGATCCCACAAGTTAGTCCAATTGGATGCCTGGAGAGCCGTAAAGCATCTCAATGGGAGCTCCTATACCCGAAGGAGCATATATGATTCCGGTATAAAAATTAATCTGTGTGATGCCGTAGCTCACAAAGATTATAAAGACTATACCCAAGAGCCAAACCGGCTTCATTAGGTTACCATAAAAGTAGGGTTATTTTTTACCATATCCTTCCTTAGCACCTGCACAGAGAGATTGTCTAGCCGACTACAAAATTGATGAGCTTGTCGGGAACGAAGATGACTTTTTTCACCGTCTTGCCGGAAGTCCATTCGGCAAAGGCGGGCAGAGCGCTAGCCGCGGCTTCAACGATTTCCCTGGATGAACCGGCAGGCACCGTGACGTGGTCACGGACCTTGCCGTTGACCTGAAAGACAATCTCGGCCTCGCTTTTATGGAGGTATTGTGGATCGGCCTTGGGCCATGGTTCGTACGCGAGCGTTTGGTCGTGGCCCAGCTGATGCCAGAGTTCCTCGGCCATGTGGGGGGCGAAGGGCGCAAGCAGCAGGAGAAGCGTTTCGAGAGCGGCACGCGGGCGGACAGTTTCCTTGGTCAGGTCGTTGACGAGAACCATGAGGGCCGAGATGGCGGTGTTGAACTGGAGCTTCTCGATATCGTCAGTAACTTTTTGAATCGCACCGTGGAGACTGCGGAGAAGTTCGATGGAGGGTGGGGCATTAGTGATCTTGGTGGGTGCAAAAATCCATTCGCCTTCCTGATTTTCCTCCATGACGAGACGCCAGACGCGGCCAAGGAAACGATAGACGCCTTCCACGCCCGTGGTGGACCATGGCTTCATCTGTTCAAGCGGACCGAGGAACATCTCGAAGAGACGGAGGGTATCCGCACCATATTCGGTAACGACGTCGTCGGGATTAATGACGTTGCCCCACGACTTGGACATCTTGCGATTATCCTCACCAAGGATGATGCCCTGATTGACGAGCTTGTGAAACGGTTCAGGCGTGGAAACGACGCCGATGTCGAAGAGAACCTTGTGCCAGAAGCGGGCGTAAAGCAGATGCAGCACGGCGTGCTCTGCGCCGCCGATATAGAGATCGACGCCTTTGTCGCCCATCCAATATTTTTCGACGGCGAGGTCGATGAGGGCGTTGGAGTTTTTCGGGTCGCAATAGCGGAGGTAGTACCAGCATGAACCGGCCCACTGGGGCATGGTGTTGGTTTCGCGCACGCGGCCATCAGGGAGCTTGAGCCACTCCTTTGCCTTGGCCAGCGGTGCATTGCCTTCGGGAGTCGGCTTGTAGTCGTCGAGTTCGGGCAGCGTGAGGGGGAGGTCGTTTTCGGAGATGACTTCGTGCTGGTCGCCATTCCAGATAACGGGGAACGGTTCGCCCCAGTAGCGTTGGCGGGAGAAGAGCCAGTCACGGAGTTTGTATTGAATGCGGCGCGTGCCTTTGCCTTCTTTTTCCAGCCAATCGATCATTTTCTCGATGGCCTGCTCATGTTTTAAGCCTTCAAGCGATATGTCTTGGTTTTTTGAATAAACGTAAAGGGTATTTGTTCCAGTGTATGGCAGATGATCTCGAATATAATCTTCTGGTTTTGTTTCATATAAATTTAGCAGGGCTTTTACTACTGCAGTTTCATCGGGTGGAATAATTACTGGTCGAATCTGTAAACCAAACTTCTGCGCAAACTCGAAATCCCTTTCATCGTGAGCAGGCACGGCCATGATCGCACCTGTGCCGTAGCCCATGAGGACGTAGTCGGCGATCCAGATAGGGATTTTTTCGCCATTGACTGGATTGATCGCATAAGCACCGGTAAAGACGCCCGTTTTACTTTTGGCGAGATCGGTTCGTTCGAGATCGCTCTTATTGGCGACTTCGGCTTTGTATTTTTGAACGGCATCGCGCTGTTCAGACGTGGTGATTTTGTCAACCAGCGGATGCTCAGGCGAAAGGACCATGTAGGTTGCGCCGAAAAGGGTGTCGGGGCGGGTAGTAAAGACGGTGATGGTGTCAGGGGTAGCCGCTGCTGTCCCTAGCGGCGGTGTCTTTTCGGAAGATAACGAGCCGCTGCTAGGGACAGCGGCGGCTACCCCGAAATGCACCTCCGCGCCTTCACTGCGGCCGATCCAGTTCCGCTGCATTTCTTTGAGCGATTCGGGCCAGTCGAGCCGGTCGAGGTCCTTGAGCAGCCGTTCCGCATAAGCGGTGATTTTCAGCATCCACTGGCGAAGAGGTCGACGCTCGACGGGATGATTGCCCCGTTCGGAGCGAGGGCCTTCCGGTGTGGGTAAGACCTCTTCGTTGGCGAGAACGGTTCCGAGAGCAGGACAGTACCAGACCGGCGCGTGCGAGACATAGGCCAGCCCCTTCTTGTAAAGCTGGATGAAAATCCACTGCGTCCATTTGTAGTAAGCGGGGTCGGTCGTGTTGACTTCGCGCGACCAATCGTAGGAAAAACCAAGTGACTGAATCTGACGACGGAAATTGGCGATGTTTTTCTCGGTCGTCTCGCGCGGATGAGTCCCGGTCTGGACGGCATATTGTTCCGCTGGCAAACCAAAGGCGTCCCAGCCCATGGGATGGAGGACGTTGAAGCCCTTCATCCGTTTCTGGCGCGAGATGATGTCGGTGGCGATCCAGCCTTCCGGGTGGCCAACGTGGAGCCCCGCACCGGATGGATACGGGAACATGTCGAGCGCGTAGTATTTCGGCTTTTCGCTGCCCGGTTCGCCGGGATTCGCGGCGCGGAACGTGCTATGCTCAAGCCAGTAGCACTGCCAGACCGGTTCGAAAGCGACAAAAGGAAATTGCTTGCGTACTTGCATGGTGGGGGCCTGCCAGTTAACTACACGTGCTTCATTATGGAAAGGAAAACGCTTTGCATCGCCACCCGTAATAAACACAAGGTCCAGGAAATGATTCCGACCCTCGCGCCGTTTTGGGAAGTCAAATCTTCCGTCGACTATCCGGAAGTCGAGGAGATCGAGGAGACGGGCGATACCTTCCTGGCCAATGCGACGCTGAAGGCGGTGACGACTTCGCAATTCATTCCCGATTATGTTTTGGCGGATGACTCTGGTCTTGAAGCCGATGCACTCGATAGCGCGCCGGGCGTTTTTTCAGCGCGATACGGCGGAATTCCTTCCTCGACCGAAAAAAACAACGCGAAGCTTTTACAGGAGCTCACCCGCGTGAATGCCCAGACGCCTCAGCAACGAGCGGGGCGCTACCGGTGCGTGCTGGTACTGGCAAAAGAAGGCGAGGTGCTGGCGACTTTTGAGGGCACTTGTGAGGGGACGATTGCCATGACGGCCAAGGGAACCGGCGGTTTTGGCTACGACCCACTCTTTATCCCGCAAGGCTATGCGCGAACATTTGGACAACTAGGCGAAAAGACTAAAAATAATCTCAGTCACCGCGGGCTTGCGCTGAAAAAATTCGTGGTGTGGTGCAAAGAGAATCCGTTGGAGTAATCCTCCGTCATCCTGAGCCTGTCGAAGGTACCTACATACCACACGCATAAAAGCTCGACTTAAAGAATCACGGGAAGTTTTTCGATTGACCCAATGGAAACCCACTTGAATCCATCTGTATCTTTAACCTGCATTCCCCAAGCTACGTAAGCATCATTAATTATGATGTAATGCATCCAGCCTTGTTGGTGCATGATAAGGGTTCCTTCTTCCAATTTTTCGCAATATTTATCAAAAAGAGCACGTATCGTCGTCGGAAGTGTTTTGTACTCCGCTTTGAAACTCTTTTTAAAGAAAATATCTACGGGTGCAGGCATCGAAGGCTCTTACCTTCAGCATGCTCCCGAAGAGCCTCGATTGCCAAGGAAGTAAATGCACCGGAATCCATGGCTCGTTTAATTCTTCCATGAACAGTATCTTTAGCCACCTGCTTTGCCACCCATCCAGAAACCTCTACCCGTTGTTTTGCAGGGAGATTTTGAATAGACTTAACGGCCTTTTTAATCGTCTGAACGCTCATGAAGTAACTTTAGCAGCATCTGACAGGCCAGCGCAACTTTGATTTCCAAATACAAATTGAAGCAAGCTTACTGACCACCTCCAGCCGATCCTGAAATACCTGCCATTCTAACATAAACGTGATTATCAGGAGATGGAGGAGCCGAAGCTTGGGCTACGTTGGTATTAAACGCTGAAATTGTCGCCATGGCTCCCAAAGCTGTCGTATATTTGTAAGTACCAAAGGGCACAACATCACCCTTCCATGCTTGATTATCGATCATGCTCTTTGAATCACATTTTACAAATCCAGGATCACTCGATCCCCATTTTGTAAAAATTACTCCAATAAATCCCTCTGGTACCACTTGAATCACGCGTGCTGTTGCATGGGATGATTGACTTGTCACTTCCGGTGCCTCTGGTGGTGGTGCAATGGCAGCTACATGCGGATATGGCGCCGCCACTGGTGCAGTGCCTCCACGAGAAAGATCAGTCCAAGAAGATGACTGAGTGGCTGCTTGCAGCGCCTCCTTATCCATTCCCTTCTGCCTGGCCTCTTCTTCTGCTACTAATACGGCCTGCTTTAATTGTGCCGCTTGAGTAGATTCAGCTTGTAGCAAATCCTGACTAGCCTGCATTTCACTCGCTCTCTTATTTGCTGCCACCTGAGCTTTTGATGGATCGTAATTGAACTTCTTTTGAAGTTCAGGTGATAGCTTGGATAGCTCGATTCTTGCTCCACCGTCAGAATCGAGGATCGTCACGCAATCTGCCTCTACTTTGACGACTTTCACGTCTGAATAGGCTTTTCCCTCAACTATCCAATCTTCCGCTCGAATCGGAATACTGGCCAATAAGATGAGAAGTATTATCTTCATGGCCTAAAAGGTAGATAAAACCTGACGTCCTGTTCAAGCTAAAATAGGCAAAGTTTTGCCCGTCACGCCTTTCAACTAGTCCGACTATTGGGCATGAATGCCAGGGAATTTGGCCAGAGAGTTTATCGACTACGGATAAAAAAGAAGTGGACTCAGGTCATGTGCGCCGATAGAGCAGGAATCAGTATCCGCAATCTACGAATGATCGAATCGTATCGGGCCTCTCCTACGGTGGATACGGTTCAAAAGCTCGCCATAGCCTTTAAATGCTCTTGGGAGGAACTATTGGGGCCGGTTGCATGCCCTGACTCAGTCATGAGAAAGTGATAAATCTGTTGACTTAAGGAATATATTGTCCTACTTAATGATTATCGGCTTCAAAACCGGGGTGATTAAGAATTTTGTTTCTCAGTGTGCTAAGATCGCGAGACTTGGCGATCCACCTTCACCAGGATTTTGAAACACTGAGAAACTCTTTTTGTGCACTATAAAAAACTTGAGGGAACCAGAGCGCAAACTCCGATTCCCTCTGTGCGCGGTGTGGCGAAATTGGTAAACGCATCCGATTTCTAATCGGATATCCTGACCAGATTTGCGGGTTCAAATCCCGCCACCGCGACCTAACCTTAAATTTTTCTGATCTTTTTTTCAAGATAGAAAAATCAATAAGTTGAATCTATAGCGCAAAAGAAGAACGGGGTGACCAAGCTAAAAGTCTTCCAGGACACTTGGTCACCCCGAGAAGCAAACTGGATAACGGAGAAACCTTACCTACCTCTTCCTCCATTTTCAAGAGGAAAGCTTTTGGTTTTTTTATTCAACACCGCTTCCTTCGGTACCTTAATCAGCTTTTTCATGAAGCGTTCAAATTTAGCAAAGGACGTATCTTCTTTGACCGTTTTTTTCATTGGTGCCCCTTTATGCCGTCGAGACCTGTAATCCCTGATTTCCAGCCTTACCGATAAGTTCCATGTAGCGGATGCCGCGACCTACGACGCCAGAGAGCGCCTTCACAAATCGGCCTGCGTCATCGTCCTTACGTTCGTTAAACCGGAAAGCTTGCTCGTCCAGATAGCTTTTAAGATGGAACGGTTCCACGTTGACGTAAGTTCCCTTGATGGTGCGTTTAAGCAGGCACCAGAAGTTTTCCAGCCCGTTGGTATGCACTTGCCCCTTGGCGTAAGCCACCGCATGGTCGATGACTTGGTGGGCATAGTCTTGATTCATCCCGATGTAGGAGCGCAAGGCATCGGTATAAAGCTCTGAACCTTTCAATACGTATTCCCTGACGTTGCCCTGGACTTCGTGGTTTCGGGTCGTTTTGAGTACCTTCAACTTGACCCGGGAAGCGCGAGTCGCCGTGGTTCGCTCAAGAAGTCCCTGAACAGGTGACATACCCTTCCAACCTGAATGCTGTTTCTTTTTAGCCTTGTGCATGAACCGGGATTTTCCACCGATGAAAGTTTCATCGGATTCGACCTTTCCTCCCATCTTGGTGAAGGAACCGTCCTGCATGGCCTTGCGTATCCGATGCAGCATGAACCAAGCTGTCTTTTGCGTGACCCCCAAGGATCGAGCCAGCTCACAGGAACTAATGCCATTCTTGGCGCTCGTTATCATCCAAACTGCCGGTAACCATTTGGTGAGAGGTAGGGGTGAATCTTCAAAAATCGTTCCTACCTTGACCGTGAACTGCTTCCTACAGCTCTTGCAGTTACTGACCATCCGTTTACCCGAGAAGGAACCTACCTCCCTAGATTCACACCGGGGACAGGCGATGCTCTCCCCCCAGCGGACATTGACCATGAAGGCATGGCAGACTAAAGGGTCTGAAAAATATTGAATGGCTTCTAATTGAGTTTCAGGGGTGTTGCTCTCGTTCATTCCCCCAACCTAACCTAATTTCACTATGCGTCAAGTATGTAATTGCCCTGTCGAAGGATCAGCCTCCGGTAAATTACGTTTTTGGGGAGAAAGTGTAGACTTTCTGGAAGCTGATCCTTCGACAGGCTCAGGATGACGGAATGCTGTTATTTCAAAGCCGCTTTTTGGAGCGCGGCCAGCTTCTTGATGCCTTTTGCGGCAAGCGCAAGCAGATCGGAAAATTCCTTCGGAGAGAAGGTGCTTTCCTCGCCGCTGGCCTGGACTTCGATGAATTCTCCACGGGCGGTCATGACGACATTCATATCGGTCTCGGCATCCTTATCCTCGATATAATCGAGGTCGAGCAGGGGACGGCCTCCGACGATGCCCACGCTGATCGCGGCAAAGGGCGTTTTGATCGGTGATTTGCCCGTGCTTGGAAGCAGGCCTTTTTCGCGAAGGCTGCGAACCGCAAGTTCGAGCGCAACGTAAGTACCTGTAATGGCCGTCGTACGGGTTCCCCCGTCGGCGGCGAGGACATCACAATCGATGCAAATGGTACGCGCACCCAGAGCTTGCAGATCGACCGCGGCGCGAACGCTGCGCCCAATGAGGCGCTGGATTTCGGTGCTGCGCCCATCCATACGGCCCTTGGTAATGTCACGCGGCTTACGGCCCAGAGTTGAGTAGGGAAGCATCGAATATTCAGCTGTGATCCAGCCGCCGGAAACCTGCTGCTCCTTCATCCAACGCGGGACGCTTTCCTCGATGGTGACAGCACAGATAACCTGCGTACGGCCACATTTGGCGAGGATCGAGCCGGCGGCATGGGGAGCAATACCCGGTTGAAACGTGATGGGGCGGAGTTGGTCGGGACGGCGGCCATCGTGGCGGCGGGCGTTGGCAGGAGTGGTCATTCGGGCTGGTCTTTGGATGGATCTACTTTTTTTTCGAGTTCGAGTTTGGTGAGGATTTCCATGATGCGGTCACCTCGCTCCACCGCCTTATCGAAGCGGAAGATGAGTTGCGGCGTAAATTTCAAACCGAGCCGGCGACCGATGGAACTTTGCCACTCCTTGCGATTACGCATGAGAATGGCCAGAGCTTTTTCCTGGTCCAATTCGGGGTGAAGCGTACTGACATAGATATAGGCCTGGCGCATGTCGGGCGGGAGCTCGACCGAAGAGATGGTGATAAGCATACCCTCGAGATCGAGAGACTGGCTCATGCAAGCGGCGAGTTCCCTGCGCAGGACTTCGGCGACGCGAACAGTGCGGCGTGTAGGCATTCTCTTACTTTCAACGAAACCGTGCTCATATGCAACTCTCTCCCAAAATTTCATGGAAGCCAGTTCATTATTCTCACCGACCCAGCCACGGAGTTTTCCTTGCACCCTGCGTCAAGGTGCCGCTTAATGACCTTTCCTATGAATTGGTGTTTACGATGTATCCTGTTGGTAACTTGCACCTGCACAGCTTTGACCTTGGCCGGTTGCGGCAATAAGGAAACGAAAGAGGCCCTGCAAAAAGCTTCCGCGCTGGAAGAGCAACAACAATATCTGGATGCCAATAATGTTCTGGTGGAAGCGTTACAGGCACGGGAAGCAAAGATCCACGCCAACTCCGGCACCCCAACCGATCAAAAAGAAGCGGATGACTTGACCAAAAAAGTGCAATCTGATTCCGAAATTTTGAAGATGGAACGGGCCCAAATCCCGATCTATCTCCACATGGAACGCGCCGATCTTGCCTCTGCTGTTTACACGGACATCCTGGGTGCTGTTCCAGGTGATTCGGTGGTTTACAATGCACTGCAAGACAAGGACCCAAAGCTGCGCCTCGGAGCAGCCCGCGTCCTGGGCCTGACCGGAAATGCCGATGCCATCGACGCCTTAATCCAGACTACCAAGGACTCCGATCAAGATGTGCGTCGGGCAGCGGTGGTAGCCCTCGGTACAATCAAGGACCAAAAAACAGTTCCGGCCCTGATTGATGCCTTGAAAGATTCCAACTGGTTCGTTCGGTCGGAAGCGGCCAATTCTCTGGGACGACAGAAAGATGCCCGGGCAATCAAGCCCTTGCTCGATACCGTGACCGATTCGGACAAAACCGTGGAAAGCTCAGCTGAGAATGCGCTCGTATCGATTTGCTCGACTCCAGGCACTCCCGCAGACGAGTTCGCCAATCATCTCAATGATTCCAACCCGAAGCTGGTCACAATTTCTTCTGTCTGTCTGGCCGTTCTCAGGGATCCCCGGGCCATACCGATTTTACTGAAATTAGCCACCGCCGATGATCCCAAAATGCGACTGCATGCGGTCAAGGCTCTCGGCGATATGGGTGATCCATCGGTCCTTCCCATGTTGCGCCAGACACTCAAAGATACGGACCTTAATATTCGAGGCTGGAGTATCATTGGTCTGGGCAAATTGAAGGATCAAGCTTCCGTAGGGACCTTGAATGCCATTGCAGCCGATACCACGGAATCACCTGATATTCGGACAGCGGCAACGGCAGCCGTGGCACATATTACCGGACAACCAACCGCAACGACTTCCGATTCCGATGGTCATTAATCCAGCTCAGGGTACCGAACCGCCAGCATCCCCCGCCTGTTGGTGAGCGGCGATCATATGATCCAACACGCGGCGAAACTCCTCCAATCCGGGAGCTGGTATGACGATTGAATCGCGTCGACCATTGGCATCCTCGGTTATGCGCAAAAAACGACCTCTCGGATTTTCACGCAAATCAAAAATAAAATTCTTACGCTCGACGGCGATATTTTCACTTTTCAATACAGCATCCATCCTTAAACCTCGGGTTAAGCTCCTCAAAGCAAACTAATCGACGCATCGAACCTGTCAAACGACCCTCCTTATTTTATGAAAACTCTTTCTCTCGGCACCACTGATTTTCAGATTCCCCGGCTCTGCTACGGCACCATGCGCATCTCCGGAATCTGGGACAAAAATAAAGTCGATGCAGCGGTGATTGAACGGGGCATTCGCTCACTCGAAAGCGCCGTGGACGCAGGTTACACCTTCATCGATCATGCCGATATTTATGGCGATACCGTCTGCGAAATGATCCACGGATTGGCGCTCGACCGGCATCCCGCGTGGCGCGATCAACTGATCGTCGCTACAAAGTGCGGCATTCGGTGGGAAGACGAGCCCAAGGGCGCGCCTCATCGCTATGATTTCAGCGGCGATTATATCCGGCAAAGCATTGATGGTTCATTGCAACGTTTGAAGTTGGAACGGGTCGATCTTTACCAACTGCACCGGCCCGACTGGTTGGCCGATCCCGAAGATATTGCGGCAGCTTTGGTCGATATTCAAAAAGCGGGCAAGGTACGTTACTTTGGGGTGAGCAATTTCCGCCCGTCGCTGGTTAATGCCCTGCAAAAAATGCTCCCCTTTCCGTTGGTTTCCAACCAGGTCGAAATTCATCTCCTGCGACTGGAGCCTTTCGAGGATGGCACGCTCGATCAATGTCTTGAAAAAACGATGACGCCCATGGCTTGGTCTCCTCTCGCAGGCGGGCGTCTGGCGGCAGCATTCAACGAAAAAGCTGAATTACCTTCCGATGAGCCTACAGCCGCCGCCGTCCTGCGGTTGCGTCCGGTTTTGGCCGATATTGCCCAGGCGTATGGGGTAACCCCGCTGGCCATTGTCCTGGCGTGGCTGATGCGTCATCCCAGTAAAATTATTCCGGTCATCGGCACAACTCGTCCCGAAACCATCCAGGAAGCGACGACAGCCGATGCAATTACTTTGGACCGGGAAAGCTGGTACCGGATTCTCCTCGCAGCACGAGGACAGAAATTGCCTTAGAATTCCATCGCTTAAATCGAGCCTTAAGCGACGATTTATCCTCCTTCGATAATTCCGTTGTTTCTTGTCTTGAGAAGGGTTTCGCATCTAGAATACCTTCGGCATAATAATAATTTATCCCAAAGGGGGAGGCCCCCATATGATTGAACGACAACCTGATTGTCATAAAAGCGAGGTTCGTTTACAGCGCGTAACCTCCCAAAAACTTCTTCATCGTCGACGCTCGCATCGACGGGGGCAGACGATGACCGAGTATGTGCTCCTCCTTGCCTATATCGGTATCTTTACGGTTCAGGCCATGGAAAGCCTCTCCTTTATTACCGTCAAGGAATATGTCTATACGAATTGTACGTTGATTGTGGGAAATATGCAGGGCCAGAGTCAGGCCAGCCAAATGTCAGCGGTGGACAACTATCTAAGCAATTCGAATAGTTGGCAGCATGCCGATGCCAATAAGATTGCATCGGCTGTCACCGAAATTCACAGCGAAATGCACCAGGCCATTTATGGCTATTGATCGGCAAGCCCGGAAAGCGGGACGGATCACTTTTCCTATCTTCCCCATCATCCTGCTGATCGGAACGCTTGCCGTCATCGCAAGTCTTCAGTTCCCGAAAAAAACCATCACCATTAGTGATTTCACACTCGATAGTGAAGATATCCTGAGTACAAAGATTCGAGATTCCTCCAATACGCAAAAGGTCGATTTTATCGTTTATCTGAGTCCAGCAGGAGCGAAGCATGTTACCGCGTGGGCATCGACAAACCCGAATTCTGTCGTTTCGCTCGCTTATGGCGACCGGCTTATGGGCAAACTTTCGCTGAGTCCCACGATGAATACCAAGACGCTCCATGTGGAGGCCACGCCCGAAACGGCGATAACAGCCCGATATGTCATCGGTAAATAGACCGGTTTATTTTTCAATTTGATTGAACCGGCAGCATGAGCCAAGGACGCAGCACGATTGAGGAAGGCTGCCCGCCATAGGCAGGCCAAAAATGAATATCGACCGCACCGGTTTGATTCAAGGGCCATACCTGATACGCCCCATCTGAAACCGACGGAGAACCCGTCAAATTAAGCTGTTTTTCACGTGGGGGGAGCTGCAACCAATGGCGCATGCGCAGAGACTTAAGCCACTCTTCATTCGGTGGAGAATCGACTCCCATGACCAAAACATCCGCATGAAGATCGGGATAGAGAGCAAAAAGATCGCTCTGTGTCTGAGCATCGATCCGACCCGCCCAGAGAAGCGTCTGGTCACCCGCGTAAAAGAGAAGCACCAAGGCGCGATCTTCGGCCCGCGTTTCGGAACTGTCGGCGGCGGGATGAAGCACCTCCACTCGCACATCAGACGCCAAATTAAAACCTTGGCCCCGCTGCCATGATTCGAGATTTCCTCCGGCACTGCCGGCGATCTCGGGTAAAACTTTTTCCAGTGGTGAGCGGGTATGCAATACCGGAACGACCAGATGCCGCGGATGAAAATCGCGGGCGATCACTTCCGCGCCGCTGTTATCGGGTCCGCTCATCTGGGTAAGAACCAGACCGTCGAGACGGTTGATGCCATAAAACTGAAGCATCTGGCTGGTTGCGGTACGGGTGATATTTTCCCGGCCCGTATTGAAGAGCCAGACTTGCTTCGAAGTACGGACGAGCAGACAGGAACTGTCCTGCAAAGGTGCCACGATGAATGATGACGGCGGCGAGGAAAGCGAGCGAATGTCGGGTACGTTGATCGATGCGCCGGGCTGATGGGCGAGGAATCCGACGAACATGATGAGCAGGCGGGCAAAAAGCCAATTAGCATTATTAAGCAGGATAGCCAGGGGCGTAGCGACGAGCGAAACGGCGACACTGAGCGTACCGACCATCGTGATAAGTCCCGCCGTCGGCACGACGACCAGATTGGCCAGGATCGAGATGGGTGTGATTTGGTGAAAATCGATGGCTGTGATCGGTTCGCTGATCAATGTCGCGGCGATAGATGTGCTCAGCAGTCCCATCACCCACCACCAAAAGTGTTCTTCCCTTTTCTGTGCCGAAGTGAGTAACGCCTCCGGTAAAAAGGAGTCAGGCCTGAAAGGCCGAATCAAGAAACGCGCTAATGGCGGTGCGATCAGAATAAGCCCGAGAACGACGCCAAAGGAAAGTTGCGCACCGGGATCGAGCACCATCGCCGGATTCCAAACCAGCATGGCCAGAAAAGCGAGTGACCAGCAACCGAGCGCGTTGAGCGGTCGTCCCATGCGCCAGGCCGCCAGAACGGCAAGAGCCATAACCGTGGCGCGCACCGCGCTGGAAGGAGAACCGGTGAGCAGACAATAGAGAAGGACAATCGGTGCGAGAGTCCAGGCCCAACGCCAACGAACGAGGCCACATAATTGCAGCAAGATAATGGCAACCACCACCATTTCGGCAATATTTTGACCGCTGACCGCGAAGACGTGGAGCGTGCCGGTTCGGCGAAAATCTTGTTCGATATCGGCGGGAATATCCTGCCGGTATCCGATGAGCATTCCGGCCAGGAAATCGGCCATGCGCGGATCGTCCTCCAGCCCGATTTGAAGCCGGGCATAAGCCCAGTCCCGCGCGCGAAAGGAGAGGTCCTGCCACCAATGACCATTTCCCGTTTCGATTCGCTGCCAATTCAAGGCCGAAACGGTGGTTTCATAATAAATCCCCTGAGCCGCCTCATAGGCGCGGTAATCGAGTTCTCCGGGACAAAGCGGGGACGGGATCGGTGAGAGAGGCGCAGCAAATTCGATGCGATCTCCGCATAGAATCTCTTGTGCGGGGCCGAGTAGAGTGCAGCGAACATTCCCCTGAGCCGGTTGCCAAGGTTCGTCGACAGGAGCGGAAAAAAGACGTCCTGCCGTGGGTCGCCAGCTTTCCACCTGCAACGTGAATGAGGTGTGATCGAATGAACGACGTGTAGCGCTGAGCGAAAGCTGGGTAGTCGGTTCTTCCACGATTACCCCGCGCCATTGCGTTGTGGTGAGGGTTTTATCTTCCGGCAAGCGACGAAGATCATCAGCTGGAATGATCGAACCTACCAAGAGCGTATGGACCAACCCGGCAGAGGCGACATAGCCGTAAAAAGTGGCCAGCGAGGCTTTTTCATAACTGGCCAAAATCAGCCAAAGCAAACCGAGGATGCCCATCAAAATCAACGCAGTCCCGAATGCGATCCAGCCCGCCAGCCCCACCACACAACCCAGCGCGAAGGCGAGACTGACCGAGAAGAGCGGTGCCCGAAGCGAAAGCATTCACCTCTCACCTAGGGATTATTTCAAAAATAAGCGAGGCTGGTTCCATAACCAATGGAAGTTATGGTGTTAAGATCGGCAATGAAATTGCCTCAGCATGTGCGTTCCCAAGTACAACTTGGGAACAAGGGAAAACTCATCGTTTATTTGTTCACGAGTCTGATCCCTCGACAAGCTCGGGATGACTGCCGCGTTCGGATAAACTCAACCCACCGTCCGATTTAAGTAAGGCGGTCTTCTTCGAGGTCGATGAGGTCGAAGTAAGTTTCGACTTTCTTTTTGGTCGGTGCGCAGACGGAGCGGCGCAGCTCGAAAGCAGCCAATTTTTCCGGTGAGTCGGGACGGCGGTTGACGAACTTGTTGTTGAAATCGGTGATGGCGTGGTCACTTGGCCAGGCGGGACCGAGACGTTCCTTGAGCGCATTGAGAACGCCTTCGTCGGTCGGATTTTTGGCCACGATTTGCTCGAATACCACGCCTTCGAGGCAGAGGAAATCGAGCAACGTTTTATCGAAACCAAAGGTGAGGTAATTGTAGCCAGGGAGTTTACCGGCGGGAAAAAGCCGGGCTTTGTCGATCATTCGAGGGAGATGATAAATCTCGCCAAGTTTTTCGTGCGGACTGCGCGGCGGTACTTCCGGTGCGGTGGAGATGGGCAGCCCCTGCTCGCGCCATCCGCGGAAACCTCCGTCGACGGAAATGACATTGGTATAACCCATTCTCTGGAGATTGTCGGCCACGAGAGCCGAGCGATAACCGCCCCCGCAGTAACAGAGAATGCGTACCGTCGTATCGGGAATGCGCTGCTCGATGTCGCGTTCGATGATGCCTTTGCCAAGATGCGTGGCGCCGGGCGCGTGACCCGCATGCCATTCGCTTTCCTCCCGGACATCGACCAGATAAACGCCAGGCTTTTTGGCCTCGATGTATGCTTCGTGAACGGTGATTTCTTTAACGCGGCTTTTGGCGTCATTGACCAGTTTGAGGAATTGCGGGCTATGCAGCATGGAACGCTAACTTTGGCGCAGATTTGCCCCGGTTCAAGTGCGCTCGTGAAAAACCACCTGAAATGTTTGCCTCAACCTTCAGCCAGACTCTAGCCAAAAGCTCATACTAGTGGCAGTTTATGGGGGATGCAGGCACATGCGTGGCAGCTTAAAACCCGGACCCTGCACTGGCAGGAGCGCCCTCTGGTGATGGGTATTATCAACATCACCCCTGACTCCTTTTCCGATGGCGGGCAGTATCTCGACCCGGAGGCTGCGCTGGACCGGGCGCTCGAATTGGAAGCCGAAGGCGCGGATATCATCGACATTGGCGGAGAATCGACCCGTCCCGGAGCAACCCTGATCAGCGCCGAAGTTGAATTGGCCCGCATTCTGCCCGTGCTCCAACATCTTCAGGGACGGCTGAAAATCCCCCTTTCCGTCGATACCTGGAAAGCGCCGGTAGCTGCCGCCGCACTTGAGGAAGGCGCGGAGATCATTAACGACGTCAGTGCGGGCCGTTGGGACAACGTGCTCTGGCCGACCATGGCACAATACCGTGCCGGTTATGTCTTGATGCACTCGCTCGATCAACCCGCGACGATGCAAAAAGCGCCTCACTACATTGATCCCACAGCGGAGATTGTTGATTTTCTCGGGAAGTTTCTTGCCCGCGCGGAGGAAAACGGTCTCGCACTTGAATCGCTTGTGTGCGATCCCGGTTTCGGATTCGGCAAAACTCTCGGTCACAATCTGACTTTGTTGCGGGATCTAAATGCATTTCGTGTCCTGCGGCGTCCTCTCATGGTCGGCCTGTCTCGCAAATCTTTCTTAAAATTAATTGGCGGTTCGGAGCCATTGGAGATAACAAACGAACTGGCCCATTTGTGGGCGACGGCGCACGGTGCGGCGATCTGGCGGGTTCATGACGTGCCCTCAGCCCTTCGCGCAGCACGAGTGGCCGGAGCCTTCGCACGTGGAACCGAGACCGCATGAACTATTTACTAGTGCATTATCCCGTTGCGACAGAAATCTTGCGCTCGCTTATCGAGATTTCGATTCTGGCGACGGGAATTTATTTCATCTGGAAATTGTTTCGTGGAACACGGGGCGCTCGCGTGCTCGCAGGGTTCGGATTTCTGCTCGCAGCGCTATCGTTTGCTTCTTTAGTGCTCCCTGTCATTAATGAACTCTTACAAGCCTCCTCGACTTTTCTCCTGCTTGCGCTGGTAATTATTTTTCAACCCGAATTGCGCCGGATTTTTGCCGAGCTCGGCAGCCGCCCGCTTCTGGGAGCCCATCGCCAGCAGACCGAAGTCATCGAAGTAGTGATTAACGCATTGGAACAGCTGCAACTGGCCGGCCATGGAGCGCTCATTGCCTTTGAGCGCGAAATCACTTACGAGCCAGCGCGCGAAACCGGCACTATTCTCGATGCCAAGGTAAGCGACGATCTGCTCGCTACGATCTTCTTTCCCAAGACACCGCTCCATGACGGCGGCACAATCATCGTCCATGATCGCATTGCGGTGGCCGCGGCCATTTTTCCGCTCACCCAAGCGGAAGGCTTGCAGCGCGCACTGGGCCTACGCCATCGGGCCGCGCTGGGATTAAGTGATGAAACCGATGCGGTAGTTGTGGTACTCTCCGAGGAAACCGGGATTATTTCGCTAGCTTATAACGGAGAACTCCGCCGCCCTCTCACCACGGACGAACTTCGTTCTCAACTGATCGCCATTCTACTCCAAAATAAAGACGATGAAAAATCTCTGGCTGAACAACTGGCAAGCTAAACTTGTTTGCTTTCTGATTGCCCTGGTCATCTGGGCTTGTCTGAAGAACCAGGTAGACCCTAGTTTTTTCGACCGGCTGTGGACGGGAACGTTCACCGCTGGGCGATGATTGCACCGGCGATAGATTGTGCGAGAGTAGTAATGGCATGACCACGCTGATCGAACCAACTACCGAGCCTCTCACTTCTGTGAGTCATCCTCTGCTCGTGTTTTTCGACGGTGAGTGCGGGTTTTGCAATCACTGGATCAATCGGGTGAAGGATGCCGATCACGCACATCGGATTCGTTTTGGAACGAAGCAGGGTAAGACATTCCGGCAAATTGCCCAGGCCCATCCTGAAGTGGCGAATGTCGAGTCGATTGTTGTCATTTCGCGCAATGCGCTCGGACGGGAAGATGTTTTGGTGCGGAGTCCTGCGGTGCGAATCGTTGTGGAAGGCTTGCCCGACTTTCGATTCTTCGCTTTCCTCTTGCAGATTGTTCCCACTCCGATCTGCAATCTTGGCTATCGTATTTTTTCCAAGGTGAGGACCCCTCTTTTCGGAAGACTTTCCCAATGCCGTGTGCCGACAGCAGAAGAACGGGAATTGTTCGTCGACTGATTGTCAGCTTTCCCAAAGTGGTATTCTCTGATTATTAAAATCCATTAGGAATTTACATTATCCCCTATTGCTTGTTCTCAATAGGGGATAATAAATTATAACCTCTTTATTGCAGAAAATACTTTGTGATCAAGCCTTGATCTTAATGCGCCAAAAAGCGTTCGGCTTCGATTGCCGCGGCGCAACCTGTGCCAGCAGCGGTGACAGCTTGACGATAAACCGAATCAGCAACGTCACCCGCGGCAAAGACACCCGGTACATTGGTGCGTGTGCCACCATAAAGCTTGAGGTAGCCATTTTCATCGGTATCGAGGGCTTTGCCAAAGACAGCGGTGTTCGGCACGTGACCGATGGCAACAAATAGCCCCGCGCAATCGAGCGTACTGATTGCGCCCGTGGTAATATTCTTCAATTTGACGCCGGTGACTTTTTTCTGCACGACGTCGAGCACTTCGGTCACGATACTATTCCAGACCATTTCGATTTTTGGGTGTTTGAGCGCCCGGTCCTGCATGATGGCGCTGGCGCGAAGATGGTCGCGGCGATGCACGAGATAGACTTTTGAAGCAAAGCGGGTCAGGTAGGTGGCTTCTTCCACAGCGGAATCGCCGCCACCAACGACGACCAGAGGTTGGTTGCGAAATTGCGGGAGGGCACCGTCGCAGGTGGCGCAATAGGTAACACCGCATTTCTCCAACGCGCTTTCCGAAGGAAGGCCGATGCTGCGCGGATGAGAACCTGTTGCCACGATGACGGTTCGCGTCTCAACCGGATCGCCATCGACGATAAGCTTTAGCGGCTGGCTGGAAAAATCGACACTATCGAGATTACCAAATTTAACCCGTGCACCAAAACGCTCGGCTTGTTTTTGTAGATTCTGCATCAGCTCGAAGCCGTCGATGCCCTCGGGAAAGCCGGGGAAATTTTCGACGATGCTGGTTGTGGTGAGCAACCCGCCCGGCTGGGTGCCGGTAAGCACCAGCGGGGAAAGATTCGCCCGCGCCGTGTAAATCGCAGCCGTAAGTCCGGCGCAGCCGGTACCGATGATGACAACTTGTTCCATGGGAAAACTACCTTGCCACGGGTTTGGCGCTTGTCGAACCTCCGTAAGCAGGAATAATTCAACATATGAGCGAATCGCCCAAGGACAAGTTTGAGGAGTTATTCCGTATGCAACAGTCACTGAATGAACGCATTGGCGTGCATACGACAGGCATGAACGAGGAGGAGCAGACCAAGTGGCTTCTCAATTATACGCGGGCCATGAGCCAGGAAATGGCGGAATTGACTGACAGCGTGCCGTGGAAATGGTGGGCGAAGTACCAGAAATTCGACGCACAAAATGCCAAGGTGGAAGTGGTCGATCTTTTCCATTTTCTCATCTCGATGGCCCAGGTGCTCGGCATGTCGGCTGACGATGTCTTCAATGCCTACGTCAAAAAGAATGAAGTGAATTTTAAGCGGCAGGAATCGGGTTATGCCGTCAAGGATGAGGCTGATTCAAAACATATTTAGCCACCGATTCTTAGCACAATTCACCGCTAGTAAATGGCAACCAGTCGTTAGCGTGGATTCAGCCTTTCTTGCATGATACGGGTATGTCCCCTTTGTCCACCGCGCATGATCATCCCCTCCCCATGAGCTCGATTTTTTGGCGGCGCCTGATTTATGTCCTTCTTGTTCTGGCAACTCTCCCTGTCGTTGGCATTTTGATCTGGCAGGGAGTCACCTCCCATGGCTCTCCCGATCCGACCGCTCCCAATACCAGCCATCTCGCCGCCTGTCTCGACATCGCCGTGCTTGTTTTTCGTGAAGGTTTGGAAAGCATCCTGGTGCTTGCGGCCATCACCGCCGGTCTCTCCCGCAAAAGCGAAGGTTCGGGCACTGACCGCTCCACCCCTATTTTCCTGGGAGCCAGCGGAGGCTTCATCGCCACGCTCTTAACGTGGTTTCTCGTCAGGGGCATCATCGAAGACATCAGCCAGATGGTTTCCATGCTCGTCCTCCAGGCCGCCACGGGTTTACTTGCGGTCGTCGTTCTGCTCATCGTCATGAACTGGTTTTTTCATAAGGTTTACTGGGGTGGTTGGATCATCGTACATAATCGCCGCAAAAAAGAGCTGCTCGAATCGCACACCTCACCGGGACTCCTCTATGGAGGACTTGTTCTCCTGGGTCTTTCGTCGGTCTACCGCGAGGGGTTTGAAGTGGTTCTTTTTCTCCAGAGCTATTACCTGAAGCTGGGCGGCATGACGGTGCTCTACGGATCTCTGCTTGGCCTGGCTCTCACGGTGATTATTGCGGTGATAACGTTCTGGGCTCATCACCGGATGCCTTATCGCAAGATGCTGATTTTTACCGGCATCATGCTCGGATTTGTTCTCCTGGTCATGGTCGGTGAGGAAGCTTATGAAATGCAGCAGGCCGGTTGGCTTCCAACCACCACGATTCATTCGATCGAAGCCTACATCCCTGATTGGGCCGGGGTCTGGTTCTCGCTCTTTCCCACCGTTGAAACCATTGTGGCGCAGGTGATCGCATTTGTGCTGGTCGTCGGTTCCTATTTCATTTCCGGGCGCGTCATGGCGCATCATCCGGCAGAAGAGCACGTTTCTTAACTAGCACCCCGTCATCCCGAGCTTGTCGAGGGATCAGTCGCGTTATAAATGATCAAGAAATTGGACGGTTGGAATTTACTTCCTTTGTGTGATCGTCAAGTTTTCAGGAAGATGTAAGCGCGTCTGATCCCTCGACAAGCTCGGGATGACGGTGAAAAACAAAAACGGCGATCCTTTGAGAGGATCACCGTTTTCAGTTTGGCAGTCAGAGACCGCCGCTACATTTAAGACTATTTATCGGAATCTTTTTCCTTCTTTTCAGCTTTGGCTTTGGGAGCTTTTTCTTCCTGGGGAGCAGGAGTTGCTTCCACTTCCATCACGTAATCGACCCATTCCAAAAGGGCGATGGGAGCGGAGTCGGACTGACGTGGCCCAAGCTTGATGATGCGGGTATAACCGCCTTTGCGATCCTTGAAGCCGGGGGCGACTTCGCTGAAGAGCTTCGACACGATGTCTTTTTGGCCGATCTTGGCGACAGCGAGACGGCGCGCGTGGAGCGTGCCGGTTTTGCCGAGAGTCACCAGTTTTTCAGCCAATGGTCGGGCAGCCTTGGCCTTGGCCAGGGTGGTTTTGACGCGCTTGTGCTCGATCAGGCTGGCCACAAGATTGGCCAGCATGGCATCGCGATGCGACGAAGTGCGTCCGAGTTTTTTTCTGGTGGCGCATGGCGGTTAGTCAGCTTTGGCGTCGTTGGCAGGCAGGTCGACGAGGCCGGGTTCGAGCTTCATGCCCAGGCTGAGGCCGAGGTTCTGGAGCTTGTCCTTGATTTCGTTGAGTGATTTTTTGCCGAAGTTACGGTACTTGAGCATTTCGGCTTCGCTCTTCATGGCGAGCTGGCCGACCGTGGTGATGTTGGCGTTGTTGAGGCAGTTCGCCGCGCGAACAGAAAGCTCGATTTCGTTAACGCTCATGTTGAGGAGCTTCTTGAGCTTGCTGTTTTCCTGGCTGACCTGCGGCTGGCTTTCCTCGAATTCGATGACTTCCTTGTCGAAGTCGGCGAAGAGATCGAGGTGATGGCGCAGGATCGCGGAGGCTTGCAACAGGGCTTCGTCGGGCGTGAGGCGTCCATCGGTCCACATCTCAAGAACGAGCTTATCGTAATCGGTGCGCTGACCGACGCGGGTGTTCTCGACTGAATACTTCACCTTGCGAACAGGCGAGAAGAGCGAGTCGATGGCAATGACGCCGATTGATTGATCGGCATGCTTGTTGAATTCGGCGCTGGCGTAGCCGCGACCGACTTTGACTTCCAACTCGGCTTCAAAGCGGTGCTTCTTATCAAGCGTGGCAATGACCTGGTCGGGATTGAGCACTTCGACACCGGCATCGAGCTTGATGTCGCCTGCGGTGACCGGGCCTTCCTTGGTCACGTTCAGGAACAAGGCGCGGGGATCGCGGTTGGGGAGCTTGAAGAGAACCTTCTTGAGGTTGAGCACGATGTCGGTGACATCTTCCACCACGTGGGGAAGCGTGCCGAATTCATGCACGGCGCCTTCGAGTTTGATACTCGAAATGGCGGCGCCTTCCAGCGAGGAAAGGAGCACGCGGCGCAGGGAATTACCGAGGGTGTGACCGTAGCCGGCTTCAAAAGGTTCGGCGACGAACTTGGCGTAATTGCCTTTGGAAACAGCTTCGTCTTTAGCCAGACGATTGGGCATTTCGAAACGACCGAGGCGGATGGGCATTTAATTTCTCCTTGGCTGGGTTTCCCGAATGCGCGACATGCCATCGCATCACCGGACCAACAGCCAGATGGCGGTGTTAGTCTACTGCTGCCCTTCTCCGCACCGTCGGTCGAAGGAGGGTCAGGCGATCCCGCACGGCGGGACCGCAAAAATTTGTTAGCGCGAATAAAGCTCGATGATCAACTGTTCGTTGACGATCGGCGCAATTTCCTCGCGAGTGGGGATCCGTTTGACTTCACCCTTGAAATTATCTTTGTCGAGCAGGAGCCAGTCGGGAACCGTGATGATCTGGGTAGCATTCAAGCCGCGTGTGCCCAATTGGCGGGAGACGGCGTTGTTACGCACTTCGACGACATCACCGATCTTGGTGTTGTAACTGGCGATGCTGACCCGGCGGCCATTGACGTTGATATGGCCGTGATTGACCATCTGACGTGCCGAGCGGCGGGAGTTGGCGAGCCCGAGGCGGAACACGATGTTATCGAGCCGGGTTTCCAAAAGCTGAAGCAAGGTTTCGCCCGTGACGCCGCGGCGACGGAGCGCGGTCTCGAAATAGCGGCGGAACTGCCGTTCGAGCAGGCCGTACATGAGACGGAGCTTCTGCTTTTCACCGAGAGCGGTGGCATATTCCGACTGCTTGCGGCGGCCTTTGTCGCCATGCATGCCGGGCGGATAATTGCGGCGTTCGAGCGCCTTGTGGGGGCCGAAAAGGGCTACGCCGTAGCGGCGACTTTTCTTAGTGCGGGGTCCTGTATAACGAGCCATAAAAGTTTAAATAATAGAATTAGACGCGGCGCTGTTTGCGAGGACGGCAACCGTTGTGAGGAACAGGCGTGACGTCGGTGATGGAGGTGACTTCAAGGCCGATGGCCTGAAGAGCACGAATGGCTGATTCGCGACCGGTGCCGGGTCCTTTGACGCGGACGGAAACTTCCTTGAGCCCGTGGCCCATGGCCTGGCGGGAAGCATCCTGCGCGACAACCTGGGCGACATAGGCGGTCGATTTCTTGGAACCGCGGAAGCCGCACTTGCCAGCTGATGACCAACCGATGACGTTGCCGGTCATGTCGGTGATGGAGACGATCGTGTTGTTGAACGTGGCCGAGATGTGGGCGATACCAGTAAAAATATTCTTGCTGCCCTTGGCCTTGACGATCTTGGGCTTCTCCATGTCGTTCGGATCGAGCGACAGACTGGTGGAAATTTGCTCGGCGGGCTTCTTTTCGGCTGTGGCAGCCGCGCCTTTCTTTTCGCCTGCTGGCTTCTTTTCACCGGCGGGTTTCTTTTCGGATGCGGGCTTTTTTTCCGCTGCCGGTTTGGGAGCCGTTTCAGCGGCGGGAGTAATAGGTGTTTCGTCGGCCATGAGAGTAAAAGATTAAGATTAGACCTTGCCGGCTTTGGCGTCCTTGTTGCGCTGCACGCCGACCGTCTTGCGAGGGCCTTTGCGGGTACGGGCGTTGGTGCCGGTGCGCTGACCGCGTACAGGAAGACCACGGCGATGGCGGATACCCCGGTAGCAATTGATCGCCTGGAGGCGTTTGAGATTCTGTTGAAGTTCGCGGCGCAGATCGCCTTCGATCGTGTATTTGTTTTCCTGGATGATCTGGATGATGCGGTTGAGCTGCTGGTCGGTCAGGCTTTTCGCGCGAACATCGGGGCTAATTTCAGCCTGTTCGAGAATGAGCTTGGCCCGGCTGGGGCCAATGCCAAAGATGTAAGGAAGAGCGGCTTCAATCCGCTTTTCACCGGGAATATCGATACCGAGGAGGCGTGGCATACAGGCGTGTTTTCCAATTAACCCTGGCGCTGTTTGAGGCGCGGGTTTTTCTTGTTGATGATATAAACGCGCCCCTTCCGACGGACTACCTGGCAGTCCGAGGTGCGGCGTTTGACGGAGGCGCGAACTTTCATATTTTTAGCTTTGAAATGGGTGATTGCGACCCTCTGACGACAGAGGCGAAAACGCCTCCGCGCGACAAGGCGCAAGAGTGAGAGACTATCAAAAAGAGGAGGCGTGGCAAGTGTGTTGTTGAAATTTTTTTAAGGGAAAGGCCTTCCCGTATGACTGGAGTCATTTTTTATCGTTGGGGTTAAGCCACGATTACTCGTCGCAAAGTTTTTCCCAACTTGTTTTTAGCGCGATTCGCAATCTTCTTAACGTAGGGAGCGTCGGCCAATAATCTCCCGCTTCAATGGCTTGCATGTGACGCGCGGATAAACCCACCAACTCCGCCAGTCTCTCTTGGGTCAAATTATTGGTGGAACGCAATCTTACCACATTGCGACCAAACTTTTTTCTCTCAGGAGAGGGAGACGGTTTTTTAGCAGGCACTAAATAACTTCGTCCTAAGATTCGAGCCACGAACACGGGGCATGCCCCGTGTTTTTCCTTGACTCGTCATTTAACTCGGCCTAACTACCCATTTAACCCAAGGATCCAAATGATTGAGATTTATGCATGTGACTTAACACAGAGACTGACAATTACTTGAAAAGTTATTTATGGAAAAAATTATGAATAAAATATGCTTAAGATTAACGGTTGCGATACTTGTGGTGCATCCGGCCTCTCTTTTTGCTCAACAAGATGCGATCCACTCTGAGCCCTTCAAAGATTATCCATCGCCGCCTGCCTCGATAAACTCCTCCTCCTCCAACGGACAGTCCAAGGCGGTTTCTTATTACCCAAAAACCGATGGACCGGTACCCTATCGAACGTCGGCAAGCTTGCGTGAACCCGATGGCACGGGATTGTATGTGGGTGCCTACGGCGGAGCCATCGCATTTCAAGACGGCACTTTGAATATTACTTCCGGCTCAGTGCCTGGAGTTCAAATTAACGGTTCAACCCAAAGCAGGTTGGGGAGCGTTGCGGGGATAAGGTTTGGATATACCTGGCCGCACTTTGTGGCCGATCCTGATTCGAATTCAACGGGTCCGGGTTTTCTGATGCCTTCCGTAGAAGAAGAGTTTTTTTGGACTGGTTATAATTATAAGGCAACAGATGCCAGCTTTGGCACCGGAAGCTCGCTTACGGCGGATGTCAACACCCTGAATTTCATGGTTGATCCCAAGTTGAAATTTCGAGTCGGCGCTTTTCATCCTTATATCGGCTTTGGCATCGGGGCCACCTATGTTGATGTCGGGAATGCCAAGATAAATGTTTCAGGCCTGGGCACCGGTCAGTTAACCGGTTCTTCTGACGACATCGATTTTTCCGTCCAAGCTTTGGCTGGAGCGGAAGTCTTCATTGCAAAAAACTGGGCACTAAGCCTGGATTACAAATACCAGTACATTCTTGATCCAACTTTTCACGGCGATGTTCTTGGAGCAGATGTAAAATATCATCTGGATAGCCTGGGAGGTCATCTCTTTACCGCAGGCTTAAACTATTATTTTTAAGGTTCCAACCGCGAATGTTTGAGGCCATCTATCGTTTGAATAGGTAGCTATGCAGGATTAATCCAGCCCCGGGAGAGGTCGTAGGGGTGAAATTCGATTGAAACGTGGTCTCCGATTTTGATGGAGGTGGCTTGCGTGCCCTTGGCAACACGTCCGACAGCACGATGGCCGTTGGGCAGTTCCACGCGGTAGGCGTCGTGACCCACAGTCTCAATGATTTTTCCTTGGGCACGGATGGCGTCGGATGCGGACATGGTATTGCTACTTTGAATATCATCCGGGAGCTGATCCTTCGACAAGCTCAGGATGATAGAATAATAACGCGATCAATTACCGGCGTTTCGCTGCCGTTTCGGGAAGGCAGGTGAGAATTTCAGGATCATTCTCGGTAATAAGAACGGTGTGTTCAAAATGGGCGGAAGGTTTTCCATCGGCGGTGACAACCGTCCAGCCGTCGGCGAGCTGGCGTACCTGGGCGCGACCGAGGTTGACCATCGGCTCGATGGCAATCGTCATGCCGGGCTTGAGTTTCGCTTTGACCTCGCGGCCATAGTTGGGGACGTGCGGTTCCTCATGGAGCGAGCGACCAACGCCGTGCCCAACAAATTCGCGGACGACGCTGTAGCCATTCGAAACAACAAATTTTTCGATGGCTTCGGAAATGTGGTGGACACGATTGCCGGCCCGGGCCTGTTCGATGCCGATGGCCAGCGCTTCCTGGGTTTTCTCGAGCAGCCGGGTGGTGGCAGTCGGAATTTCACCGACCGGAATGGTCGTGGCGGTGTCGCCAACCCAGCCGTTCAACACAATGCCGATGTCGAGCTTGACGATGTCAGCGTATTGAATGCGTCGAGCGCCACCAATGCCGTGCACGATCTCGTCGTTGACGGAGATGCAAATATTTCCGGGAAACCCACGGTAGTTGAGAAAAGGACTGCGTCCGCCCCGGTTATTGATCAGGCGCGCCGCGAGTTTGTCGATTTCGCCAGTCGATACACCGGGGACAACGGCGAGGGAAACTTCCTCGAGAATTTCGCGAGCCGCGCGACAGCTAAGCCTCATGGCTTCGACTTCTTCGGGCGTTTTAATGGGAATGCTCACGACAAATCAGGGTTTCCAGCCCTCGGGACAACTTACCTCCACGAAAGCACGGCTCCAGCAATAGCGAGAACGGCGACGATCACGTAAAGCCAGACGTAGTTCGACGCGTCGACCGCCTGTCCCTGTCCCAGAGAGGGCGTAGGACCTGTCGACCGGCCACGAATACGACCCTTCTTGAGGAAGCCATCATAATGGCGCTGGAGGAGATAGGTCTCCATCTGGCGCATGGTATCGAGCATGACACCGATCATGATAAGCAGGCTGGTGCCGCCAAAAAACTGGCTGGTGAGAACGGGAACACCCAAATAATGTTGGGCCGCCGAAGGCAGGATAGCGAGAATGGCGAGGAAGATCGCACCAGCCAAGGTGAGGCGCGTCATGGTGTATTCGAGAAAATCAGCCGTCGGAGCACCGGGACGAACACCGGGAATAAACCCGCCGTTGCGCTTCACATCCTCGGCAATCTGGATCGGGTTGAACATGAACGAGACCCAGAAATAGGAGAAGAAAAAGATCATGCTCACGTAGAGCACATAATAGAGTGTGCCGCGATTAAGCGAATCGGCCATTTCACTCAACCAGCTCGAAGAACTGATGGGCAGAATCTTGATCATGAAAGCAGGGACCAGAAGGATTGATTGAGCGAAGATGATCGGCATGACGCCTGAGTAGTTGACCTTGAGCGGAAGGAAGGAACTTTGGCCGCCGAAGACTTTGTTACCGCGGACCTGTTTGGCGTACTGAATGGTGACTTTGCGCATGGCCTGCGTGATGGCAATGGTTCCGGCAATGACGGCGAAAAGGAAAAGAAGCATCATCGGAAAAACGATAATGGGAATTGATTCACCGGTACCGGCAGCAGGTGAGCGGAGCATCTGCCAGCCTTGCAACAAACCAGCAGGAAGGCGCGACACGATGTTCACCGTGATGACCATCGAGATACCGTTGCCGATACCCTTGTCGGTGATTTGTTCACCAAGCCACATCAGCAGGAGTGTGCCGGTCAGCAAACTAACAATCGTCGTAAATTCAAAGGTGAAACCGGGAGTCGGAACGAGAGGCCCATATTGCGAGGTGATGGAATCGATGCCCGCGAATAATTGGCTGGTTTTGGGATTCTCAAACTGCTTCGCGTAAAAATAACCCTGCACCAGACAGATGGCGATAGTGGCGTAACGGGTGTATTGAGTGATTTTCTGGCGTCCGCCTTCCTCGCGGGCCAGCTTGCCCAAGCTGGGGACAACCGCGGTCATCAACTGCAACATGATGCTGGCGCTGATATAGGGAATAATGCCGAGGGTAAAGACAGCGCAATTCTCCAACGCGCCACCGCTGAAAAGATTGAACATACCGACGACCGTATTGTCTGCTTTCGTCTCGATGATATCGTGGAAAAAGCGCGCGAGAATCTCGGTATTGATACCCGGACAGGGGATAGCCGCGCCGATACGAATAATAACGACCAGAGCCAGCGTAAAAAGAATACGCTGGCGCAGTTCGGGTATCTTAAAACAGTTAGCGAAAGCCGAAAGCATGAGTCACACGATCCAGGAAAACCTGTGAAGGTTAGGCCTTAGCCGCAGGCTTCCTGGCGGGTTTGGACGTTTTGGCCAGTACCTTTGCACTGTTGCGGGCGGGGTAGGTCTTGGCTGCGACGATCTCGATCGAACCACCAGCTTTTTCAATTTTCTCGCGGGCCGAAGCGCTGATCGCATCCACCTTGAGAGAAAGTTTTTTGGTAAATTCACCGGAACCGAGAATCTTCACACCATCCCAGGTACCGTTGACAAGACCTGCTTCGCGCAGGGCCTTTTCATCCAGCACGCCGGAGACCGAAAGTTTTTCAAGATCGCCGAGATTGACCGGCGCGTAGGCAATTTTAAAAGCCGTGTTATTGAAACCGCGTTTGGGGAGACGGCGGATGAGGGGCATCTGGCCTCCTTCGAAGCCGAGGCGGATGCTGCCGCCGGAACGGGCCTTCTGGCCCTTGTGGCCCTTGCCGCTGGTTTTGCCGTGGCCTGAGCTTTCGCCGCAGCCGAGACGCTTGACCCGATGACGCGCACCAGGACGAGGTTTGAGATTATGAAGCCGGAGGGAGGAGGACATAATGTTTTTTCAGTTTAGGAAGCGAGCGCCGGGTCGGCCTTGTCATCGGGCTTGTCGGTTTTCTTGGCCTTACCCTTGGCTTTGCCAGCCTTGGCGGACTCGGATGCTTCCTTGGTTTCTTCAACAGTGGCGCTCACCGGAGCAGGCGTCACCTTAAGTGTTTTGCCGCGCAAAAGGAAAATGGCTTCCTTGGGGCGAAGCTGCTTGAGGGCATCCATCGTTGCTTTAACGACATTGGCCGGGTTACCCGAACCGAGCGATTTGGCGAGGAGATCCTTGATGCCCGCCGCTTCGACCACCGCACGCACACCGCCGCCGGCGATGAGTCCGGTACCGGGCGAGGCGGGACGAAGAAAGACTCTGCCGCCGCCGAACTGTCCCATGACTTCATGAGGGATGGTGTTGTCCTTGAGTGAAACGGGTTCGAGATGTTTGCGGGCCGCATCCGTCGCCTTACGAATCGCTTCGGTGACTTCATTGGCTTTGCCGAAACCGACGCCGACTTTGCCCTTGCGATCTCCAACAACGAGAAGCGCGCTGAAGCTGAAACGGCGACCGCCCTTGACGACCTTGGCGCATCGATTGATAAAGACGACTTTTTCAAGCAGGTCCGATTTCGGTTCGTCGTTGCGATTACCGCGAGGACCGCGATTACCGCCGCCGGGTCCACGACCACGGCCACGACCACCACCGCCTCCACCACCCTTGCCTTTATAGCCGCCACCTGGAGGATGATCTCCTCCTGTAACAGGAGCAACGGCTGCAGCTTCGGGAACTACCGCGGCTTCGATCACCGGTTCGGTGATGGCAATTTCCTCGGCAATTTTCTCTTCAATAATTGGATCGGGCTTGGGAGACATAGATATTTTAATTAAAATTGGAGCCCGGTCTGGCGAGCGGCGTCGGCAAGGGCTTTGACTTTGCCATGATAACTGAAACCACCGCGATCAAAAACCACTTGGGTGATTTTTTTTGCTTTGGCGCGTTCGGCGACCAACTTGCCGATTTCCTCGGCACCCTTGACGTTGGGGCGAAGTTTGGAATCGCTGAGCGACTTTTCGGTGGTGAAGGCACTGACGAGTGTCTTGCCCGCCACGTCATCGATCACCTGGGCGCGAATATGATTACCGGAAAAATTCACGGCGAGACGGGGACGTTCCGACGTTCCTTTCACCTTGCGGCGCACGCGCACATGGGTGCGGATACGGGAGGCTTTGGAGGTTAATTTTGGCATGGGAGTAATCCTTTACTTGCTTTGGGCGGTCTTGCCTTCCTTGCGGATGATTTGTTCGCCCGAGTAACGGACGCCCTTGCCCTTGTAGGGTTCAGGTGGGTAGTAGGCGCGGATGTCGGCGGCAACGGCTCCGACTTTCTGCTTGTCCGCACCTTCGACGAGAATGTTGGTGTTATCCGTCACGGTGACTTTAATGTCATCCGGCACCGAGTAGGTGATGGGATGCGAGAAACCGAGATTGAGATTGAGAATTTTACCCTGAAGCGCGGCTTTGAAACCGACGCCCTGGATCTCGAGCTTTTTCTGGAAGCCTTCGTTGGCGCCCTGGACAAAATTGGCGAGGAGCGAGCGGGAGAGGCCATGGAGTGCCTTGTGCTGGCGGGTCTCGCCGGTTTTTTTGACGAGAAGTTCCTTGCCTTCCAACTGCGCGACGATGCCTTCGGGTAGGCTGTGCTTGAGCTTGCCGCGTGGTCCTTCGATGTTGACGAGAGGTCCCTGTACGGTGATTTTCACCTTGTCGGGCACTGCGATGGGTTTTTGTCCGATACGAGACATACGTTCCTTAATTAATTAGTATACGGTGAGCAGCAATTCGCCGCCCAGGTTTTGTTTTTTGGCCTGATGGCCGGCCATGACTCCGCGAGGGGTCGAGATGACCGAGATGCCCATGCCGCCGAGCACGCGGGGAATTTCCTTGGAGCCGACATATTGACGGCGGCCCGGCTTGCTGATGCGGGTGATCTGGGTGATGGAGCGGCTTTTGCCGGAACCGCGCAGCTTGAGGCGCAAGACGGGTTTGCCGGGGGTGGCCTTGTCGGAAACTTTTTCGACTTCGAGCACGTAGCCTTCGTTCTTGAGAATGTGGGCGACATCGCTGCGCATGCGCGACCAGGGAACGAGGATCTCGCTTTTGGAAGCGCGCGCCGCGTTGCGGATGGTGGTGAGGAAATCGGCCAGGGGATCAGTTTGCATAGTGAGGAAATCGGTTACCAGCTGGCCTTGGTGACGCCGGGGATTTCGCCACGGAGGGCGAGTTCGCGGAAGGCGATACGGCTGAGGCCGAACTTGCGCATGTAGGCGCGGCGGCGGCCCGAAAGCTTGCAGCGGTTATAGGCGCGCGTCGAGAATTTCGCGGGGCGTTTTTGTTTTACGATCCAGGTGGTCTTGGCCATAGGGTTATTGAGGAGTTAGTTTGCGGTCGGAGAAGGGCATGCCGAAGAGGGCGAGAAGCTCCTTGGCTTCGTCGTTCTTGCGGGCGGTGGTGACGATGGTGATGTCCATGCCGAGGTTGCGCTTGACCTTGTCGAGTTCAACTTCGGGGAAGATGGTCTGGTCCTTGACGCCGAGCGTGTAATTGCCGCGGCCGTCGAAGGCGCGGGGCGAAACGCCACGGAAATCGCGGATGCGGGGCAGCGCGGTGCGGATGAGCCTTTCGAGAAACTCGTACATGATTGCGCCGCGCAACGTGACTTTGACGCCGATTTCCTGATCTTCGCGCAATTTAAAATTGGCGATGCTCTTGGTCGACTTGGTCTTGATCGGGCGCTGGCCGGTGATCATCTGGATTTCATTGAAGGCGTCCTCAAGGGCGACCTTCGTATCGACACTGGAACCGATACAGCAGTTGACCACGACCTTTTCGATCTTGGGCACTTCCATGACGTTCTTATAACCGCGACTCTGGATGAGGGCGGGGACGACTTTCTCCTTGTATTCGGTGGCAAGGGTGGTCGGCTGTTTGAGGGGGACAACGGCGGCGGGCATGGCTTACTTCTTTCCTTTGGGAGCGGCCTTTTTGGCGGCGGGTTTCGACGCGGAAGCTTCGCTCTCCTTAATCACGGCGTTGTTGCCGGTTGAGGATTTGCGCTGATCGTAGTCGGCGGCGAGCATGATCTTGGAGATGTGGAGCGCGCCTTCGCGTTCGGTGATGCCGCCCTCAGGCCGATCCTGAGATTTACGAGTGGCTTTCTTGATGAAGTTGACGCCTTCGATGATGACGCGGCTGCGGTCGCGCAGAACTTCGAGGACCTTGCCACGCTTACCCTGCTGGGTGCCGGAAAGGACGACGACTTCGTCGTTTTTCTTGATATGAAATTTGCCCTGCGGGAAGCGGGGCTTGTTGACGCGGTAAAGAGCCATAATTAGACAACCTCCGGTGCAAGGGAAATGATCTTCATGAAATTCCGTTCGCGCAGTTCGCGGGCGACGGGGCCAAAGATGCGGGTGCCGCGAGGATTCGAATCCTTGTCGATGATGACGACGGCGTTGTTATCGAAGCGAAGATAGGAACCGTCACCGCGGCGAATGGCTTGGCGGGTACGGACAACCACGGCGCGAACCACTTCGCTTTTTTTCACGGTGCCGTCATGCGCGGCTTCCTTGACGTTGGCGGTGATGATGTCGCCGATGCCGGCGTGAAGCGATTTCTTGCCGATGACGCCGATCATGGTGGCGCGGCAGGCGCCGGTATTATCGGCTACATCGACCCAGGAGCGAATTTGTATCATGGCAG
>Ga0207048_10070_pt1 | contig 33652 bp, 29 predicted proteins | sample Alteio_BWMinCont_65_FD_153301 | JGI IMG/M metagenome (GOLD analysis project Ga0207048, IMG submission 153301) | Enriched cells from forest soil in Barre Woods Harvard Forest LTER site, Petersham, Massachusetts, United States -... | ecosystem: Environmental > Terrestrial > Soil > Temperate forest >...
TTGGCTTCGATGGTCCAGGGAAGGTTGGAGGTTACCACGCGGCCATTGCGCACCGGGCCGGCAATTCCGAAGCAGGCGGCGGCCGGGTGCAGCGCGGACGTTTCTACAAACTTGGCAACGATTTCGTCGAGCCCAGAATATTCGCGGCTGGGAAATACCGAGGCTGAGACCAAACGGGAGTCTCCATTACTGACATCGAAGAACGCCAGGCGTGTGTTCGTGCCTCCAATGTCGCCCGCCAGAATCATTGTTCGAAGTTCCTCCAGCGGCGTCCATCGCGCTCCAGCAGTTCATCGGCATCCTTGGGGCCCCAGCTTCCGGCCGCATAGTTGGGAAAGTTGCGCGGCGGCAGCGCTTTCCACACATCGAGAGCCGGACTCACCACACACCATCCTGCTTCTACCATGTCGGCGCGCTGGAACAGCGTGGCGTCGCCGATCATGCAGTCGTGCAACAGCCGTTCGTAGCCGGTGCTGGGTTGGGTTCCGAAGTAGTCGGCGTACTCGAAATTCATGTCCACCGCCCCCAAGCGCATGATGGGGCCGGGAACCTTTGCCGCAAATTGCAGCGAGATGCCCTCCTCCGGTTGGATATGAAGCACCAACTGGTTGGGCATCAGGTTTTCCACCGGAGTGTCGCGGAACAGAACAAAGGGCGCTCGCCGGAACTGGATCACGATGTGCGTATTCTGAGCCGTCAGTCGCTTTCCGGTTCTCAAGTAAAACGGAACGTCCGCCCAGCGCCAGTTGTCGATGAGCAGCTTCATGGCGACGAAAGTTTCGGTCTTGGAATCGGGCGGCACGTCACTTTCTTCGCGATATCCCGGCACCCGCTGTCCGGCGTGGGTCCCCGGGCCATATTGTCCGCGCACCGTCCTAGTTAGGACTTCCTCGGAACTCAAGGGCTGGATGGCGTGCAGTATCTTGTTTTGTTCATCGCGAACTGCATCTGCCTGGAACGAAACCGGAGGTTCCATCGCGGTCAGGCTGATGAGTTGCATGATGTGGTTGGGCACCATGTCACGGAGTGCCCCGGCAGTGTCGTAGTAGCTGCCGCGCTTTTCCACGCCCACGGTTTCCGCCACCGAAATCTGCACGTGATCGATATAGCGGCGGTTCCAGATGGGCTCGAAGATTCCGTTGGCGAAGCGAAACGCCAAAATGTTCTGGACGGTTTCTTTGCCCAGATAGTGGTCGATGCGGTAGATCTGCTTCTCTTTCGCAACTTTCAGCAATTGCTGGTTCAGTACCCTGGCGGAATCCAGATCGTGGCCGAAAGGCTTCTCAATAATCACCCGGCGCCAATGTTGGTTGGCTTCCTCCATCAATCCCGCTTGGGCAAGCTGCTCGACGACGGGACCGAAGAAACGCGGCGCCGTCGCCAGATAGAAAAAATAGTTCTCGTGCGTGGTGTGGTCGCGGTTGACTTGTTCGAGCAGTTCTTTCAGCTTCGCATAGGCATTCTTGTCATCGAACTCAGCAGCGATGTAGTACACACGCTTCAAGAACCACTCTACAATGTCGTTGTCTGCGTCTTTACCCGCGTACTGCTTGATGTCGTCCGCTATCCATTTGCGGAAGTCGTCGCTGGACATGGCCCCGTGGGAAAGTCCGACGACGGCAAATTCGCGCGACAACAACTGTTCTTTGGCGAGATTGTAGAGCGCGGGAAACAGCTTGCGGCGGGTCAAATCGCCGGCCGCACCGAAGATCACCATAACGCAGGGATCGCCGGGCCGGCCTACAGGGTGTGGTTGTGAGTTTGTACCTGCCGCTGTGTCGAGCATCGGGGTCATCATCATTTCGGTTCCTTCTACCGCAAAAGCGTGACGGCTTACGCCGTTTTCTTGCCGGCCTCTGGCTCCACATGTCCGTCGAACTTCTGACGCATGGCGGACAGTACCTTCTTCGCGAAAGTGTGTTCCTGACGTGAACGGAAGCGAGTGAACAGTGCCGCCGAGAGCACGTCCACCGGGACGGCTTCGTCCATCGCTGTGTGGATGGTCGAGCGGCCTTCCCCGGAGTCCTGCACGAATCCGCCGTATTCGGAAGGCGTAGGATTCTCGGCGAGCGCCCGCCGCGTCGTGTTGGCGCCCATTTTCCCTAGGCCGACCATTCCCAGTCTCATCGCCGCTCCCTTTGCGAAGGTCAAATCGTTCCCGTAGCGTCGTCGAAAGAAGCTCAAGTCCGAATCGCGCAAGTTGGCGAGTGCTTTTCGGGAAGCGCTGCCGTGAGGCTCGTCAACCCCAGTCCACCGGGAGGCGTCGCGATCCCACAGGCGTTTGACGTTGTTTCCTGAGCGCAGTCAGCGAGGGTCATGTCTACCTCACTTGGCCTGCGAACTCTTATCGACGGCTTTCAAGAGCTTGTCAAAAGCTTCCGCGAACAGACGGACCCCGTCATCAGTCAGCTTGTCGGTTACTTCCTTGATCGAGATCCCAACGCGCGCCAGAGTCGCCATGGTGTGATTCGCGGATTCCACATCCTCAGTCAAACTGGTCCGCGGATGACCGTGATCGCGGAAAGCATCGAAGGTTGCCGGAGGAATGGTGTCCACAGTGTCGGGCCCGATCAGTTCCTCGACGTACATCACGTCGCTGTAGTCAGGATTCTTGGTGCTGGTGCTGGCCCAGAGAACGCGTTGTGTCTGCGCACCCTTCGCAGACAGTTTCCTCCAGCGGTCGCTGCCAAAGATTTTCAAGTAGCCCTGATAGGTCTGCTTGCCGTTGGCGATGGCCACTTTGCCCAGCACGCTCTGCAAGTTAACCTTTTCACGATCGTCTTTTGCAGCTTTCAGCCGGGTCGCAATAATGGAGTCCACCAACGAGTCGATGCGGCTGATAAAGAAGCTTGCCACGCTGGCGATCCGGCTCACATCTCCACCGCTTGCCGCGAGCTGCTCGACGCCGGCAATATAGGCTTCCGCTACTTTCCCATACACTTCCTGGGCAAACAGCAGCGTGACATTGATGTTGATGCCTTCGCCGATCAATTGCTGGAAGGCGGGAATGCCTTCAGTGGTGCCGGGAACTTTGACCATCAGGTTCTCGCGGTCAACGGCTTTCCACAACCGTCGCGCTTCTTTCAGCGTGGCGTTGGTGTCGCGCGCCAGGTAGGGCGAAACTTCAAGACTGACATATCCGTCGCGCCGCCTGCTACTGTCGTAGACAGGGCGCAGGGCGTCAGCGGCGGCCTGGATGTCACGAATGGCCAGAATTTCATAGCGGCCGGTGGCGTCAAGATCAGTCCGTGACGCCAGTTGCTTGAGCATGTCCGCGTAGAGCGCGCTGTCACCGATGGCTTTTTCGAAGATGGCAGGATTCGAGGTCATCCCTCGTAAGCCGTCTTCATCGATTAAGCGCTTGAGTTCGCCGCTGGTAAACAAGTCGCGGCGGATGTAGTCCAGCCATACCGACTGGCCAAACTTCTGTAGGTCTCTTAAGGGGTTGGTGCCTTTAGCGGTTTCGAGAATTCCAGTTGGCTGCATATACACCTCTCTGTCGAAGAACTATTGGAGCGATGCTACTTGAGTTGCGCAATCGCCTCGCGCGCTGCCTCCACCACGTGCTCCACTGTAAATCCGAACTTCTTCTGCACGTCTTTAGCAGGGGCTGAGGCTCCGAAACTGTGCATGCCGATCATCTTGCCGGCGGGGCCGACGTACCTGTCCCATCCGAGGGTCGCAGCCTGTTCCACCGACACCCGCGCTTTCACCGCCGGTGGCAGGACCTGGTTCTTGTAAGCATCGCTCTGTCTTTCAAAAATGTCCCAGGATGGCATGCTCACGACCCTGGTCTTGACTCCTGCCGCGCTAAGCAGCTCATGCGCGCTGATACAGAGCGAGACCTCGCTTCCCGTCGCGAGCAAGATGACGTCGGGTTTGGCATCCGGCGCATCCACCAGAATGTAAGCACCCTTGGCGACCCCTGCGGCGGACGCGTATTTCGTACGATCCACGGTTGGCAAAGCTTGCCTTGTCAGAACCAGCACAACTGGCTGATGGGTGAGCGGCATGATGACCTTCCACGCTTCCACCACTTCGTTGGCATCCGCCGGCCGCAGCAAGACCAGCCCTGGCATCGCCCGCAAACCAGCCAATTGTTCGACCGGCTGATGCGTCGGACCATCTTCGCCCAAACTGATCGAGTCATGGGTATAAATAAAGATGCTGGGAATCTCCATCAGCGAGGCGAGACGAATTGCAGCTTTCATGTAGTCGCTGAAATTGAAGAATGTTCCGCCATAGGAGCGAATCTTTGAGACCACCAATCCATTTACGGCCGCGCCCATGGCATGCTCACGCACCCCAAAGTGCAAGTTGCGTCCGCCGTAACTCCCCGGCTGAAAATCTCCTGCGCCTTCGAACTTCAGCCGCGTGCGGTCCGAGCCTGCCAGGTCCGCCGAGCCGCCCATGAGCCAAGGAACGTTCTGTGCGATGGCATTGAGCACTTTGCCCGAACTGTCGCGGGTCGCCATGCCTTTGGGGTCAGCGGGGAACGAGGGCAGATCTTTGTCCCACCCCACCGGCAATTCCCGGCGCTGCATTTGTTTCAGTTCTTCGGCCTGCTCGGGATACTTCTTTCCGTAATCGTCAAACAGCTTGCTCCACTTCAGCCGCAGTTCAGAACCGCGTTTGCCGATACCCAGCCGAAAATGTTCGAGCACGCCATCCGGAACCAGGAAGTTAGCATCTTCGGGCCAACCGTAATTCTTCTTGGCCAAGCGAGTCTCTTTCTCGCCTAACGGCTCGCCATGGGCTTCATTGGTATCTTGTTTTCCGGGCGATCCGTATCCGATGTGACTGTTCACCACGATCAGCGTGGGTCGGTCGGTCGTATTCAGGAAGTTGTTGTACGCTTTCCCCAGCGCGTCGAGATCATTGGCGTCGGTCACGTGAGTGACATTCCAGCCATACGCGCTGAAACGGGCGCCCACGTCTTCCGTGAATGACCAGTCGGCGGGCCCATCGAGCGTGACCCGGTTGTTGTCATACATCCAGCATAAGTTGGAAAGTTTCAAATGACCGGCGAGTGAGGCAGCTTCCGAGCCGACGCCTTCCATCATGTCGCCATCGCCGCACATAGCGTATGTTTTATAGCTGAACAGCTCGAATCCGGGGCGGTTGTAGTGCGCTGCCAGCCATTTGCTGGCGATCGCCATGCCCACGCTGTTCCCCACTCCCTGACCAAGCGGCCCAGTGGTGGTTTCAATGCCAGCCGCTACCCCATATTCAGGATGTCCGGGAGTGCGGCTACCGATCTGGCGGAATCTTTTTATTTCGTCGAGTGAGATGGCAAGCTCGTCCGTAGGCTGACCGGAGGAATTCACGTTATGAACTCCACTCAGGTACAGCATCGCGTACAGCAACATCGACGCATGGCCGTTTGAGAGCACAAAGCGATCACGGTCCGGCCACGTGGGATCGTTAGGATCGAAGCGCAAGAACTGCTGAAATAGAGAATAAGAGACGGGAGCCAACCCCATGGGCGCACCGGGATGGCCGGAGTTGGCTTTCTGCACCGCGTCAATCGCCAGGGTGCGAATAGTGTTGATGCACAGAAGGTCCAATTGCTTGCCGGTCAGAATCTGCTCGCTCGCCACCATAGAAAACCGTTCTCCCTTCAGGCGCGGATCAGAGGTTACTCAGGCAGTTTACCAAGTTCTTGCCATCCGCGGGTGACGGACGCAACGGCAGCCTCAGCAGCAGGGTTTTACTTTGAGATGAGTTGTTTTTCGGGAAGAGCTAAACGCTAGCGCTTGATCTGCGCCAGGTAGCCGTGCTCGTAGTGGTAACCCTTGGTGGTGTTTTCCACAAACTTCAGGAACTCGCGCAGACGTTCGCGTTCTGAGGCTTCCATCTCGGCAAACTTGATGCGGAGTCCGAAGGAATTGCTTCGTGTCACTATTCCGTTGATGATCAGACCCTTGATCCAGATTTTTCCGTTCGCCACCCACAGCCCAATCTCCAGCTTGGCACCGTCTCCGAGCATGGTGGCAGTCTCTACGAAGCATCCGCCTCTGCTGGTATTGGACAGGTTGCCCCAAACCGGGGTAGAAGAACCTTCCATCCGCAGTTCAATTGCGACAAAACATTTCATGCGGGGATAGCGCCTACGATCTTCTCCCCATGACGGCGTAAAGATGTCAGGCTCGAATGGCGGACTCGCGGCGGGATCGGTGGCGACAACTTGCTCGATCGGATTGGGGTGAGATGAAGACGACGAGCCGCCCCCGGGCGGAGCTTTGGCCGGCTCGCCTTTGATCTTGCGCATCGCGTCTAGCAGCGCGCGGTCACGCTTTTCGGGCGGAGCTTCGCGATACGCCTGCAACAGCTCGCCGAGATGGCTCGCGATCTGCGGGTCGGTGAGAAGCTTGGTCCAATCCGCGCCCGGCGCGGCGACTTCAGATTTGTTCATTTCCGGTCGGTCGTGCGTGCTTCAGCAAAATTTCCAGCAGACCCTAGAGTGAAGCAGGCTGGCAGGATGAGCAAGATGACCGTGGTTACCATCGTCAGTAACCGGCATGATGGTTACCTCAGAGATTGCACCTCTTCTCGCACCCGGTTAATGGGATTTTGCCTAGGTTCCTCCGCCGTCCTCCGAAATTACGCCTGGATGCTGACCGAGCTTGCGGCCCGTGCAGAGTTTTCCCCGCTGGCAACCGCGGGGGTTGTGACGGCCGCCGAGGATTGAGGTTGGTAGCCGGTCACTGCCCAAGTGTCCCCCTCCAGATTGGCCAGGGCTTGTCCACCCGCAGGGTTTCCTGATCGCACATCCTTTTCGTATCGATTGAAATCCTTAGCGAGTTGCTGGCCCGCAATTTGGCTGGCTTGCTCTCGCGCACCGGCCAAATCTCCTGCCTGAATCGACTGCCCCAGGCTTTTGAACTCGGCAGCTTGGGTGGGATTGGAGAACGGACCAGAATTGTTGGGCCCAAATGAAGCCAGGGTGTTATAGGCTTGTTGTGTTGCGGTTTGATTGCCGGACTGGAGCCCTTGTTCCAGCTGCCGCCAGGCGGCATCTTCCTGTTGCCTGATGGAGAGCGGTTGCGCTGTGGCTAGGCTAAGAATGCTACTTGAGATTCCTGCTACGGACATGTACAGCCTCCTGAAATGGAATTACGAACTTAGTGAATTTCTGTCTCTTAGACCCATCGGCAAGCTGAGCAGGCTCTTTAGCTCAGGAGACAAACTGCACCCGAGGCAGGAACAAAGCTAAGCGCATTGCCCTTCCCACCCAAAGGTCTTTCAACAGATCACATGGACCCACTCGCAAGTCTCATGCCAAGTCCATCTCTGCCCCATCCCCGGCAGGTCCTTGATTTCACTCGGACAGCGCTCTGCCAGCGGCACGGGGTTGGCAAATTCCAGGACCGGAATAGGCAAGTGCTGCCCGGCGCATTATCGTGTCTGACAAGTTGTGCCTAGACGCAAGTCATTTTCCTGGGCTGGCTTTGCATTTACAATCGAGGATTGACGAAGGGGACGAGAGTGTTCCAGCATGGCGCGTTCGGCTTTGCGTTGCCATTCATTACAAGTAGGCTTCCATGCTGAAGGAGTCGGAAGCAATCGTTCTGCGAACCTATCCGTTGCGGGAAGCCGACCTGCTGGTCACTCTGTTCACGCGTTCGGAGGGCAAGGTCGACGGCGTCGCCCGCTCGGCCAAGAAGTCCAGGCGGCGCTTCGGAGGCGCACTTGAACCTCTGACCTACGTTCGGGCTCACTACGAAGACCGTGAGTGCCGCGAGTTGGCGCGGTTGGATTCTTGCGAGGTGCTGGAGTCTCCCCTAGCCTCGGAAGTCACCTATGCTCGTGCAGTTGCGCTCGCGCATGTGGCGGAATTGCTGGATGAGCTGTTGCCTGACCGCGAGCCCAACGATGCAGTTTTCCGTCTGGCCCTCGCCGTTCTAGCGGGCTTGCGTGGATCCGACCTCTGGTTGCCCATTACCTATCTCGAACTTTGGATGACCCGCCTCATGGGCTATCTGCCCGAGCTTTCCGAGTGTATGGCTTGCGGGCGCACCCTGAACGGCAGCCGGGCGTTCTTCCACGCCTTGGCTGACGGATTAGTGTGCTTGGATGACAAGAGGCTGGCATCGTCGGAAATATCCGCGGAATCACGGACCCTGGCGGCGAACATGCTCCGTGGGCCGCTGGAGAGTTTCGGACGCACTCCGTGGCCCAAGACCCAGGCAGCCGACCTGCGAAAGTTCCTGATCCAGACTCTGCAACGCCACATCGAGAAAAAACTGGTGACCGCGGGGATGCTGGAGAAGGGTGGGTTCTAAAGAAAACTTGCCGCCGCGAAAGCGCTTAGCAGAGCCGGATCAGGACGATTTTCCAAAAACCAAAGCCTGGCGCGTGCCCCCGAAACGAATTTCGATCAGAGTCCGCGACCCATCCGCATTTCTCCTGTACACGTATGCATCACGCGGATACTTAACGTCGCGTTTTACCCACCTCGCGTTGGCGCTCGCAACTAGATAATCATTGTGCAGTAATTTCACACTGGCATCGTCGAGCGACGATTCCCAGCTGATGATGTAATCCCCCGGAGGCGTGCGTGTGCCGTTTAGAGTTACCGGAGAATTTAACGTAAAAGGCCGGGAACCTCTTTCGAAAGGTCGTGGCTTGAACCCGCTGGACACCAGATTCTCGTGCGTGGCCTTCGCCCGCTCCTCATCGCTATATGGGCCAACCAGTATGTGATAGGAATTGGTCCAAAGAAAACCCTTCTGAACGGCAGTGGTGGGAAACCCAAGCTGCGATAGTTTGTTCATTTCGACGTGAGCCTGCGACTGATTCTTGAACTTCCCGACGTCGAAATACAATTCGGAGGTTGAGGTGCCGTTCTCCGCTGTCGAACTCTCAGTCTGGACCTCAGGCGGCTTCGCCGATTCGACCTTCGGAGCCGGGTCGGGCTTATTCGCTGTAGGGCTGGAGCCGGACGAGGCGGTAGCCGTTGGCGAAGGGGTAGTCGGAGGCGCTAACGAAATCGCCGGAACGGAAACCGTCGCGCTAACTTTAGGGGCAGCAGTGCTGACTGCGGTTGGTGTAGCGGCAGTAGTTGGCGGAGCGCTCGTAACCGGCTGTGTAGGCTCAAGCTTTGCCTGCTGCGGCGGGGCTGGGTTTGCTAAGGGCCGCGGTGGCGCCTCTTGTTGAGGTTGTACCTGGGGTTTCTCAGGTTGGATCACAAGTTTGTCGGGCTGCCGCGGGGTTTTCCTCGACGGCGAATCTGGAGTTGGCGCGGCCGCCGACAACACCACCTGCTGCGCTGGCGGGCTGGGCAACACCGTCGCCGCGGCTGTAGACGTCGCTGGCGATGCCGCCGCTATGGCTAGGCTTTGCGCCTGCGGTTTTGCCGCGAATCGCTCGCCCAACTGGATGAGTGACTCACCGAACTCACGACGATAGTTGTGAAACAAGAACGCGGCCCCCACGACCGCCGAAATCAAAAGCCCGGTGACCAGACCACGGGAAAACCCGCTCAATCGCGCAGGTTCTCTTACCTCTGTCGAAACCATCCCGAGCGGAGCAGAACCAACTGGTACTGACTTTGAACCCACTGGGTTGTCACTCCGCGTGGGAAATACATGAAGCGGTAAAGCCGCCGGCGCGACGCCCTCGACTGCGGCTGAAGTCGCCGATTGGATCATCCATTGGCGGATGTGCTCTCGCGCCTCTGCGGGCAACGCCGTGAATCGCAAGCCACCCTTGTGTGTCTCATCTGTCCACGCCAGCGTGGCATCGGCTTCGATCCGCCGATTATTGTCCGCGAACCAGAAGCGGACCCTCCCATTGCGCTGAACCGGATCAAAGGAATGAAAACAGAGCCCTCCATCCGAGACATTCAACACGATCCCGCCATTGTTCGGCTCTATGTTGACGTAGGCGTGCCCGGTAATGGCGGTTCGCGGAGTTCGGCGGAGTTCCAGGTTTGTCATGCCTTGCATCACTGGGTTGGGAGAAACCATATGGGGTATTTGTCAATCGTGCAGCAATCGAGTCCGTTCAATAAGCGGCGAACTGACCTGCAAGAGGGAAACCACACGTCGGATTTGGTTATCGCTTTCCGCCCGTGGGGTGTAGTCGGAGTCTTTTTCCGACTTCAAAAAAGTGCACCGATTTTACACCACTCTGCTTTTTTCGCAAGAGGAGAAATGGCGTCCATCGATGCGTCCGAATTTGGAACACTCGCCGGCGAATTGTCTTAACGGCCACCCGACCTGACGAAATAGTTGGCGCTTCAACCTGCAAGCTGACGACTTCCATCGGCTTCCGTTACAATCGTTGGTTAATCCACGCGCCCACTGAACAAGCATTGAACCCATCCAACCCCAAATCGTTGACGTTTCAGGAACTTATACTGCGACTCCAAACATTTTGGGCGGAGCGCGGCTGCGTATTGCAGCAGCCCTACGACGTGGAAGTCGGTGCCGGCACCATGGCCCCGGAAACCTTCTTGCGGGTGCTGGGGCCACAACCTTATAAGGTCGCTTATGTTCAGCCCTCGCGCCGCCCGGCCGATGGCCGCTACGGCGAGAACCCCAACCGTCTTTATAAGCACACACAATTGCAGGTCATCCTGAAGCCGCCGCCGGACAACGTCCAGGAGCTTTATCTGGAATCGCTGGCTGCCATCGGCATTGACCTGCGCCAGCACGACATCAAGTTCGAGGAAGACAATTGGGAAGCGCCTACGCTCAGCGCGTGGGGCGTGGGCTGGCAGGTCATGCTCGATGGTCTCGAGGTCACGCAGTTCACCTATTTCCAGCAGTGCGGCGGAGTGGATCTCAATCCGATTTCCGCGGAATTGACTTATGGCTTGGAGCGCATCGCGGCGTTTCTACAGGATGTGGATTCGATCTATGACATCGTGTGGGCTCGTGATCCTGGGAACGGAAAGGCTACGACGTACGGTGACGTTCGCCTGGCAGATGAGCTGCAATTCTCGGTTTACAACTTTGAGGCTGCGGACGTCGAGAAGACCTGGAAGCATTTCGAGCTGTGCGAAACCGAATGCAAGGTCCTGCTCGAGCAGTATTTTGCCCTGAGCAAAGATAAAAAGTCCGGTGACGGCGCGGCCCGGGACAAGAAGCGTTTTCCGGTTCTTGCCGCTTACGATCTTTGTTTGAAGTGCTCGCACCTGTTCAACATTCTTGATGCTCGCGGCGCAATCTCGGTGACGGAGCGCGTAGGAGTGATCGCGCGTGTGCGGGCGTTGGCCGTCGGGATCGCCCGAGCGTATGTGGATCAGCAACGAGGCTATGCGGCAGCAGCCTAATGTTGCGCTCGCCAGCGAACGGAATCATGTCACTCTGAATGTCGAAGGACGAAAAGTTAAATGCCTGACTTTCTACTCGAAATCGGTTGCGAAGAAATCCCGGCGCGGATGATTGATCCCGCCGCGCTCGAATTGCGTGAACGTTTACAGAAAATGCTCGAACGCGAGCGCTTGCCGGCCGCCGGGATCACTCAGTTCGATTCTCCGCGCCGCCTGGCGGTTCTTGCCACCGGCATTCCTGCAACTCAACCCGACGTCACTGAACAGGTGACAGGGCCCTCCGCGGCTATCGCTTTCAAAGATGGCCAACCTACTCCTGCTGCCCACGCGTTTGCGAAAAAAGCAGGGATCGATGTTTCGCAGTTAGAGAGGATCACAACTGCCAAAGGCGAATATCTTTCCGCGAAAGTGACTAGGAAAGGACGATCGGCCTCCGAACTCTTGGCCGAACTGCTTCCCAAAGAGATCAACTCCATCTATTGGCCTAAAAATATGTATTGGCGCAAGCCCGGCGAGGTATTCGTGCGTCCGGTGCGCTGGCTGGTCGCGTTGTTAGACAGGGAAGTGATCCCACTCGAGTTCGACGGTATTCGCGCTGGAAGCCAGTCGCGAGGGCACCGCGTCCTATCCCCGAATGCGATTCAGATTCCAAGCGCAGGCCCGTCTTACATCGATACTTTGCGAGGAGCGAAAGTCCTCGGTCGAATCGAGCGCGAGCAGCAAATCCGCAAAGCCCTTGACGCCGCAACTCGCACCATCCCTGGCGCCCGTTGGCGCGAAGACAAGAGTCTACTCGACACAGTCGTCAATCTGACCGAGTGGCCGTCAGCGATTCTAGGCGGCTTCGATCGCGAGTTCTTGGAATTGCCGGAAGAAGTCCTGGTCACGGTCATGCGCGACCATCAGAAGTATTTTGCAGTCGAAGATGGCGCTGGCAAACTGCTGCCGCACTTTCTCGCCGTCCTGAACACCGACGGCGATCCCCAAGGCATCATCCGTCACGGACACGAGCGCGTGCTGCGCGCCCGCTTCAACGACGCTCGCTTCTTTTGGCAGAGCGATCAGAAACATTCGCTGCGCGAGCGAGTGCAGTGGTTAAAGCATGTAACGTTCCAGAAAGATTTGGGCAGCTATTACGACAAGACGCTTCGCGTACAGCGTCTGTGCAGTTGGCTGTGCGAGATCATCCGCCAAAGTGGGATGACCATTCGCCCCGGCGTTGTCCACAAAGCTGCCTACCTGGCCAAGACCGATCTCACTACCGAACTGGTGAAGGAGTTCACCGAATTGCAGGGAATCGTTGGCGGCTTATATGCCCGAGTCCAGGAACTCGATAGTGAAATCCCGGACGCAACTCGCCAACTGATAGCGCAAGCCATCTACGATCAGTACAAGCCCGAGTCGATGGAGGATTCGACCCCGCAAACACCCGGCGGCGCTGTGCTTTCGATCGCCGACAAGGCGGACACCATCGCCGGAATGTTTGCCTTGGGACTTCAGCCCACGGGGTCGAAAGATCCGTTCGCCCTCCGCCGCCAAGCCAACGGCATTGTGAAAACAATCGCTGAGCACAAGCTGCCGTTGAATTTAAGCGGCTTGTTCCGGGACGCGCGTGAGACTTACCGGGGATCGGAGGCGGAGCCCAAGTTCTCCAAAGAAATTGACTACACGAGCGCGATCCATGAATTCTTCCGCGAACGCCTGGAGTTTTACTTACGCGACGCCCTCGGCTTCAAGTACGACGTGGTGAAGGCTGTCCTGGCTTCCGGTTCGGACGATGTGGTGGATGTTCTGGCACGTGCGGAGTCGGTCAAGGGCGTACTGCATATGCCAGAGTTTCAGGCCATCGCGGCAGCCTGCAAGCGTATGCGAAATATCCTGAAGCAGGCTGAGGAGAAGGGGTTGGGTATCCCGGCCGAGTTCGATTACTCCATCGAGGATGCCGAAGAGGCGAAGATGCTGGATGCGAAAGCCCGGCAGATGGCGGATCGCGTCGAGAAAGACCGGGCCGAGGGAAATTATCTGAACGCCCTGATCATGCTTTCGACGCTGAGGGACGACGTGGATCGTTTTTTCGACAAGGTCATGGTTATGGTTGATGACGAGCGGGTCCGGGCCAACCGGCTGGCACTGCTCCAGACCTTACTGAGAGAATTCACCACGATTGCCGACTTCTCCGAAATCGTTACCGACGGCAAAACCTAGCCTTTTCTGTCATCCCGGGAAGCTTAGGCAAAAAAGTCTTGCCTTACAACTAGCACATCGATCGTCACTGCACCTTCTGCAACCGCGCAATCAGCTTCTGTGCCAGGTTCTCTTCCGATTCCGACCACAACAGTCGCCCGCTCGTCCCCGAGTGCTTCTCGACATTGCTGGTGAACTCCACCAACTTCTGAACATTCGCTCGCACCTGCATCTCGGCTTCCTCGGTGAGTTGCACATGTTCCTGCAAAAACGGCGAATCGGGGCCGAAGTCGACTTGAATGTGTCCCTCCTGGCGGTACGACCCCTCGTCAAACTGCTCGCCGCGCACTACAAACCTCACCAGCGACGGTTTGAGGAGCCAGTGTTCTTGCCCATCGTCGAGCATCCACAAGTCCCACGCGGCTTCAAACGTATAGGCGTAGTCCTCGTGCAGCTGATCAGCGGCCACCAGGACGGCTGCCTCGGGCTGAATCCCATGCGGGAACGACTGTTCCAGAACGGTGGCCTCGTCCCAGGAAACGGGATGCAGGGCCACATATTTGATCCCCGGCCTCTCCACGGAAAACGGGAATTGCCGCATCACCGACAACGCACGCGGCAGCATGTCTTCTACTTCGCAATCTGGAAACCACAAACTGAGATAAAGTGAATCAGCCACGAATTTCTCCGCCGATTGAGATGCCACGAACCAGCAAGAACCAACCATTATTGTAGATGCTTTTCCCGCTGACCTGCTTTGACAGTGCCGAAGACGCACTGCTACCATCGAAATTGTTCCGTCACAAGCTCTCGTCTCATCTCGTCCCCGTCGTCTAGCCTGGCCTAGGACATCGCCCTTTCACGGCGGTAACACGGGTTCAAATCCCGTCGGGGACGCCAACAAAACAAAGGGCTTCAAGGATTCAGAGAAAATCTCTCAAGCACGCGGGGGGACCACGGGGGGACGAGAGCCAGGGGTTATCGCAGCAGTTGATAGTCTTCTACGGCTGATGTTCAAATCTTGACTCTTCCCACTTCTCCACTTTTGCAGCGACTCTTCGGTTTAGGTCAGTTCGGATTCCTGTCCACGCGGCAATGCCGTATCCAACCCCAGCATAGAACGGAGCGGTGTAATCCATTTGCGTCATACCTCTCATCATGTCCGGATTCGAACCCACAATAGACCAAAAGTTGTGCCAGTCCTTAAATTCCTGGATTAGGAAATCGCCTCCAAAGAACTGATGGAATGCCGCCGAGAATTGACTCTGCAACACTGATTGAGCCGGGAAAGTCGCAAATTTATATGCGAGGATCACGGTAGGTACCACCCAGACAAATTGGGCAGCGAGGTGTTTGAATCTAGCGTTGAGTAAACCAGCGAGAAACGCAGGAATGAAGCTGAATGCGAATATGTGCGAAAAGAAGAACTCAAAACTTCCCGAGGAGGTAGGGTGCTGCAAAAGCGGCAACAGAGTTCCGCGAGTCCATCCGGCAAGCCAGGGCGTACAGAACTTCACGATTGCGTAGACAGCGGCCAAATGGACGAGGAACCAGAGGATTTGCCAAAGACCTACGTTCCGCCTTGGCCTATCTTCGTGCCGCACTTGTTCCTCAGAACCACCCTCCATAATGGTGCCGTTTATACGTCAGCAGGCGCAAAAGCGCAAGGTTCCTAGTCCCTAGATGCGATTGTTGCGTCTGGAAACACACCCTGGAAAGCTGTATCCAGCTTCCCGGCCTCGTTCTGCATGTATCCAGGGGGAAGGTTAGCGTACCGCATCGTCATCTTGAGCGTCTTGTGGCCGAGCAGTTGCCCAACGCTATAAAGATCCGCACCCCGCATCACTGCCCAACTCGCGGCCGTGTGCCGGAGCGTGTGAAAGCTCGCGTCCTTGGTCCCCAACCGCTTGAACAGGCGCTTCGTTTCGACGCTCAAAGGTCGTAGCGATCAAGGTTCATTACCTTGTTCCACGCCGCCGCGAAGTCCTTCACAAACGCCTGCTTCGAGTCGTCAGAAGCATAGACTTCTGCGATTGCGCGGAGTTGGGAGTTTGAACCGAAGAGGAGATCGACGCGCGTGCCGCTCCACTTGATCTTGTCCGACGCCCGATCGCGCCCCTCAAACACGCCATCGGATGTAGAGGAAGCCTGCCACTTCGTATTCATGTCGAGCAGGTTTACGAAGAAATCATTGGTCAGCGTCTCGGGCCGGCTGGTGAAGACGCCGTGTTTGGCTTGCCCAAAGTTCACATTCAGGGCGCGCATGCCGCCGACGAGAACCGTCATCTCGGGGGCAGTCAGTGTCAGCAACTGCGCCCGATCCAGCAGCAACTCCTCTGCCGACAGCTTCTGTCTGCTGCGGAGATAGTTACGGAACCCGTCTGCAACCGGCTCCATTACGGCGAATGAGTGCACATCGGTCTGCTTTTGCGAAGCATCCGTGCGCCCCGGTGAGAAGGGAACCTTCACTTTGTGCCCGGCCTTTTTCGCAGCTTCCTCGACGGCCGCGCAGCCGCCCAGAACGATCAGGTCTGCGAGCGAGACCTTCTTGCCTTTGTTTCCGTTGGACTGCGGGCCATTGAATTCCTTCTGGATCGCCTCCAACTTCTTGAGAACCTTTGCCAGTGCGGTCGGTTGGTTCACTTCCCAATCCTTTTGTGGCGCGAGGCGAATGCGCGCCCCGTTCGCCCCACCGCGCTTGTCGGAGCCGCGGAAGGACGCCGCCGATGCCCAGGCAGTCGTCACCAGTTGGGAGATCGACAGTCCGGATTTGAGGATCTTTGCCTTCAGAGCAGCAATCTCCTTCTCCCCGATCAATTTATGATCCAGGGCGGGGACCGGGTCTTGCCATACCAGAGACTCTTTCGGGACGAGCGGGCCAAGGTAGCGCGAGATCGGCCCCATGTCGCGGTGCGTCAGCTTGAACCACGCCCGCGAAAACGCGTCTGCGAGCTCATCCGGATGCTCGTAGAAACGCCGTGAAATCTTTTCGTAAGCAGGGTCGAGCCGCAAGGCGAGGTCAGTAGTGAGCATGGATGGCGCATGACGCTTCGAGGGATTGTGCGCATCCGGCACTGTGCCGTTGCCTGCGCCATTTTTCGGTGTCCACTGATGCGCACCAGCCGGACTCTTCGTCAGTTCCCATTCGTAGCTGAACAGGTTGGTGAAGAAGTTGTTGCTCCACTTGGTAGGCGTCGCGGTCCAAATAACCTCTAAACCGCTACCGATGGTGTCACCACCATGACCTTTGCCAAGTTTATTCTTCCATCCGAGGCCTTGATCCTCAAGGTCGGCAGCTTCCGGGTCGGCGCCTACGTATTGAGCGGGAATGCCGGCACCGTGGGTTTTACCGAATGAATGTCCGCCGGCAATGAGCGCAACCGTCTCCTCGTCATTCATCGCCATGCGGGCAAAAGTCTCGCGGATATCCCGTGCCGCGGCCAGTGGATCCGGCTTTCCATTCGGGCCTTCCGGATTCACATAGATGAGACCCATTTGTACGGCAGCGAGCGGCTTCTGAAGATCACGGTCGCCGCTGTAGCGCTCGTCCGCCAGCCACTTGCCCTCAGGCCCCCAGAAAATGTCCTCTTCGGGCTCCCACACGTCCTCGCGCCCGCCGCCAAAACCGAATGTCTTGAAGCCCATCGACTCGAGGGCGACGTTGCCGGCAAGAATCATGAGGTCGGCCCAGGAGATTTTTCGTCCGTACTTCTGCTTGATCGGCCAGAGCAGGCGGCGCGCCTTGTCGAGGTTCACGTTGTCCGGCCAGCTATTGAGCGGCGCGAAGCGCTGCTGCCCGGCTCCGGCACCGCCGCGGCCGTCGCCGATGCGGTACGTGCCCGCGCTGTGCCACGCCATACGAATGAAAAGTGGCCCATAGTGGCCGAAGTCGGCCGGCCACCACTCCTGCGAATCCGTCATCAGCGCATGCAGGTCCTTGATCACGGCCTTGAGATCGAGGGTCTTGAACTCTTCCGCGTAATTGAACTCCTTACCCATCGGATCAGACAGCGGGGAATGCTGGTGAAGGATGTTCACGTTCACCTGATTCGGCCACCAATCTGCATTCGTGTAGGAATTGCGAACGCCGTGCGCTACTGGGCACTTCGATTCGGTTGCGGCGTTTTTTTCTTTAGCTTCGGGGACAACAGTCCCCGATGAATTCGCGAGTGTATTTTCCATGATGTTTTCTTCCTTCTAATAGTGACTGAGTATTGCGTGAAAAACTACTTTTTGGCGCTGCACCGGCGGCAGAGGCCAAAGACCTCGACCAGCGGCTGCGTCAGATCAAAGCCGTCCGGCAGTTGCCGGGACAGCCCTTTGAAATCAATGAACTCTCCTTCGATGTCCTGCACCGATTTGCAGCGCGAGCAGACCAAGTGGTGATGCGGTTTGAGATTACCGTCCACGCGCAACGTGGTGGCATGAGGAGTGACCTCTCGCAGCATCCCACACTCAATAAAAAGCCGCAGATTGTTGTAAACCGTGGCCAAAGAAATAGATGGAATGCGGCGCCGGACCGTGGCGTAGACGTCCTCCGGGGAATAGTGCCCGTCAGAAGAGATAACCGTTTCATAGACCACCTGACGCTGGTGCGTGACCGCCAAACCGTGTTTGGCGGCCAGCTCACGGAACTGTTCATGGGGGAGGCGCATGATTATCGGATGAGAATGATTATAAAACGACCGAGAGCAGTGTCAACCGAAATCTTTCCTGTGACCTCGAAGAGAGCGGGCGGCCCGCGACAACGGACTGTGGCTCAGCTAACACGACGGTGGTCTCATGAGCGCTATGGTCGCTATTCGGTGTGCGTAAGTTTCTGGACGTTATTGAAGCACAGAAAATCCCACCCTCACGCTAACGTGTTGTACCCGAGTGACGGGCTTAACGGGAAGTTGACCGGAGCAAAGCCGACGTGTCGGGACCGATCTGCATCCCCCAAATCTGGATACTTCCGGATTGCGGACCACACGGGCGTTATGGTGCGGCAGCTCGAATATAATGACGGGTGCCCTGGACCTGGCCTCTGGCACCACTCAGTACCTACGAAATTCAATCTCGACTCGGTGCGGGCGGCATGGCCGAAGGATCGCATGAAGATGACTGCCAAGGCCGACAGCGAACGCTTCCAGAACGGCGCAGACCAATATGCCGCCTACCTCGAGACGCCCGAAGGGCGGTTGCGCTCCGACCTGGCCTTTGCCAATCTGCAGGATTTTCTGCCCCTCGCCAAACCTTCATTGCGTGCACTTGATCTCGGGTGCGGCCCTGGAGTATCTGCCGTTCGCCTGGCGCGACTTGGCGTTCACGTCACGCTGCTGGATTCCTCTCCTGTAATGCTGGATATCGCGAAGCGCGCGACCCGGGAAGCCGGAGTTACGGACAAGGTCATATTGCAACTCGGCGACGCCACCCAGTTGGCGAACTTGTTCCCCACTGAATCGTCCGATGTAATTCTTTGTCACAACATCCTGGAATATTGTGACGACCCGGGTGCTGTGTTGCGGGGTGTGGCCCGCGCTTTGCGAGATTCATCGTCGATATTGTCCGTTCTCGTACGTAACCGGGCAGGCGAAGTAATGAAGGCTGCTATCCAAGCAGGCGATTTGGCGAGTGCCGAAAATAATCTCACCGCTGAGTGGGGACAAGAATCCCTGTACGGAGGCCGGGTACGACGATTTACGTCAGGTAGCCTGCAAGCCATGTTGAAAACGGCGTCGCTGGCAGCGATTGCTGAGCGGGGAGTACGCGTCATTGCAGATTACCTGCCGCCACGAGTTTCTCGCAGCAAAGACTACCAACGGATTTTTGAACTGGAGCGGAAGCTGGGCAGCCAGCCTGAGTATGCCGCAGTCGCGCGCTACACACAATGTTTCGCGCGTTTGCCGTGATGGTGGATGGAAAGTGTTCATGAATTATGTGACCGACAGATCCTCGTCCGTCCCCTCCAGCGCGAAGGCGCCTGATGCCACGATTTCGCTCGGCCTCGGACTTACCAACGAGTGCAACCTCGCCTGCGCCTTCTGCTACCGGGATCCGACCCGCACGGATCGCCTCTCTCTGGATCAAGTGAAGTCCGTCATGCAACGATTGCCCGTCCGCTCCGTCAACCTGGGCACTGGTGAGAACGGGATGCATCCAGAGTTCAAACCAATACTGGCCTACCTGCGAACGCGACCTATCAAGCTCACCATCACTTCCAACGGCCACAGCGTTGCGGTGCTGGAAGATCACGAATTGCACGCCTTTCATGACATCGAGTTTTCGCTCGATTACCCGACGCAAGCGGAACAGGACGCACAGCGCGGGAACGGCAATTGGGAACTGATCCACCGGCAGGCAGAACGTTGCGTAAAGCTCGGCGTGCCCGTAACCATCATCGCGGTCATGATGAAGGCCAACTACTTGCGTCTGGGGGAAGTCGCGCGAGTAGCCAAACAGTTTGACGCTCCCCTGCGTGTGAACGTGTACCAGGCGGTGCGATCCGACATCTATGCGTTGTCCTACGAAGAGTATTGGGAGGGGTTCCGGCGTCTTTTTGCGGAGACGGACGTAATCGCCATTGGCGAGCCGCTGGTTCGAGCGATGGCGGGCCTCCCGCCGATGCGGGGAGGATGCGGCGTTAGCACCGTACGAGTTACACCGCGCGCCACCACACAGCCGTGCGTTTATTGGCCAGGATCGGGGGAGCCGCTGTCGGATTTGATCTCGATGGGGCCCGGCATTCTAGACTCCGCGCCCTTCGAGCAGGCCCGCACACTTCCCGAGGCGTGCCAACCTTGCGAGTTCCGGGACTCATGCCACGGTGGCTGCGCCGGACGTCGACGGCTCCAGGGCGCGCTACTGCAGCCTGACTACTACTGTCCGATCATTCGCGGGGAACGTCGCAGCCTGCGGATCCGCATGGCCGCTACCCGCGATCTGCCCAAACTGAGCAGTTCCTGTACAACCGTGGTGATTGCCAAGTAGGCTGATTCGTTGAAAACGACATAAATTGCCCGAACCAGCCTGTCCGTGGTTCACTGCGCTTTCATCCTATTTCGCCTCCACCCAGGCGTCCGACCCCGTCAGCTTGACGGCCACGTTAGAAATGAAGATGTGGAGCGGCTTGCCGTCGGCGGAGCCGCGATGCTCGGTTGAGACGAGGAGAGGACCCGCCTTCTTGTAGCCTGTCCAGCTTGCTTTGACGAGGCTTGGCTTCTTGTCCCCGCCGTGGTGGAAGACAAGGTACTCGACGCGGTCGCCTTTACCGACGTAGAGATCCCAGGTGTCGCCAGGCGTGTAACCGCCGAGTTCTGCTCCATACTTCACCGAGACCAGCGTCGCTGATCCGGCCCCGGCCGGCAGTTTCTTCATACCTTCATCGGTCACAGTGGCGCTGGTGTCCCAGTAGGCGTGTAACGGGAACAGGAGCCAGTAATTATCGTTGGTGAAACCCGCGTCGGCCTGCTTCTTCGCCTCGTCGGCCTGCGCGTTGATCTCCGAGCGCATATACGTAACCTTGACCGGCTTTCCGTCTTTGTCCTTTCCCTCAAAGGAGACCTTGCCGGTCTTGGGCTCCCATTCCCACGTCCGGGAAGCTTTGAAGAGCCCGGTGATTTCCCCGTTCCAGGTGTAACGAATTGCTTCGACCTGCCCAAACGAGTCCAGACCATACGTTTTGGCGACCTGTTCGAGAATTGGCGGGCGCTGCTGTGCCCAGGAGGTTGGAACAAGCATCAGGACTCCGCAAAGCAGAAGACCCATCAAGGTTAAACGGCGGGCATTTTTCATAGAGTTCGCTCCTCGGTGAAATTTGACGGATGCTGTGTTGGATGACGGTCAAAAGCGCGGGGATACAGGAGTTGCACAACGGTACAAACCCTTAACCACGTCAGCCAATCACGTTTGCTTGGTTGGCTGCGAATTATACCGCACATCTGGGGCGACGCGCCGACTCGCAATAATCGCGGCGGCCATTGCTACGGCCCCATATTCCAGCAGCATAACCCAGCCAGGAACCAGCCACGGACGGCCAAGCGTGCGCAAATGCCAAACACAATAAGTTGGGATGATGCTAACCGTCCAAATGATGAGCGGCACCGTCGAGGCCGACCGCACAAATGGCAGCAGCCAGAGCAGGTACCAGGGATACACGACCGGCGCGCACAGAAGCGATGCCGCCATGGGCCAGGCGAATGCGTCCTGAGAAAACTCTGGCGCGTTGCTTCTCATCCAGCTTGCGGTAAGAAAGCCGGCGAGCACTGCCAGCCCAGCTACAACCTTGGGAGCCGCCACTCGCTCGAGGGTTGCAAATACCGGATCATTAAAGCGGAAACTCTGAACGTAAGTTCCGAGGGAGCCGATCGGAATTCGTCCGTGATTGAAAAATGGAACATATAGGAGTCCAACCACGACTGCCGCAAGCGCGGCATCGCGGATACGAACACGCTTCCAGTAAAGCGGCAGCAGCACAATCGGGAGCAATTTAACCGCAACTGCCAGCCCGAATGCCACGGCGGCAACCGCACGCCAGCGCCGCCCCAGCGCGGCGAAAGAAACCAACAGCAGCAGCGCGCCGACAATATCGATGTGCCCGCTGCCCGCCACTTCTATTGCCAGGAGTGGGTTCCAGACATAAGCCAGGACCCAATGCGCTCCCTGCCCACTGCGACGCAATATATCGAGCAAAATGAGGGCGATCGCGAAATCGCAAACCACGAATGCTACCTTCAGCGCGAAAACAGATTCATGAATCGCGGTTACGGCGCGAAAAAAAAGCTGAGCGCCGGCTGGATAGGGGCTGGGTAGATCCGGATGGTTTAGCGTGCGAGTTTCGGGAGTGTGCAGCCCGGCGAACGCAGGGTCGCTGGGCACGACAGTATAAGGGTTGTAGCCAAGCCGCTGCACGCGGCCATCCCAAACATAGCGATGAATGTCATCATCTGGACCCGGCGGCATCCGTAGAAATGCAATATGCCACACAGCGGCCAAAATGAGCCCGATGACGATGACGCGCTTCGGGAATATTGGCGTGGAGGAAAACTCACGAACGGCGAGGAGGTACACGATGCCCGCAATTGTTAAAGAGGAAATGAAGTACGGTCCACCTCTATCGCCGAAGTTGCGAGAGCAGATGGTCAGCGCCACGCACAACGTGGCGCCGAGTGCGTACACTCTCCACGCGGGGGTGATCTTCACAGGTCTCCTGTGCCCGTCCGCGACTGCGCCACCGTCTGACCCCACTCTTTAAGCCACGCCGCCGTGCGTGGCGCCCTGGCCGGCGCCAGCCGCAACTCCTCGGCCAACCGAGTCAGGTCTTCCCCTACGTCAATATCGTAAAAGGGAACTGCGAAGCCAACGGAAAGCTCAAGGGCTTGTGTGCGCGACACAAGTCTCTCCAGCGCGCTACTTGTGCCCATTCCGTCGCCTGCGAAAAGCGTCGGATGCGAAGCCTTTGCCCCGACGAGATAGTAGCCTCCGTCGTGGGTTGGTCCCACGACAACGTCATGTGCGGCCAGCGCTTCGAACGCATCTTCGAGGACAGAGCGTGGCAAGTGCGGGCTGTCACTGTTGAAGGCAATGGTGCGCCGATGATGGCCTTCTGCGAAGTGCGCAAACACCGAAGTGAGGCCGGCAGCAAGGCCTTCACCTGTCTGCGCGATTACGTTTGCTTGTTTGCCTGCCAACCGCGCCAGTTCGGTTACGTCGGAATCCGGGCACATGATGGCGACTTCCACATCACTCAATGACCGTGCCAGCGTCAGCGTGTCGTCCAGAAGGCAGCAATAGAAAGCAGTGACCGCTTCGGGAGAAAGGCTGGGCGTCAGGCGGGTTTTGACCTCGCCTGGCCTGGGCGCTTTCGCCATAATAACCAGCGTCCGACCATCGTTGGGAGACCGTGCCTTATTCTCGCTGGGCAATTTCATAGCAGGTGGTTTTCGGAGGCGTGCGATCAATCCAGCGCTTTTCTAATCCGAGTATTTGAGTTGCTAAAGGATATAGGCAGCTTCACGCTGAGTAATAATCTCATGGATCTTTAGAAGCTGTATAAGAGAAAGTCGCGTGCGCTCGCGAGCACTCCCGCTCGTGCCGCCCGGTCTGGCAGGATTCGGGCGATTGCGACTGCTCCGATCATCGTTGAAAAGATCGCCGAGAATGCGCGTTCTTTGTCAGCGGCCCGTCGGCCCGGCATCAAGGGAAGCATTCGACTTTTGTACTTGATCATCTCCCTACGGATCGGGGCCTTCATTGCGCCGTCGGCCCTCGCCAACTCGGGCGCAAGTGCCGCCAACGGACACCCGGACTCGGCATGATCGCAGTGTTCCGGACTGAGGTAGGCTTTCACAATCGCCTTCCACGCCGTCCCAGGTTTGGACTTTTCGGCGACTTGAGTCAGGCGGTCGGCCATTTCTCGGAATGCCTCGCTTAACGACTCGGTAAGCAGGTCATCCTTGCTGCCGAAGTGCTTGTAAAAGCCTCCGTTGGTCAAGCCGGCGTCGCGCATAACGGATGAAACCGCGGCGCCAACGATGCCTTCAGCGCGAACACGCCGAGAGGCGTCCTTAAGAATCTTCCGATGAACTTCGACTTTGTGCTCGGGCCGGTAACGCATGACTGATTATAGGATGCTGGCCATTATCTCATGGGTGCAGCGTAGGTTTCTTCTTTGAACGGGGGCCAAAGAAGAAAATTCTGAATCCATAGGATTATCTGCATAATCCTATGACCAAAGGGAGGACCAATGTCAACCCAAACCCTCTTCAATCTGCAGCTCGTTCTAGGCTACGTCGCATGGCTGCTTTGCTTCCGCGTGTACATCCTGCCCAGGCTCCGGTCGATGGACCGGTTCGAAGCGCAACGCGCCATCGCTACTCTGCACAGCTTCCGTTTCTTCGGGCTGGTCTTCATCCTTCCCGGCTTCGTCGGCCCGAATCTGCCGGTTAGTTTTGCCACCTTCGCCGCTTACTGGGACCTGGCAACGGGAGTGCTGGCCATGCTGGCGCTTCTCACGGTAAGGATACGCCCGCTCTTTTGGCTGTTCGTGGTCGCCTTCAACCTCGTGGGGGCGGTCGACCTCATCCTCGACTATTACCACGCCGTCCGGGTCGGGCTTCCTGCTATGGCGGGGCAGTTGGGCGCCGGATACGCAATCCCGGTCATCTACGTGCCCATCCTGATGATCACGCACGTCGTCGCTCTCTATTGGCTAATGCGCCCTCAGCCCAAGGCGGCCCGGACCCTCGCCAGCGCTGCGGCCGCGGCTTAGATCGGATTGCTGCGTCTTAATTATGGGTGTGGTTTGCTGTGTCGGGACCTACGCTGGCCGTGGCGTTCCGGCCTTCGCTGCCGAAAATAATAGCGCACTATCAAGCTGAGAATGAACCACGCCGCCCCAACTGTGCCCTTCAGCGTGCCGCCGATCTTGGATTTCCCAATCCGCGGATAGTAGCTGACGGGCACCTCGACGATGCGAAATCCCGCGACTGTACCCTTTAGAATTATTTCAACCGCCCAGCCGTAGGTGTTCTCCTGAAGCTCAAGCCTGCGAAGGACATCCGCCCGCGCGGCACGGAACGGCCCGAGGTCGCTGATCTTTACACCGTACAGAAGCCTGATCAGTCCAGCGGCCAGACGATTTCCAAACACCTGATGCCAGGGCAATGCTCCATGAACGCTCTGCCTCCCCAGACGCGAACCGAGCGTGATATCGGCACGGCCATCGATAATTGGAGCCAACAGAAGAGGCAACTCAGCCGGCCGGTCGCTGTAGTCGCCGTCGAGGAACACCACAACGTCAGGGTTACTCGCAGCCGACAGTCCGGTCAAACAGGCGCGACCGTATCCGCGACGAGGTTCGTGGAGGACGCGGGCCCCCATCTTTGAGGCGACCTCGGGAGTTCCGTCGGTTGAATTGCTATCTACAACCAAGACCTCAGTGACAAGATCGGCGGGGAGATCAGCCAAGACGCGGCCGATGGACTGCGCTTCATTGTGAGTAGGAATGACGACCGACACTCGGACTCGATCTTGATTCAGGTGATTCTGGCCCAAGTTACCACCATGGGGAAGACGGCCAGCGCCGCGCCAGCCAGGCGTCGACGCCCCACGCTCGACCGGCTCGCCCCACTGCGACCCCAAGCGAGGCGAGCACGGAAACCAGCAGCTCCCAAATCCACGACGTGCCCCACTCGGACACCCAAAGACTACCCAGGTAGAGAAAGGCTACAAAGGCAGCCGGGCGCGTCAGCAGGCCGATCACTAGCAGAATCCCGAGAGAAATCTCGGTCAGCGCCTGCATGGGCGCCGCCATCGCAGCGTGACTCGCCGCCAAACCCATCACTGCCTTCCACGCGGCCGGTGAGTGGCTGTTCTTTATGTAGTAGTTGATCAGGCCTGCGTAGCCCGCCGGGGTGTAGAGGCCCTTCCCCAGATTTTCGAAGAACACCCACACCAACATCGCGCCGATCGTGATACGAACGATAGCCAGCCCATTTGCCGCGGGCAGTTGGCTGGTCACATTTTGCGTTGGAGTTGCGTTCGTCATCATCGTGGAACCTCCTACCCATGGATGCCGTGCCAGTTTGCCACGGGAAGAAAAGGAAAGGACATTTTAAGCCGTTCTTCCCGTTCCTGCCAGTGGATGCGCAAGGGTCATGTACTTGGCTTTGTCGCAAGCCTGGTATTCAAGCTTTCCGGCGATCGTGAATATCATCCATCTTTTCCGAGCGAACCGGCAAAACTCCATGCCGGAGTTCGTCTGTGCATCCTGCCTGATTTGGAGAGTCCCCTCAAAAATGGGTACGCGCTCGTTATATACCGCCCACGTCTTTGTCGTATCGGTTCTGTTCTTTCACGGCGGTAACACGGCTTCAAATCCCATTGGGGACGCCGACCGTTGCGGGTAACCAGCGCGTTCCACATTCCTCATCTCTTGGACCGTCCGTATGGAGAAGATTTCTGCCTGAGATTTGGGTTGCAACGAGTGGAAAATTCCGTCGCACCGTCGTAACATCCTAGCGATTCGGAAAGGACGACCCCGTGGTGCTTGGCATGAGTTTGGAGACGTACACCGCAGTGCACGTGGTGATCAGCTTGGTTGGCATCGGTTCGGGGCTGATCGTTGTGTTCGGGATGCTGAACGGAAAATTCCTGCACGGTTGGAACGGACTCTTCTTGCTGACGACCGTGCTGACAAGCGTTAGCGGGTTTGGCTTCCCCTTTGCTCATCTTTTGCCCTCGCACAAAGTCGGCATCATTTCGCTGGTGGTGCTGGCGATTGCCATCGTAGCGCGTTATGCGCAAAAGCTCGCCGGTGGCTGGCACCGGACCTACGTGATCTGCGCCGTGATTGCCCTCTATCTCAACGTGTTCGTGCTGGTGGTGCAGAGCTTCCTGAAGGTTCCGGAATTGCACGCTCTAGCCCCCTCCGGGAACGAGCCGCCATTTTTGGTCGCGCAGCTCATAGTATTGGCGATTTTCATCGGTCTGGGCATTGGTGCTGCCAAGAAATTCCACAATTAACAGGTTCGAACCGCTGGATGAAAACATCTATTGTTTGTCCAGCGGATTGCAGCAGGGACAAATTCAAGGAGGAGGAGGTTCTATGCCTACGATCACGACCAAAGACGGCACGCAGATCTTCTACAAGGACTGGGGATCGGGCCAGCCCATAGTGTTCAGCCACGGCTGGCCGCTCACCGCGGACGACTGGGACGGACAGATGCTTTTCTTCGGCCAGCGCGGCTATCGAGTCATTGCGCATGACCGGCGAGGGCACGGCCGTTCCACTCAGACGTGGGATGGCAACGATATGGACACCTACGCCGACGATCTCGCAGTGCTCACCGAAAAACTCGACCTCAAGAACGCAATCCACGTGGGCCACTCCACCGGCGGCGGAGAAGTTGCCCGTTACATCGGACGGCATGGCACGAAACGTGTCGGCATGGCCGTGCTTATCAGCGCCGTGCCTCCGCTGATGTTGAAGACGGAAAAGAATCCCACCGGCGCGCCCATCTCAGTCTTTGACGGCCTGCGAGCTGCGCTTGCAGCGAATCGGGCGCAGTTTTACAGGGACATAACGCTCCCGTTTTACGGATACAACCGGCCAGGCGCCAAGATTTCGGAAGGCATCCGGGAACACTGGTGGTTTCAAGGAATGATGGGGGGCATGAAGGCGCACTACGACTGCATCAAGGCTTTCTCAGAGACCGATTTTACTGGGGACCTCAAGAAGTTCGATGTGCCAACGCTGATCATGCATGGCGACGATGATCAGATCGTGCCCATCATCGCGGCTGGTCCGCTATCCGCAAAGATTGTCAAGAATTCCACGCTCAAGGTCTATCCAGGTTTCCCGCACGGGATGCCCGCAACCAATGCTGACCAGATCAATGCCGATCTGCTGGCGTTCATCAAGGAGCGCAAGTTAGCGGCTGCTTAGTCGGGGCACGGCGCTTGCGTGTCATACTCGAATAGCGCCCGGCCTTTCGCTATTTGCGGCGGAGGCCGGGTCGCTCATCCATGATCAGACATTCACAACTCGCTTGGTGCGCCTTTCTCCCAGGAGCTTCTTCGATGCAACGTTCCGTGAACCACTTTTATAGCCTAGCCGCGTTTATTTTCCTCTGCATGGCGCTCTCCGCGACAGCCAACGCAACCGATGGGACGATTGCCTCCCGTGACGCTGCGGTGGAGGGAGTCAAAATACACTATTTGACGGCAGGTCACGGACCCGCGGTGATTCTGCTACACGGCTACACGCAGACGTCGCGCATGTGGAGACCGATCATTCCGCTTTTGGCCGAGAAATTTACCGTGATCGCTCCCGATCTTCCTGGGATCGGCGAATCGGGGATTCCAAAGGACGGTCTGGATATGAAAACCGCCGCTATCCGCATACACGCGCTCGCCAAGTCGCTGGGCGTCGAGAAAGCGAGAGTCGTCGGCCATGACATCGGGCTCATGGTTGCGTACGCTTACGCTGCGCAATTTCCCCTGGAGACGGAAAAACTTGCTGTGATGGACGCGTTCCTCCCCGGCGTGGCCGGGTGGGAAGCGGTCTACGACGATCCAAATGTCTGGCACTTCCGCTTCCACGGCCCCACGCCGGAAGCCCTAGTAAGCGGGCGGGAACGGACATACTTTGCGTATTTATGGAACGACCTCGCGGCGGACAAGACGCGCTCCCTGCCTCGGGCGGATCGTGAAGCTTATGTCGCGGCGTACTCCCAACCCGGGCGTATGCGCGCCGGCTGGGCTTATTTTGCTGCCTGGCCGCAGACGGCCAAGGACTTCGCACAGCTCGCTCAGGCGAAACTGGCGATTCCGGTCTTGGCGATTGGGGGCGAAAAATCCTTGGGAGAAGTGCTCGGCCAACAGATGAAACTGGTGGCCACCGACGTAACCCTGGTCGTTCTGAAGGACACTGGACATTGGGTGATGGAAGAACGTCCCAAGGAGACGATGGAAGCGCTGATGAAGTTTCTCTGAGAGAGACAGTCCCTAGTAGGCCGACGCGCTACTCGTCGCCTCGGACCCGCCACCAATCCATCTGCTCGAACTCCGTCATCTTGTCGACGCCGTGGTCGTTATTCCAGTGCTCCCAGGCGGAGCCATCGGCAGGCAGGTGTTCATCGGTGATTTCCGTCAATGCCAGGAATGTCCAATTGCGCATTTGCGGTGTGGTCTGAGAATCCTGCGCCAGCGAGATCAGTTGTGGCACCATGCGCATGCGTTGTTTGCGCATGAAGTTTCCACAGTCGGAAATGTTGCAACCGGCGCGATCGCGGACTGCGTCCGAGGGGTCGTGAGTGAATGAATAGAACAGCTGGTCGAGCGCTTCGTCGGTGCCCAGGTAGCGCATGCCTTCGACCGCCCATTGCCGGACATACGGATCAGGATCGTTCTTCGCGTAATCGGTCAGCACGGGATAAATCAAGTTGTAGCCGATGCCGCGTCCAGCCAGCATTCCCATTTGATACACGGCGGCGGCGCGCGACGCCTTGTCGGTCTGCGCCTGCGTGATCAGCAAGTCGGCGGAATGTTCCGTTTTCGCCCAGCCGTTAATCGCCAGGTTCAGATCGGCATTGGCGTAGCGCACCCGCAAGTCGGTGGAGAAACGGGAACGCCACTCCAGTTGCTTCATGCTGTCGGTGAGTTTGATGTCCCCTTGCCAGATGACAATGTTCTGTTCAAACAACTCCCGGGCCTTGTCATCGTGGTGAATTGCACGGTCCAACAATTCTTCCGCTTGGGTCTGTTCGGGCAACAGTCGCAAACGCTGTGCGTCCACGTCGGAAAGCGGCGTGTAGGTTACACGTTGCGCTCGCGACTTGGGTGCACTTTGTGATCGTGTAGCCGCCGGTCGCTTGGGTACGCCGCGCATGGCGGAATCGAAGTGATAACCCATGAACCCAATCCATGCGAGAGCGAAAACGGCGCTGATGGCTATCGCCATCGCTCCGCCAGGACGCAACGTCATCGGTTGGCCGGGCGGTGGCGTTACGCCCCGCTGCGGTGGCGGACCATACACTCCGAAAACATTGTCGACTGCGACGTGCGTATCCAGCTTGAGGCCGACGAACTTTTCCAATTGAGCGGCGACCCAGCGCGCTTCTTGGCGGCTGTCGATGCCGTCGGCGAGAGCAATTTTCTTCCCGCTCTTGGTTTGCAGGCGGAGAGCATAGGAGGCGTTATTGGGATTGGTACCCTGTTGGGTGCTTGCCACGGCGAGAATCTTGTCGATCTCAGAGAAAGGAATTTCGCGCGTCGAGCTCACTCCCAGCAAAGCACGGCTCGCCCGCAATTTTTCGCCGCCCACCTCGACGCGAGAGGAAGTCAGTGCCGACTGGACGACGCCATAGATCAGTAACAGTTCGATCAGGCCAAAGATAATGGTGAAGACTGACGGAGCTTTAACCGAGTGCAAGCCGAAAGCAAGCGCTCCGCATCCCGCCGTGACCAGAATCAAAACCATGACGCGGAACGGGTTTCGAAATGGCGGAAAGTAGAATTCCGTGCCGCCGGTCGGCCCGCTGGAGACCACAAATTTCGGGTTGTCCGGCGCCGCCACGTCAGAGGCGTCGTTCTGGAAGGCCGGGGCGGCCTCCGGTTGTACGTCGGCGAAGCTCGCAGCCGGAGCGGCAGTAGAGGCCGGTGTCAGCCTAAAAACCGGGACTTCAAAGTCGTCTGCATAGTCCACGCCGGGAACGTCCGCTTGCGCATGCAACAGCCAGAGAACCTGGTCGCGCGGTTGTTCGTGATTGGTTTCGTAGGCATCACTTGGGACAACGAAGTTCACAGGAATGGTTGCGTCTCCCATAGGGCCGGGCGTGAGGGCCTGCTGCGGCACGTTCGCTTGCGATTGCCAGAGGACGATACGGTTCGTATTTTGGTTCTTGCCCGAGCCGGTAACCACCTGGCGAATGCAGGACAGCGTGAGATCGATCCCGTGTCGCGTGGTTGTGTTGAAGCGCAGGTGGATGGCTCCCTTCAACGTCTTTCCTGGCGAGAAGGGGAGGGAAGCGAATTCAAAGTAAGTCTTGCCGAAGCGTTTCTGGCGGATGGTTGCACGCAGTGCAACGCCGGCAAGAATTAGACCAGGAACGCAGAATCCGAGAGGAAGAAGGTCTTTGTGGTCGAAACCGCGCCAAGGCGTGCGAGCGATCAGAATGGCAATGGCAATCGAACCGGTGTTCCAGAACCCCGCCAGCAGCCACATGCCAGTCGCATCGTTGAGGTTCTTGCTTTCGGCACGGCTCGCGGCCCAGTCCTTCTGCCACAACCACGGAGAATCCGGGGCTGCCTGCTGCGCTGCGGCTTGTGCCTTCAGCTTGCGGTTGGCATAGATAGCGGCATAGACGATTCCGCCGCCCATCAGAACAAAGATTCCACAGGCCAACACCGCGACCATGGAATTTCCGTGCACATTGGCTGGATTGGCAACGAGAAATGCGCTCGAGACTGCGATGCTAAGCCCCAGGAATATCATCCCGAACGCGATCAGAGACGCAGTCGTGGCTTGGGATGGATTGGTCACAACAAAAATTATAGAGTTGTGTACGCAGTTGGAAGAGGCACGAAAGCAACCGTTCCATTACCTTAGTCATATGCATTTTCGCGCGATAGGCACGGGATCGGCTCTCATTCTCTTACTTCGCCGATTCATCCTTTTTCTCAGCGTGGGCTTGCCGCTCGCACCTGCCGCACTGGCCAGATCACAGCAGCCGCTGCGAATCTACTTCATTGATGTAGAGGGTGGGCAGTCTACTCTGATTGTGACCCCAGCGAAGCAGTCGGTACTTATCGACACCGGCTTTGCAGGCGAGCGTGACGCAGACCGCATTTTGCAGGCAGCCAAAGCTGCGGGCATCAAACAGATCGACTACGTGTTCATCACTCATTACCACCAGGACCACGTCGGCGGCGTGGCTGACCTGCTGAAAAAGATGAAAGTCGGTGTATTCGTTGATCACGGCGAGAACCAGGAAGACTCTGACGCTGCCAAGAGAAGCTACGCTGATTATGTTGCCGCAATCAAACATAACGTGCGCGCCGTCTTGAGACCGGGCGAGGGCGTGCCGATTAAGGGCATCACACTGCAGGTCGTAGCTGCTGCGGGCGACCTAATCACCGACCCCTTACCCGGCGCCGGGGAAGCCAACATCTACTGTGCGTCGGAGAAACAACCCCCAGACGACGCCAGCGAGAACTCACGTTCGCTGGGCGTGCTGATCTCCTACGGCAGGTTCCGCTTTCTGGATCTGGGGGACCTGACTGAAAAAAAAGAGCTGGAGTTAGTTTGCCCCAACAACCTGATCGGCACGGCCGATCTTTATTTGGCAACGCATCATGGAGGTCATCCCGACAATCCCAGGGCGCTGGTATGGGCGTTGCATCCGCGAGTGGCCGTGATCAATAACGGTTCACACAAAGGTGGCAACCCCGAGGCGTGGCAGATTATTCACGACTCGCCGGACCTTGCCGATCTATGGCAATTGCACTATGCGATCGACTCGGACCAAGCTCACAACGCGGCGCAGGCCTCGGTTGCCAACGTCGATGAACGGTCAGACGGGCACTATATCGAGGTCGAAGCTGGCTCCGACGGGAAATTCAGCGTAACGAATTCACGAAATGGGTTGGAGAAGAAGTACGAGAAGTGAGCAGTTATTCGTAAGGAGGTGATTCCTCCCTGGATCGTCTGGTTGCTAACCCGATGTATCCTTGGCACTTCGCCGTTTCTGATGACAGCGGCTTCGCGCTTTGACCGCGATTGTTTACAATAAGGACTTTCGTTTCTCTTGTCGGCTCGAGAGTGCGTGTCTCGGGAAGCAAAAACCTTTGAAACCGTCCCTAGAAAATCCTGGCGGCCCCGGCCATGATGACCCCGTGTATTGGCGGGTGGAGGGCAGCCTGCTCGAATTGACCACCGTCCGGTCGATCGCCTTCTTCACTTGGAATCTCCAGACTTTTTCAGAACGCTGGACCCGGCGCGGCTTGGTCTTTCTGATGGCTGTCTTGCGTCCCTTCCTGTATGCGCTGAACCGGGAATTTGCCACCCGCGTTGTGTATAGCGTGCTTCGACGTGTCAGCCGCGATCGCCTCGACTTACTGGGCGAAGAATACTTCCAGTACAACCTGAAGCCTCAACTCAAGCCGGAGGGGGTGCGCCAGCTTCAGGCGCTGATGGATTCGCGGCGGGACATCGTCCTGGTAAGCCAGGGGCTGGACCACATCATGCGCCCGCTAGCTCGGCACTTGCGAGTTCAGTGGATCGTCGCAAACCGCCTGGAGTTCCGCGATGGCATGGCGACCGGGAGGCTGCTTGACCCTGTGATTCGTCCACGCGGGGCCTTCGCCCGCATCACCGGTGCAGGTCCGGATGGGCAACGAAGCCCTGAACAGCTGATTCGTGATCTTGACCTTGCCACGATTGAGCAGCTGCACTCTGCCGTGGTTCCGTCCAGCCGCCAAGTGCCAGCCCCACCTCGGCCCATCGTTCACTTTGACGGTCCGCGACAAGCCCAGCCTCTTTCCGTGCGCGCCGCTTTTGCTGGGAAACAAATCATGCTCATTGGCGTGACCGGATTCATCGGCAAAGTTTGGCTGGTGAACACGTTGATGGATTTGCCCGAGACCGGCCGCGTTTATCTGCTCATCCGGCGGCAGAAGTCGAACCCAGCACAGCGCCGCTTCGAGAAG
>Ga0207048_10071_pt1 | contig 33639 bp, 19 predicted proteins | sample Alteio_BWMinCont_65_FD_153301 | JGI IMG/M metagenome (GOLD analysis project Ga0207048, IMG submission 153301) | Enriched cells from forest soil in Barre Woods Harvard Forest LTER site, Petersham, Massachusetts, United States -... | ecosystem: Environmental > Terrestrial > Soil > Temperate forest >...
AGACAACAGGGGCCGGTCTTCAGCCGCGGACTGACGGGGGTGTTTCCTCCATCACTCTGAGCGTGACCGCTGGTGGAGTGTCTGTGTTGTCTCCCACTACGATTCCTGTGACACCCAACACGACGGTGACAATAAACTTAGAAGTCCCCTCGGGGCCTGGCCGTACCTTTATCGCAGAAGCCAACGATAGCAATGGCCTGCTTCTCTTCCAGGGGCAGAGCGACCCCGTAGACCTATCTCCGGGTGTTCCTACGACCGTTAACATTGATATGGTCCAGGCTAACTTCATCTTTGTGAGTACAGGGGGAATCGATACGGATACTTGCGGGCCTCAAGACAGTCCCTGCAAGACGGTTACACAGGGGGTGAATCGAGCCGTGGCGGGACAGACCGTTATGGTCGCGGTTGGGACCTATTTCTTCGTTCAAAATTGTGAATGTTCAGTGTCAGGGGAGCCGGTTCCATTAACGATGAAGAGCGGCGTAAACATCGTGGGTGAACCGGGTGACGGGATACCCACTCTAGACTTTTCGAATTCGTTTACTGATGGGCAACCGGGGGTCGCCGGCGCGGACAATGCCACGCTCACGGGATTTCAGATTGAAAGCCAAGAGGGCAGTACATCTCCTCTCATTGGGACCTTCAATACATCTCCTACAATCACGAATAACACCTTCCTGGATTTAGATGGATGCTGTTCCACAGCGATCTTGGTCAACGGCACAGGGACGCCTAGTATCAGTGGAAACTTTTTTGGCCAAGGAGACTTTGGTCTTGACACTGGAATCGAAGTTACGGATACGGCTGATCCTTTTATTGCCAGTAACACAATTACAAACAGCTCAAATGGAATCATAACCAGCGTTAGCGCGACGGCCGAGATCACAGGTAACACGATCACCGGAAATTCTGTAGGGGTCTTGATACAGGATAGCTCGAACCCGGATCTGGGCGGCGGGGCTGAAGGGAGCCCCGGCGGCAATACAATAAGCTGCAATACAAGCGTGGATTTGGAAAACGATGCTAATAAGAGTATTAAGGCTACAAGCAATTTTTGGGATGACAGTCCACCCACCGTAGGAAGTGTCCCCGGTAATGGAATAGACGTTGTCGTGCCTGATGATTTCGGGGTGGACACCACCGGCTACCAATTGGCCCAGTCTCCCTGCGTCTCCGTTACGACTACAACAACCAGGTTTCCAACCACGACGACCCCGAGCAGCTCAACGACCACAACGACCACAACGACAACAACGAGCACGACGACGAGTTCCACGACCACAACGATCAGCTCCACGACCACAACCACGATACCAATAAGCAGCACGACGACTAGCTCAACCACCACAACTACGACAACCACGACGACAACAACGACATCAACAACGACATCAACAACGAGTACGACCACAAGCACATCGACGACCACCACCACAATCGGTGGTCCGATGTTTACACTAACGGTGAACAAGGCGGGAAACGGGACTGGGACAGTGACGAGCGTTCCTACGGGAATTGACTGCGGTAACACGTGCAGCGCTCTTTTTCTGGGCGAGTCCACGGTGATGCTGACGGCGACTGGAAGTCCGGCGTCGGGGTCTGTGTTTACGGGCTTTTCAGGAAACGGAAGCTGTGACCCTGCCAGTACAGGTCCGTGTACTTTGATAATGTCGGCGGATCAAACTATTACCGCCAACTTCAGCGTACCCTGATTTGGATGGTGTGCCATCCGAGGGACTTTTTCTTCCCCCTAACCCTCTTCTTAATTCCCCTCCTTCTTGACAGACCGGCTTAAATAGAGCTATTCTGAACGCAATTTTGTGTAAGGATTTTCTAGTCATCTCGTTGCCAAAACCCCATTTGAACCAGAGTCAGGCCATATATTAATAATTGCTGGAGTGCGATGGCGCGCCGCGGAGAAAAAAAGAGAGGGGCGAAAAGAGAAAAAAAAACTCAAGTTTCAGGCCCTCGTCATAAGCAGCCTGATCACGCTGTTCTTTGTTTTCGTTGCGTTGATCGACATTCCGTTTCTCAAGGATACGCTCGACCTCCTGGAAATGAAGACACTGGATTTCCGGTTCCGTTTCCGGGAGGCCCACCATCCGGGTAAACCCGGCACTGATATTGCCTTGGTCGCAATCGATGAAAAAAGCATTAAGGAGATCGGCCGGTGGCCGTGGTCGAGAGCCGAGATGGCGAAGCTCGTGCGGATTCTTGCCGAGGGGAAACCGCGTGTCATCTCGTTTGATATACTGTTTAGCGAACCGGAAGCTTCCGATTCACTCAGACTGCTACAGACATTAAAGCAGGATTATCAGGAACGGCCTTCGCCTGATGCGAGATTTCTTAAAACACTTGAGACCAAAGAGCGGGAGGCGAATGCGGACGCACAGTTTGTCGAAGCCGTTCGGAAGGCGGGCAACGTGGTCCTGCCGATGGCGCTGATGGTCCCTGCGTATTATCAGTCGGTGCGTCAACAGGCGCCGCCGGAGCCGCCGGCCTTCCTGATCTCCTCCTCGTTCGGACTGGTCAAGCAGGTGAGCACGGCCAAGGTCTTTTTGCCGATTGAGGCCCAGGGTGTGATTTTCCCGATACCGCTTCTGGCTGAAAGTACGAAGGCTCTGGGGCATGCCTATTATCAACCGGACCGCGACGGCGTTTTACGCTGGGAGTACCTTGCGCTCAAATACGGAGACGATTATTATCCGTCGCTCGGTCTTCAGATCGCACGAACAGCCCTCGGCGTGCCGCGCGAAGGGATGAAACTCTGGCTCGGGGATGCGGTTGAAGTGGGAGGAATAAAAATCCCCACGGATGAGCGGGGAAGGATGCCGATCAATTACGTCGGCCGGGAAGGGACCTTTCCTACATTTTCGGCTACCGACATTCTTCACCGGCGGGTCCCGGCCAAGGAATTTCAGGATCGTATTATCTTGATCGGGACCACCGGCCTGGGAACCTACGACATCAAAGTGACGCCGCTGTCTGCAAACATGCCGGGCGTGGAGAAAAATGCAACGGTTGTCGAAAATATCATCCATCAACGGTTCCTTCACCGAACCGAGGGCATGAAGCTTCTGGACGGTTTGGTGATCCTGGTATTCGGCGTGAGCCTGATGCTGATCCTTCCCAGGGTCAGCGCGCTTCGCGGCGTGGCCGTTGCCGTCGCGATGCTCATCGGCTACATGCTTCTGGTCCAGTATCTCTTCGAGATGAAAGGCCTCTGGATTACTTTACTCTATCCCGCCGCCACGATTGCCTTTTCTTACACATCGCTTACGGTGCTCCGGTTCATGACGGAAGAACGGCAGGCGCAAGAGGTCCGGCGGATGTTCTCAAGTTATGTGACCCCTAAGATGGTCGCCGAACTGGTGAAGGATCCGGATAAAGCGAAGCTGGGAGGAGAGCGAAAAGAGCTGACCGTTTTGTTTTCGGATGTGCGCGGCTTTACCACCTTTTCGGAAAATCATCAGCCGGAAGAGGTGGTGGCCATCTTAAACGAGTACATGAACGCCATGACCGAAGTGATCTTTCACTGGGACGGGACGCTGGATAAGTTTGTGGGAGACGCGATCATGGTTTTCTGGGGCGCTCCACTGGACCAACCCAACCACGCCGAGTTGGCGATCCGCTGTGCACTGCATATGCAAAAACGTCTGGGCGAGCTTCAGGAGAAGTGGCGCGCAGATGGGAAGGAGACACTGGACGCGGGGATCGGGATGAATAGCGGGGAAATGGTTGTGGGAAATATGGGGGCGGAAGGGAAAAAAATGGACTATACCGTGATCGGAGACAACGTCAACCTGGCTGCCCGTGTGGAATCCCTGACCCGCCAATATAACGCCCGTATCTTGATCACGGAGTCAACCTATCATGGGGCCAAAGATCTCATCGAGGTCAGGGAGATTTTCGCCAATGAGAAGCGAAGCAGAGCCACCGGAATTAAACACAAGGAGCGAAGGAGAAAACGGATGAAGATTGGACATGCCCTGTTCAAGGATCTGGATGCGGTTAAGGTCAAAGGGAAGGTCAAACCTGTCCGTATTTTTGAGGTGGTCGGAATAGAAGAGGAGCGGAAATGAGACTGAGAGTGCTGGGATGTTACGGCGCGGAACTTTCGAATCACGGCACCTGCGGGTTTCTGATTAATCGTTCCGTTTTAGTGGATGGGGGAACCATTTGTTCTTCCCTGAGCCTCTCTGAGCAGCGGGGCATCCGCTATATACTGATCTCGCACGTCCATGCGGATCACATCAAAGGTCTCCCGTTTTTATCCGAGAATCTCATCGGCCAGAAGGGGCAAAAGCCGATCGTCGTGATCGGTATCGGGGAGGTGCTGGCCGGGCTTCGACAACACCTTTTTAATAACCAGATTTGGCCGGATTTTACGAAGCTGCCGAATGTCCGGAACCCCATTTTTCGTATGAAGACGATCCGGGAAGGTGAAAGGATTAAGATAGATGGTTTGGAGGTCCAGGCCTTCCGTGTAAATCATACCGTTCCATGTTCGGGTTTCCTGATCCGGCAGAGGAACGGTTCGCTTCTCTACAGCGGGGACACTTATAAAACAGATAAAATTTGGGAGATCGCGGCCAAGGCCCCGGATCTGAAAGCGGCCATGATCGAGACCTCCTTTCCCAACCGTCTGAAGGGTCTGGCCGTGAGGAGTAAGCACCTGACCCCTGCACTTCTCCTTAAGGAATTTTCAAAGATCGGGAAGCCTCGCCTCCCGCTGTTTATCTACCATATGAAACCGCGCTATCTTGATGCGATCCGGCGAGAACTCAAGAATTTAAAAATCAAGAAAATGATTATCTTGAAGGATGGGATGGTCGTTGATATCTAGACGCTCATCCCTCTGATGTGAGCTGAATGCAGATCGAGCTGGGACCTGATATTCTGCAAGACTATGAGAAAGCCTCCAAAAGAGAATGGCTGGTCACAAACGGGATCGGGGGATACTCATCGAGCTCATTGGCCGGCTCCAATACTCGAAAGTATCACGGTCTTCTTGTAGCCGCCCTGTCTCCTCCCACCGGCCGCGTGGTGACGCTCAGTAAACTGGAAGAAACTTTTCTGGTCAATGGGCAGGCGTTTCCATTAAGCGCCAATCAATATCCGGGCGCACTTTCTCCGCAGGGATTTAGGTTTCTGTTTTTGTTCAAACGATACCCGGTGCCGACTTTTCTTTATCGCCCGACACAAGACATCGAAATTGAAAAATCAATCTGGATGGCGCCCGGGAAGAACACAACCTACATCCGTTATACACTTCTTCGGTCTCCAACGGAGGCCCGGATACGCTTGCTCCCGCTAATGGCGTGGATGGATTACCACGCGGAGTTTCATCGTCGCGAAGACTTTCCTTTCTCCGTTTCCTGGCAAGATCCGGAGCTTCGGGTCACTCCCTATGCCGGTGTAGCACCGCTGCGATTGAGATTCGAACATGCCCGGTTCTTCTCAATGCCTGACTGGTACTACAACTTGGAGCATCTCAGGGAGTTGGAAAGAGGTCTTGATTTCAGCGGGGACCTGTATTCTCCGGGGTACTTTGAACGGGATCTTTCTCCGGGAGACAGCATCATATTCGCCGCAACGGTAGAATCTTCGATAGAAAACGGCGAGGCGGTGCTGGCCTCCGTGGTGGAACAGCAGCAGCGTTTGATCACACGGGCAGGCGTCTCAGACGACTTCGGGAAGATGATGGTCCTGGCCGCAGACCAATTTATCATCCATCCTCCCCGCGGTTCGAATATTCGCGCCACGGTCATCGCAGGTTACCCCTGGTTCACCGACTGGGGCCGGGACACGATGATCTCGCTCCCGGGACTCTGTCTCTCAACCGGCAGGCCCGAGACCGCGCGTGAGATCCTGGCCGCATTCGCCGGTTTTATTAGCAAAGGGATGCTGCCTAACCGCTTTCCTGATGCCGGGCAAGATCCGGAATATAACACTGTGGATGCCGCGCTCTGGTATTTTCAGGCGGTCTATAATTATCTTAACAAAACCGATGACGCCGATTTTATCGGGAATTACTTGCTCCCGGGGCTCGAACAGATTATCGCCCACTATAGGGAGGGGACGCGCTACAACATCAGAACCGACCGCGATGGGCTGCTGGCTGCCGGAGCAGCCGGGGTTCAGCTTACATGGATGGATGCAAAAGTCGGGGATTATGTCGTTACGCCGCGGAGCGGCAAAGCGGTTGAAATCAACGCACTGTGGTACAACGCCCTGCGGATCATGGCTGTTCTGGCCACGCGGTTTGGGAAGGATGATGTCCCATACAAACGGATGGCCACGCGGACCCGTTCTTCATTCATATCCAAATTCAGGCGTTCCGACCGACAAGGGCTCTTCGATGTGATCGAAGGGCCCGGTCCGCAGGACACTGCGATCCGGCCCAACCAGATTTTGAGCGTCAGCCTTCCGTTCTCTCCGCTCGATCAGGCTAGGGCAAAAAAAGTGGTCGACGTCGTTCAGCAACACCTCCTGACCCCATACGGGCTACGCACACTTGCACCGCGAGATCTTGCGTACAGAGGTCACTATGGAGGGGACCAATTTCAACGAGACAGCGCCTATCATCAGGGCACGGTCTGGCCATGGCTGCTGGGTCCGTTCGTTGAGGCGCATCTGAGAGTTTATAGGAACAAAACAGCAGCATTGGATTTTCTGACGCCCATTCAGGGGCATCTTTCCGATGCCGGTGTCGGAAGCATCTCGGAGATTTTTTCTGGTGATCCTCCCTTTTTACCCAATGGCTGCATTGCCCAGGCCTGGAGCATCGGGGAGGTGCTGCGCATCTGGAAGGAACTCACGGCGTTTGAGGAAGCGTCTCAGGGAAAGTAGTTTGCATTATGAGGTTTCGACGCCGTAGAGCCTTAAGGCGTAGTGCGCAGCTCCGATCAGCGGTGCCCGGCTGTTCAGCGCAACCTTGACCGGGATCTGTCTCAGAAAATCGCTATATCGTCCCTTGTCTGAGAAGGCGCGCATGAAACTGCCGTCTTTAAGCTTATCTAAAATCTTTGGAGCGATCCCTCCCCCGATATAGACCCCGCCCACTGTCAGGAACTTCAAGGCGAGGTTGCCCGCTTCGGCGCCGTAGATGGAGGCGAACAGATCAAGGGTTTCAGTGCAGAGCTCATGACCACGAGCAAGGCCGATCTGAGTGATGGTCGCACTTGGATCGTTGGCCTGTAACTTCTCCCGCAACCAGTCAGGCTCCTTGGCAAAACCGGTGTCCCGCAAAAAACGATAGATGTTAAAAATGCCAGGCCCGGAGAGGAGCCGCTCATAGCTCACGTGACCGAATTCAGAGCGCAAAAAGCGCAGGAGTTCGATTTCTTGATCGCTCCGAGGGGCAAAATCGGCGTGCCCTCCCTCCGAGGCCGCCGGCAGATATTCTCGACCGTTCCAGTAGAGCATAGCCTCACCCAGACCTGTTCCCGCGGCGATGACAGCGATGTTGCTTTTTCTATCTGTATCCTTTCCCTGATTTAGAACGGCCATCTCGTTCTCCGCGAGGAACAGCATGCCGTATGCCGCTGCCTCCAGATCGTTCAGAAGCCGGACTTTTTTTACATTGAACTCTTTCGCCAATCCCTGTTCGTCCAGAACCCAGGGCAAATTCGTGGTCTTGCTTCGACCATCCTTCACGGCCCCCGCAACGCCGAGGCAGATAGTCGTCACCTGTTCGGACTCCTTCTTCTCCAGAAACCGGGCCATGACCTGTTCAAATTTTGGGAACTCCCGGCTTTTAAAGACCTCTTCCCGGACCGGCTCAAGTCTTCCGGAAATGTCTCGATAGAGGGCCAGCACTGTCTTGGTTCCCCCGATGTCACCCGCGAGAATAATTGAAATGTCCCTCGGACCGCTATTCGGAATAAATCTTCATGATTTGAGAGAGGAGCTTCAGCGCCTCACTCTTTTGACGCTGAAAAGAATTGCGCCCGATGATGGAGCCGAATCCGCCTCCTTCCCTGATCGCCTTGACCTCATCGAGAAGGGACTGATCATTGTCCTTCGTGGCCCCCCCGGAGAAGATGATAATCCGGCGCCCGTCAAAGGCACTTTGGACGACGTGCCGGACCCGTTCCGCCTGAGTTGCCACAGGGATCTTCATCTTCTCGTACACCTTCTTGGCCTCTTCCTGCTCGATGCGAGCGGAGGGGAGCTTGGTTTTAATGATATGAGCGCCCAGCTGCGCCGCGATCTGGGCGGCGTATGCCACCACGTCGATCGCCGTCTCTCCTTCTTTGCTCAGGTCCGAACCGCGCGGATAGGACCAGAGCACAGCGACCAGACCCGCCGCCTTGGCCTCCGCGATAATCTCACGCGCCTGCTCATACATCTCATTGCGGTGGGCCGAGCCGGGATAGATCGTGAATCCGACCGCGACACAGCCGAGCCGCTGTGCATCCTGTACCGATCCGGTTACGGCCGAGATGGGATCCTTATCGTCCATCAGTATGTCATGGTTGTTAAGCTTCAGGATCAACGGGATCTCGCCGGCGAATTCCGCCGCGGCCGCTTCGATGAAACCCAGGGGCGCTGCGTAAGCGTTGCAGCCGGCCTCGATGGCGAGTTCAAAGTGATATTGGGGACGGTAGGCGGGTGGATTGACCGCGAAACTGCGCGCGGGACCATGCTCAAAGCCCTGATCCACGGGCAGTATTACCAGCCGGCCCGTTCCGGCCAGCTTTCCATGATTTAGAAGGCGCGCAAGATTGGTCAGGGTTCCCGGATTGTCGCTGCTATACCATCCCAGTATTTCTCGAACACGTTTATTCATAGTAAACCTCCTTCATTCTATTCATCAGTTGGGACCCGTGCGGTTATGTAGAGGCGCAATTCATTGAGCCTTAATTCGGGCGTGATAAATCACGCCCCTACATCATCAACGGCGTCCTTGATAGAAATCTTCTGCCATTGTAACATCCTCCGCACTCCCGATGATCAGAGGCACGCGTTGATGATAACTCGAGGGTTGGATATCCAGGATTCTCATTTCGCCCGTGCTGGCCTTTCCCCCCGCGACCTCCATTACAAAACCGAGAGGCGCCGCCTCGTACAGCAACCTTAGCTTTCCGGTCGGTTTTTTCGGATCGTCCGCATCAGCCGGATACAGGTAGATGCCGCCCTCCAGCAGTGTTCGATGAAAATCGGCGACCAAGGCACCCGTATAACGGAGGGAATAGGGGCGGCCGGATGCTTTATCAATCTCTCGAAGATGGTCAATAAATTTCCGGCTCTGGGGATGCCAATGATGATAGTTTCCCTCGTTCACACTGTAAGTTTTTCCCCGCTTGGGGGCTTGGATGTTGGGGTGCGAGAGGAAAAACTCCCCGATGTTCGGATCGAGAGTGAATCCGTTGACGCCACGGCCGGTCGTGTAAACCAGAATCGTGCCGGTCCCATACATCACGTATCCGGCCGCGACCTGCTCGGTTCCCTTCTCGAGAGCATCCGGCCGCATGTGATCCGCCTCTTTTCCTCGCCGGCGACGCACGGAGAAGATGGTCCCAAGAGCCCCATTGACATCAATATTGGATGATCCGTCAATAGGATCGAAACAGACCAGATAACTTCCTTCCTTGCAGTAATCATTGAAATGCAGCGGCTCATCCATCTCCTCCGAGATCAACGTGCAGACCAGACCGCTCTCCTTTAAGATCTCCACGAAAGCATCGTTAGCCCACAGATCGAGCTTTTTGACCTTCTCACCCTGCACGTTCATCCCTCCGGTATACCCCAGCATGTTCACAAGGCCTGCCTGTTGGAGTTCCCGTCCGATGAGCTTTGCTCCGAGGCTGATCTGAGTCAGTACCGGAGCGAACGCTTCCTTTTCGGTCAGAAGATGGTGAACAAGCGTTGTACCCACGATTCGCATGGCTTAATTTTCCTGCAACGTTTTCAGACGGCCCGATGAACGATGGCCCTGAGAGGTCCTACGGCATTCTCCAGCGTCTTTGCTCTTCCTCGATCAGGCGATCTGCCTCGACGGGTCCCCAACTGCCGGCGCTGTACTCGGGTAGCCATTTGGTGCCGTGCTTCTGCCATCCCTCCAGTATTCCCGTGACCCATTCCCAGGATGCCTCCACCGCATCGCGCCGCATAAAGAGCGTGGCATCGCCGGCCATGACGTCCAGAAGGAGACGTTCATACGCCTCGGGAGAGGCGGCGCCGTAGGCGGTTCCATACTGAAAGTCCATATTGACCGGATGGATCTGGACCTTGGAGCCGGGCAGCTTCGAGATGATCCGGAACGAGAAGCCCTCTTCAGGCTGTATACGGAGGGCGAGGAGGTTGGGCTCGAGCGGTGAGGCCAGATCGGCGTTGAAAAGAATCTGAGGGATGTGCCTGAACTGGACCGCGATCTCGGTGGTGCGCTTGGGCATGCGCTTCCCTGTGCGCAGGTAGAAGGGGACGCCGGCCCAACGCCAATTGTCAACGAAGACCTTCAACGCCACGAACGTTTCTGTGGTCGAGTCGGGCCGGACCCGCTGCTCACGACGGTATCCGGGGACCTCCACCCCTTTGATCACGGCCGGACTGTATTGGGCCCGGACTGTGTAGGTGTTGACATCTGCTCCGGTAATCGGGCGGAGCGATCGTAGCACCTCCAGCCGTGTGTTCCGTACAACATCGGGGTCCAGTGACCAGGGGGGTTCCATCGCCACGAGGCAAAGCAGCTGGAGGATGTGGTTCTGGACCATGTCCCGGAGTGCGCCTGCCTCCTCGTAATAAGCGGCCCTTGTCCCGACGCCCTCCTCCTCACATACCGTAATCTGGACATGATCAATGTACTTATGGTTCCACAAAGGCTCGAAGATACCGTTGGCGAACCGGAGTACCAGCAGGTTCTGGACCGTTTCCTTTCCGAGGTAATGGTCGATACGGAAGATCTGGGATTCGTCAAACACTTTCGACAGTGTGGAGTTGATCTGCTGAGCGGACGCAAGATCCCGGCCGATCGGTTTCTCAACGATCACACGTGAAAAGGGAGCGGAGTTGTTCGCGGGTTGCACCAAACCGGCTTGGTGCAGGCCCTGGGATGTGGAGGCGATCGAGGTGGGAGGAATGGCCAGGTAGAAGATCCGATGGCCCGGGAGTATTAGCTGTCTCTCGATCTTTTCGAGGCGCGCCTTGAGCTCTTGAAAAGTGCCGGCATCATCAAATTCACCGGCGAGATAGAAAAGGCGACTCGTAAATTCTTTCCATCTATCTTCCCTGAGCGGCTGACGAGAGTGTTTCACAATTCCCTCACGCAGCGAGGCATGGAATTCCGTATCGCTCATCTGATGACGTCCGACACCGATCACGGCATAATCCGGGGGAAGTGCGCCGTCAAGAAGCAAATTGTAGACCGCCGGGATCAGTTTGCGGCTGGCGAGGTCGCCGGACCCCCCAAAGATGACCAACGTGCAGGGTTGAGCCCGCAGGTTGCGTTTTGCTTCGGAGACGCTTACTTTGCCCTGTATCTCTGCCACGGCTGTTCCTCCATTTTAACCAAGACGGTTACCGCTTGACCGCATGCCCGCCGAAGGCGTTGCGCAGCGCCGCCAGCATCTTCTCGGCGAACGATTCCTGCTGCCGGGAGCGGAACCGCGTAAACAGCGCCGCCGTGAGAGTAGGCACCGGGACAGCCTTGTCGAGCGCATCCAGGATCGTCCACCGGCCTTCTCCTGAGTCCTGAACGTATCCCTTCAGCTTTTCCAGGTGCGGATCTTCGGCAAGGGCGCCTGCGGCAAGTTCCAGCAGCCAGGACCGCACCACGCTGCCGTGCATCCAGACATCGGCGATCTTTGCGAGATCCAGGTTGTAGTCGCTTTTGGACATGAGCTCGAATCCCTCGGCATAGCCCTGCATCATGCTGTACTCGATCCCGTTGTGGACCATCTTGACGTAATGTCCCGACCCATGCTTGCCCATGTAGGCCCAGCCGTCCTCCGGCGCGAGCGTCTTGAAAATCGGCTCGAGGCGCTTGACGCTTTCCTTTTCTCCGCCGACCATCATGCAGTAACCGAGCTTCAGTCCCCAGATGCCGCCGCTGGTCCCGACGTCCAAATACTGGATCGCCTTCTTTTTAAGTTCCTCGGCGCGGCGGACATCATCGTGAAAATTTGTGTTGCCGCCGTCAATGATGGTGTCGCCGGACTTGAGAAGCGCGGCCACGGCCTGGATTGTCTCTTCCGTCGGGGCGCCGGAGGGGACCATGATCCAAACGGCGCGCGGGGAGGCCAGTTTTGAAACCATATCGGCGAGCGAGGAGGATCCGACGCATCCGTGGCCTTCCGCCTGCTTAATAAGATCCGCGGTCCGATCATAGACGACGACGCGGTGCTTGTCGCGCTGGAGGCGCGTCACCATGTTCATTCCCATTTTTCCAAGACCCACAAATCCGATTTCCATGTTTAGCCTTTCTTAAATTGAATGTTTAAAAAAGCGTGCTGTCTTTACGACCTTCTCTCTTCCAGCTTTTTTATCTTCTCCAACCGCCGGGCGTGCCGCTCTTCCCCGGTGAACTTGGCCGCGAGGAACGCACGCACCAGCTCCGCCGCCAATGCCGGCCCGATGACCCGGGCGCCCATTGTCAGGACGTTCATGTCGTCGTGTTCCACTCCCTGATGGGCCGAATAGGTGTCGTGACAGACCGCTGCCCGAATACCGAGCATCTTGTTGGCCGCCACGGATGCGCCGACGCCGCTGCCGCAAAGCAGCACCGCTCGATCCGCCTCGCCTCGCTGAATTGCCTTTCCCACCGCTTCAGCGTAATCCGGATAATCTACCGGGTTCATCGAGTCTGTGCCGAGGTCGAGCACTTCGTGTCCCGTCTGCCGAATGGTTTCGATCACAGATGCTTTTTGGGGGAAGCCTCCATGATCACAAGCGACCGCTATCTTCATTGCACTGCTCCAGTCGCCTCGTCCACGGCCTGCTGCAGCAGCTTGAGTCCGGCGGCAACGTCGGGCCCTAAATGAACCCGGATGGCGCGGCGGTTGCGCTTGCTCAGGCTGAGAAAGTCGCCCAGGGCTTGCGCCGCTTTGAGAACCCCGAAAGTGTAGGGCTCGCCCGGGATAGACAAGTCTTCCGCATCATCCGTCGTGATTTGGAGAAACACGCCTGAGTTTGGCCCGCCCTTGTGGAGCTGGCCGGTCGAGTGCAGGAAACGCGGGCCGTACCCCAGTGTCGTGGCCACACGCTTTTTGTCCCGAATCCTTTGCCGGATCGTTTGAAGGGCCTTGTGGCTGGCCTCGGTCCGCTCGAGATAGGCGGTCAGTGCAACATAATCGCCCGCCTGTATACGCCCGAGATGGGCCGCCAGCATCGCCTTCAGGCTCGATGCGCCTTTGAGCGCCTTTTGGTTGGCATCGTCGCCATAGATCCGAATGCCCTCTGCAACAAGGATCGGTTTCTCTTCCGCAAGCCGGCCTGCCTTTTTGAATTCTTCTAGAAATGCCTTGGTGTAATCTTTGCTCTCCTGGACATTGGGCTGGTCGAAGGCGTCGATGCCGAGTATAGAGCCTGCCACTGCGGTGGCCATCTCCCAGAGGAAAAACTCCTCGCCCAGGTTGATGAGATCGGCTAACTCGATGCGTGCCACGGGATGGCCCGCCTTCTCCAGGGCCAGCACCTTTTTGTCCTGAGCCGTGTCTGCGCCGGCCGTGTAGCGGATGTAAACGAAGAGACGGTCATTTCCGTACACTTCGGGCGGAGCCAGAGGTTCGTCGTCAATGGGGATGATGCCCTTGCCCTCTTTCCCGGTGCTTTCTGCGATCAGCTGCTCAAGCCAAGCACCCAGATCACTGATCGCAGGGGAGGTGACGAATGTTACTTTATCCCGGCCCTGCTTGGCCAACTCACCTAGTGTGGCGCCGAGCACGACGCCCGGGTTATCTTCCGGCGGGACCACAGAGTCGCAGGAATGGCGCATACGTTCAGCCCGATAAAGGAGATGCTCGATGTTGACACCCATGATCGCGGCGGGGACGATGCCAAAGTTGGAGAGCGCGGAATAGCGGCCCCCGATGTCGGGTACTCCCGGCAGTATGTCCCGGAACTTGCTCTCACGTGCCAAATTTTCAAGAAGTGATCCGGGGTCGGTGATGGCGATGAAGTTTTCACCGGCCTTGTCTCCTTTGATCTTGCGCATCCGATCGAAGAAGTATTGATAGAAGACAATCGGCTCGGTGGTCGAGCCCGACTTGCTGGAGACGATGCAGAGCGTCTTGGCCAGATCGACTTTTTTATCAAAACTTCTGACTTGAGCCGGAACGGTGCTGTCGAGTACGTGGAGCTCCGGGTAACCCGAAACCACCCCGAAGGTCCTCCGAAAGACCTCCGGGCAGAGGCTGCTTCCTCCCATCCCGAGGAGCAATGCATGCTTGAAGCCCGCGGCGCGGACCGACTCGGCGAGGTCCTTGATGCGGGCGAGCTGATGCACCTGCTGCTCGGCAATATATAACCAGCCGAGGGAGTTGCGAATAATTTTTTGATGCGCCGGGTCTTTCTGCCAGAGGCCGGGGTCCTTGGCCCAGAGCCGGCGGACAAAACCCTGCTGTCGAAATTCTTTGAGCTTTGCTTGAACCGCGGCATCAAGCTTTCCAAGTGCGTAGCTCTGCTGATCGAGCTTGGGGCCGAGCAGTTCCTTGCGCTTCTGGCTGATGGTGCTCATGAGCTGGTCGAATGCATCGGCAAAGAGGCGAACAGCGTCCACCAGCAGTTTCTGGGTCACCTGGTTTATGTCGATTCCACAATCGGCCAAGTGGTCCATGGTTTCCTTGGCCTCATCCAGATTGGTCAGCAGGCTGCTGTAGACCTTGCCGTGATCCCTGAAGGCGTTGAAGGTGGCCGCCGGTATCGTGTTCACTGTGTCCGGCCCGATCAGGTTATCGATGTAGTACGTGTCCGGATATCGTGGGTTCTTTGTTCCCGTACTGGCCCAGAGGACGCGCTGGACTTTTGCCCCTTTCTTCTTCAGAGCCTGGAATCTCGCATTGGCGAAAATCTCTTGGAATTTTAGGTATGCTATCTTGGCATTGGCAATAGCCACCTTGCCGAGAAGGCTTTGCAGTATGGCCTTCCGCCGGGGATCGGTGGTCTCTTTCAACTTGGTTTCAAGCATGCTGTCGACCAGACTGTCGATGCGACTGACAAAAAAACTGGCGACCGAGGCGATATTGCGTATGTCTCCATTCTTGGCGGCGAGCTTTTCAAGGCCGGAGATATAGGCCCAGGCCACCTTTTCATAGGCATCGACGCTGAACAGAAGCGTGATGTTGATATTGATGCCGCGGCTGAGCAGGTTCTCAATGGCCGGGAGGCCTTCCGGCGTTGCAGGGACTTTGATCAGGACATTGTCCCGGCCGACCATTTTGTGAAGCCTGAGCGCTTCCTCGATGGTTCCTTCAGTGTTGTGGGCCAGGTCCGGTGACACCTCCAGGCTGACATAGCCGTCGCGCGTTTTGGTCTGCTCATAGGCCGGACGCATGAGATCGGCCGCGTCCTGAATGTCCCGTATCGCCAACGTCTCATAAATCTCCTTGATCCCGGTGACATCGGCGGCGACCTGCTTGAGTGAGTCGTTGTAATCGGTGCTCCCACCGATGGCCTTCTCGAAGATGGACGGGTTGGAGGTGATGCCGAGGAGACCATCATTCTCGATCATGGTCTTGAGCTCACCGGATGTGATGAGACCCCGGCGGATATAGTCATACCATGGACTCTGACCAAATTCCTGTAGTTGAATTAGTGGGTTCATGTTGGTTCCCTTATTATGATTATATTAATTGTTCTTAGACGTCACGCCTTGCGAGTTTTAGTTGTTCCTTTGCCGCGGCGATCGCATGATCGGGAGTAAAGCCGAATTTTTTCACCAGCTCTTTGAGCGGGGCGGAGGCCCCGAAAGTTTTCATCCCAATAACGTGACCGGTGCTTCCCACATACCGTGCCCAGCCGAAGGTGGAGGCCTGCTCGACCGCCACACGTGCGGTAACGCCGGGAGGCAGAACGGTGTCTTTATAATCCTGGTTCTGCTGTTCGAACAGCTCCCAGGAAGGCATGCTCACCACCCGGGCTTTGATGCCATCGGTCTTGAGCTTCTCGTAGGCCTCGACGCAGAGCGATACCTCGCTGCCGGTGGCGAGCAGCAGTACATCCGGCTTGCCATCGGCAGCATCGGCCAAGACATAGGCCCCCTTCTCGACGCCGGACGCCGGGGCATACCGGGAGCGGTCTAGGGTAGGGAGCGCCTGCCGGGTCAGAATGAGAGCGGCCGGTTCATGCCGAAGCTTCATGATCAATCGCCAGGCCTCGATGACTTCATTTGCATCGGCCGGCCGCAACGTGATGAGGCCGGGGATGGCTCGAAGCGAGGCCAGCTGCTCAACCGGTTGATGGGTTGGTCCGTCCTCACCGACGCCGATGGAGTCGTGCGTGAAGATGTAGATGACCGGGATCTCCATGATTGCGCCGAGCCGGATTGCCGGCCGGGAGTAGTCGCTGAAGATCAGAAAGCCGGATCCGTATGGCCGGATCTTTGAGAGGGCCAACCCGTTGAGAACCGCGCCCATAGCATGCTCCCGTATTCCGAAGTGGAGATTGCGGCCGCCGCCGTTCTCAGACGTGAGGTCTCCCGCTCCCTCGAACGTCAGACGGGTCTTGGTGGAAGGGGTCAGGTCCGCCGACCCCCCGATCAGCCACGGCACCCGCTTGGCGATCGCATTGAGCACCTTCGCCGAGGCGTCGCGCCCGGCCACCCCCTTCGGATCCGCCGGAAAGGTTGAGAGGTCCTTGTCCCAGCCGTCGGGAAGCCGACGGTGCTGCATCTTGTCAAGCTGATCTGCCAGTTCCGGATATTTTGACTGATAGTCGTTGAATTTTTTCATCCATGCCTCGCGGAGCGCATGCCCGCGCTTGCTGATCCCTTCCCGAAAGTGCCCCCGGACTTCTTCGGGGACCATGAACTTGGCGTCTTCCGGCCAGCCGTAATTCCGTTTGGTCAGCCGGATCTCCTCCTCTCCCAGCGGTTCTCCGTGGGCGGCGTGGGTATCCTGTTTGTTGGGCGAGCCGTATGCGATATGGCTGTCAACGATAATCAACGTGGGCCGGTCGGTTGTGTTCTTAAAGGTCTTGAAAGCCCGTTCGAGCATCTCTAGATCATTGGCGTCCCCCACGCGCGTGACGTTCCAGCCGTAACCGATAAAACGTGTAGCCACGTCTTCGCTGAAGGCCCAGGCGGTGTTTCCCTCGATCGTGATCTTGTTGTTGTCGTAGATCCAGCAGAGATTGGAGAGCTTGAGGTGACCGGCCAGCGAAGCGGCCTCCCCGGAGATTCCCTCCATCATGCAGCCGTCTCCGCAGAGGGCATAGACGTCGTAATTAAACATTTCAAAATCCGGACGATTGAAGTAACGGGCCATCCAACGCCCGGCGATGGACATCCCGACGCTGGTCGCCACTCCCTGTCCCAAGGGCCCCGTGGTCGTCTCGATGCCTGAAGTCCAACGGTACTCCGGATGGCCGGGGCATTTGCTGTCGAGCTGGCGAAACCGCTTGATGTCCTCCAGCTTGACCGACAACTCGCCCAGTCGCTCATACTGTGCGTTGACCGCCTTGATGCCCGAGAGATGCAGCATCGAATAGATGAGCATCGAGGCATGGCCGATCGAAAGAACGAAACGATCCCGGTCCGGCCAAATGGGGTCTTCGGGGTCGAATCGCAGGAACCGGTTCCACAGGCTATAGACCACCGGCGCCATGGCCATTGCCGTTCCGGGATGGCCGGAGTTGGCCGCCTGGACAGCGTCCATGGATAGTGTCCGTATTGTGTTGATGCACTTTAAATCGAGATCCTCTGTCTTGATCATGTTCGCTTCTCCTTTGCCGCTGTCCTCTGCTTTCGCTCGCCCTTCTTCAGTGCGCCGGGGACCTGCTTTTCGGAGGACAGGGCATGGTACTTACGTGTATAGATCAAGACGGTCTCTACAAAGGCGGCATGGCTCCAGGTCAGCGGTGAGATCGAAACAGGTTCCCCTGTGTAGGGGTGAAACTGCTCCGCCAACACGCCGCTCGGGAGGGCATGGTTGGCGACCCATTCAATAATCTCTCTGGGTTTTTTCAGATCGTCTTTGTTCTTTGCGGTTTCGATGAACCAGTGGGCGAGCCAGAGCGTGCAGATGGGCCATGGATTGCCGGCCACGCGGCCGACATCATTACTCTTTTGATGGTAATAATCGTTCTCATACCGGGCGATTCCCCCCACATCGGTCTGGATCCACAATCGTTTTTCGATGGCCTGCATTGTGTTGACCACCTCCGGCTGATCGGCCGGGAGCACCCCGAACGCAAAGACCGCGTAGAGGCTGCTGTCAATCGTAGGGTCCACCGAGTAGTTCCCATCCGGCTTATAATTAATCATGCGTGCGAACCGCGCCAGATCCGGCCGGTAGAGGTGCTTTAAAACCGCTTCTTTCATTCGCCGGGCTCCTTCCGTGCACTGTTTCTCAAGCTCCTCGTCGCCGAAAAGAGCCGCGAATCGCGCCCCGGCCTCAAGGCCCGCACAGACCGCCGCGGTCGTAAAGGTTAAGACACCGTACCGCTCCTCCCATAAATCATAGGACTCAAGGGGGAGACCGGTTTTCTTATCGCGGTAGTTCAGCATGAACTTGGAGGCTGGGCGGATCATCCGATCGAACAGAGACTCTGCAAGGTGCTGGTTTTTATAGGTCTCATAATGGGACCAGAGGGCCCATAGGACCAGCGCCGTCTCGTCTTCCTGTATTGGAAGTTTCGGTTCTCCATTTCTGATCCACGGATGCCAGGAACTGCCCAGCGAGCCGTCCGGATTGTACTTATGCAGTAGGTAGCCTTCGAGATAGTAGGTGGATTTGGGCATCAGGCCGGCACAGAACTCGAAGAACTTTTCGGTCAGCTCCGGACAACCGGCCAAATCCAGCGCATGGGCCACTAGGGCGCCGTCGCGGGGCCACATATAGGAGTAAGTGTCCCGGTTGAACAGGGACGAGTCCCCATCGTTCGCGGCGAGGATCGCCCCGCCGTTGTCGATCTGTGTCCGGATAATCAAGAGGCTCCTCCGGTACACCTCCTGCGCACGCTTTGAAAGGTCGAAGAAATCTTCCTGCTTCGTCACCCATTTTCTCCAGTGGCGCTCGGTCGACTGAAAGAGGGCCTCCGGTCCTTTCAGGAGAGTCAGCGCGTTGAGCTCCTTGACCTCGAAATAGCCCTGCTCCGCCGCAATCCAGAAAAAGAAGCGGGTTTTGCCCTGAGAAGGCACCACATGACGTAGACTGACGGCCGAATCTACCGAGCCCTGCGCAATGGGGTTCATCCCGAGTTCTCCATCTTCGGCATCCCGCCAGGTTCCCTCCTGATTCCCGCTTTCTTTGGTCCCCGTCGCATACTGATAGATCCCTTTACCGTCCTCGCTCCTCCCGTTCACTAGAAAATAGCGTTTGCCTTTATAGTGAATCAGAAAATCGTTGACCGGCTCATAATAGGCTGTGTCCCCAGCCTCAGTCTCACCGATGTGAAAATCCTGGCAGAAAAGCAGCCGGACCTCACGCGGATGGTCCCAATGGTTTATCACTTCGATGGAGCGGAGAAAGATCGTTCGTTCGGAATCTACCGTGTCGTGGCAGTGGAGCGAGACGCCGAGCTCTCGATGAGAGAGGCGGACGTCCGTGATGAGGGTGTCGGGGAGATAGGTCATCTCCCGCTCCCAGCCGTGGTCATGAAGCCAGGAGAAGCGACCGTTTACCCAGATCCCCACACGGTTGGGATGGCCGACCGTGTTGTTGTCCCGGCCGACACGCGGGAAATAGAAATCACGCAGACAATAGTTGCTGTCGAAATTTACAAGCAGGCTGCCGTTGCCGATAGGAAGGTCCCGTGGCATTTCCCAATCCTTTCTCCATTTTATTCAGGTTCATCAAACAGCGCGCCTGCTCAGGCTGAGGGGCCTGAATCCGGTGAGGACTAGATGCTAACAGTTATAGCAAATTCAATAAAAAATGCAAGTAGAAAAGTTCCAGGGAGCCCCGAAATAGCCCAGAATCTTTAGCAACACCACCCAATGGCGGCGCTCACATCATGCAATCCTCCGGGCAATCCTCCGGGAGACGGGAAGCACTCCCGGCTATTTGACCAGGCGTTGCAACTCCGCCATGTGATCCGCAAATTGATCGCGATCAAAACGTTCAGGATCTTGGATATCTTTATACAGCTTGTTGATGGTCTTGTTAATCCCGCTCTTAGCCAGAGCTGGATTACTGCGTGCCGTTGAACTGACCAGCGCGTTAATCGCCATAACCGCCTGCTCGATTGAATCAACTTCGGCTTGTATCAGATAGGGCACGTCATTAGAGATCAGGCGCACCAATTTTATGGTCAGTGCATCATCCACCTTTGCCTGCATAATTTTCGGAATCACGCGCTCCATTGTTTGCGCCACACCCGTTGCCGTCTTAGCCACAATTTCCGGCGGGGTGTTTATTTTGGCGATATAGTCTGCAAGACTTTCGACCTGTTCATCAAGTTTTGCGCGCTCCTCCGGCACCAAGGTCTTAACAAGATGGCGCAATACAGCATAACGTGCCGGATTCCAGTGCGGCAAGCCGGCTTTGAGTTTGTAGCCCCGCCTCTGCCGCCAGGCACCGAACTTGAGAGTATGGTGGCAGGTGTAGCATTTCATCTCGCTGAAATCGGGCCAGTCCTCCGAGCGGGCCCGTCGCGCCAACTGCAGCATTCCCTCACGAAAGGCCACTGCTTGACCTACGGCCCAGGCACGTGCGCCATCCGTCTCCTCCCCCTGCTTTTTACGCTTATCGGTGAAAGGCAGCCAGTGGGCCGGCATGACTGCGCTGTAGTTATCCAACTCGAAAATAAGCACAGGATGTCCGGCTGCAATCAGTTCATGACCTACACTTTTTTGGGTATTGCCCTGGTGACAGGCCAGGCAGGCTTCGGAACGCGTTACGAGATTCCGTAAATCCACCATACCGGCCTCCACAGACTTGTCATGCGTTTCTCCATCCTCTGTGTGTCTTGCGATCCACCCTCCAGCCGGTCCATGGCAGGATTCGCATGATACGCCTTCTTCAATATCTAGCGGCCGTGCCTGTACATTCTTGGGCACATTCAAGGCATGGCAGTCCAGGCATTTGGCGCTTTCATAAGGTTTTCCATTTATGTGCATGTTGACTGCTATACGGGCAGACTTCTTGCTCAACAGCAGATTGTAAGCCTGGGTATGCTTGTCCTGTTTTAACCATGTAAAGTATTCGTTCTGCTTGACGTTATAAACGTTGCGCGGTTTGACGCTGCCATGACAGTTGCTTGATGCACAGGAAGCGGCGCCAAGGTACTGGCCCTTTTGCAAGGATTTAGGGTCAAAGAGTTCTGGACGTTCCGCCTTCGCCTGGGTTTGTTCAGCCAGTTGGACGATTGCCGCCACCGAAAAACAAGTTGTGAGAATCAAACTTGTAAAGGCGAGTAACCTTCGTTGCTTAAGCAGGGTCTTCATGTCTTATCCATTCAGGTCCATGAGTATTAACTACGGTAGTATATGTAAGAATGCAACCCTCTAAACATCATCCATCACCCGTTGCAATCACCTGTTGATTGTTCCTCTTCTGTTCGCTTTAGCAATCGGCAGCTCTTCCGGGGGACCGGGGGGTGTATCGTCTACTTTATATTCCGTGCCTTGGCGCAGATACAGTTTTTGCATTTCCTTTAGTGTAAACGGGCGGGCCCCGATGCGATTAAAAATACTGACCTGATTGCCACTCTCGTCTACCGCACGGTCCCGGTCCAATCCCTTTGCGATTGCCAGTGCCGGACCATGTGTATGGCGCGTGGCAATCAGTTTGGGAGCAGGCCTCGGACTAAACCCCAAATAGCCCGGTGTCGCCTCCGGCGAGGTGAGCTGGAGTACACGCAATCCATTTTCCCCATCGGCAACATAGGCAAAGAGGCTTGCGTTGGTGGACGCCACCTTCACGTCATAAGCATCGTTTAACTTCCCATCGGCTGTGTAGACTTGATCGATAAATGGATACTCCGGGCGCTCCACATCAATGATGACAAGGCCCTCCGGTCCGGCAGCTACATAGGCATAAGTACGGGCCACATAGACGTTGCGAGCGAGCGTGATGGGGACTACTGCCACCACTTTTGGCATTTCTGGATTCGTGACCTTTACTACCTTAAGCCCCTCTATATCCGTTACAAAGGCATACCGGAACTGCACAGTAACCGATGTGGGTTTTACAATTGAAGAGATCCTCGATACGATTTTGGGATTCATGGGTTGGCTAAAGTCCACGATTACGAGACCCTGATTGCATGCGACATAGACATAGTTGCCCGCAATGGCGAGGTTCTCAGCACCATCTAGAACATGCTCCGGGTTGAAAGTCAGAGCCCGCTTGAGAAAATTATTATCCGGGTCACGATCCGAGAGAGTATCCACGTTTACCAAAATCAATCCCTCATAGCGATCGGCGACAAACGCATAATGATAGATCGGATGCCACGGCTGTTCCTCGTTCTCGGGCAAGCTCTTACGGTAAGGCGCAATCGGCATGTTGGTCGGCAGCGCTACCGCGGTGGCAAACTTGCTGCTCACATAGGTCCGTTGTCCCAGCGGGGACACTGGAGCGGTCACAATGCGTTCAGAGAAGTCTTTATTGTCCACATTCGCAATATCGAATACCTCAAATCCGCCGGACCCCGTGGCGGCATAAAGGTATTCACCCCGCTTTACCAAATTGCGGATCTCACGGCCCCCGTGATGATGCGCTTCGGTGAGTTCTATGTTTCGTTCCTGGTGTTTGAGGTAGTCATCCGGATAAGCAAGCTTGTGCAGAAAGCTGCCGAACACCGCCTGCGGTTCTTCCCATTCTGTTACCCCGACGGCCTCAAATCCGTGTTCTCCTTCCGCGACCCAAGCAAAACGTCCGATGAAGTTAACGAAGTTGGTTCCTAACGTCAAAAGCTGCGCCATCCAGGCATTATTGTCGTTCTGTTTGGAAATATGACAATCCGTGCAGGTCTTGGTTTCCGTGCTGCGTACTGTATGCGGAACATGCGGATTGAACGCTTGGCCGCTGTATCCGGGTGCAGAGATGGGCGGTTGCTGTGTATAAAAGCGAGCACGATTCGCGTTTGTCGAGCTGAGGATTAATGCGCTCGATGAACGCACCGGAGCGATCTTGTTTCCCTTGACCGTGCCGTTGATTCCCAGCATGAAAATGTCGTCCCTGACCACCTGCGGGTTATAAGAGGTATAGTTTCGGGAAAGCGTACCTTCAAAATGTTTCATATTCGACTTTTGATTTGCTTCCATGGGCAGGTGGCAGCCGAAACAGGAAGTCATCCATGACGAATGACAAGAATAACAGGTTATCTTTTCATTCGAATGCGCCAGTAGATTATCCTCTGCATCGCCTCGTCCCCATGTCTTACCGTCCTTCTGTAGTGTCTTTGCAAGACGTGATTTTTCATTGTAGTGAGGGTTCCCCGGTGTGATGGTATCGACGACCTGAATGACCTCCCATTCCTGGTTCTTGTTGAGCATTGAGCGTTGGAATAATTTTCCTTCACGCCAAACAAATCGTTGACGTCCTAAGAAGGATGTCGTTCCCAGTTGCAGGTCGGTACCACCTTGGGGGGCGGCCGGTCCGGACGTCTTTAGGTTTGCTCGGGCCTTTACTGTCCCGTGACAATCTTCGCAGCCGATCTCTATGCTATTTCCGAATTCACCGTATAACTTTCCATTTCCGTGATTGTCTACCGAGAAATGGCAGTCCACGCAGTGCATCCCTTTTTCAAGATGGATGTCTTTGAGGTGAACTGCCTTCCGGAAGCGCTCCGGGTCTTTAAAGTCGACAATCTTGCCGTCTTTGTCTAGCAGATTTCCTTTTCGGTCCCGTTTGAATACAGCTCGGAAAATCCATCCGTGACCGTGGTAGTCGGCAAATTGAGTATGTTCCAGCTTTGGGTTTAGTTCGCTGACTTTGGCCAAGAAGTCGCGGTCGGTCCATAGCCCATGCACGGCAGCTCCTTCCGGGTCATGGTCAAGGCTCTTGCGTCGCTCCTCTTCAGTAGGATATTTTTGTTTTTCCGGCCATAAATATGCGCCGTCTGTTTCATAGTCCCACATCGTGTAACCCAAAAAGGTATTCAGGAAGGCGTTGGGCTGATGCATGTGACAAATCATGCACTGACTGGTGGGAATGGAGCGAGTGAAGCGATGCAATAGCGGGTGGCCTGACTCGTTTTTAGGTATAGTGGGGTCATTTGTTATGCTTTTCCCTAGATTGCCGAACGGAGAATATGGTCCGGAATGTGTTTCGTCGCGGTCATTGGCATAAACCACATGACATGCGGTGCAGCCGCTGGACCGGTAGTCTCCCGGGTGATCGTTGGTTCCTAGAAACGACAGATGGGGATCGTTCAGCCGCGTCTTGTGGAGATTAAGAACGGCTGCGCTGGTTCTCAATCCCGTACCGAGACCCCGATTGCTCAGGCGGATGTCAGGTTTTCCGGGGTCCTCTAAGGAGTTGGGGTTGCCGATATCGGGAAACGCTGAAGGTTGGAATAGGCCGCCGCGCTCGAATGCCCTGAAATTATCTCCAGGTTGCGAGATCTCCCAACGGGGCAGTGGCAACAGAAAGGGCAGGGCACCTTTTTTGCTTTCCTCCTCTATAGGCGACACAATGGGTTTGATCATCTGCGGGGCGCCGTCACGTCCATAGCTTTCCCCGAATATGGAATGCTTTGTTGAAACAACCCCATTGGCGTAGGCTGCTGCGGCCCAGAAGATCGCAGATGTGGTCATCGTGCTTTTCTTGACTTTATTCACATCAGCCTGGTGACATTGCCCGCAGGTTTCCTGAGCGACTCGCAGGTCACCCGGGTTGATAAATTTGATAAACTCGGGAGATTCCTGATTCAGGAAAGTGTAGGATTGCTCTGGATTGGCTGAACTGTATTTCCCGTTCGGACCTTTCCATCTTTCGGGGTAGCGGGGCAGCACGTGCGCCTTGCTTTTGACTTCTTCGTATTCTGCTGAATCCTTACCGACTCCCGCAGCGAGGTCAACCTCACTGTGACCACCATGGCAGTCTATACAACCCAACCTGACCGCCGGCGAAGCGTGCATGGACTCGATCCCCTTGTGGCAGCGAAGACAGCCTTTGTCTTTCTGATCGACCTGTCCCTGGGATTGGTTCATGAGGGCTGGCAGTTCAATGTGTGACGGGACCATACCTTGTCCGGAGAGCTCCTCGCTCAATAAGAAATCGAAGAAAAAGACAGCGACAAGCGGAATGAGCAGGCCGACCATAGCCAGCCCAGCCCGAGACCGGGTTGATTTCATTCGATGAGTCAAAAACACAATGATGGCTTTCCTTAAAACGTTAACGTCAAGTTAGTAAAGCCCGTGTACAACGTGCGGTCTGATTCATAAATATCTTTGAAGCCCTGCCCGGGTAAAAAGGCTGCAATGCCTGCAAGCAAAATCACATTGTTGTTCAAGAAAGGCCGATAACGGACCCCCGCGCTCAGGTCCCACCCGATCTCCTTGTGGATGGGGTTCTGAAACAGCAGCAATTCCAATGTCTCGGTCCGATCAAACCGCAAGTAGTTGACATTGAGCGAAGCCTTTAGCTTGGGAGTTAATTCCATGTCGATTCCACCGTTAAATAGATGCAATCCTGGATTAACAAAGTTGGGCTGGCCTTCTTCTTTACTGCTGCGTAAATCGGGGAGTAGGCTGCCACGGTTGACCAGCTTGACTCCAGAACCTGCAAGCGGAATCCCCGAGCGGTTCCAAAAACTAAACCCGCCGCCGGCAAATTCAGGGTTGTCAAAGATAGCGTCAAAGCCGTGTGCTTTATTATCCGTCGGGTCGCCATCCCCGGAGGCATAGAAATAGGATAGTTTGGGCCGGAACCAATCGTGGTCATAAGATAATTCCAGTGCCGCCATATAGGCCTCAATGTCAACCTTTTGTCCTGCAATGGGGTTTAAGCTGTCATTTCCCGTGACGTAATAGAGTGCGTGTGTAACGTTGAGCCATCCGAAGTGGCCGGAACTGGTCCATCCCAGATAGGTGGCGTCTATTTCATGCGGTGTAAACGAACCGACCGGGTCCGGCCGTGCTAGAAAACCATTTTCATCAAAGTGAAAACTCTTAGCGTCCCAAAAGTGAATGACGCTCAACTGGGTGGTGTAGCCCTTCACCAAAAAGTCCTGCCGGTAAAAATTGGCCACCAAGACCTGCTGGTTGCGCGAGTCGAATGTGTTGAGACCACTGTTAGTGTCTTTCTCGCGCTGGTCGAAAAAGGCAAGGTTGAACTGATCGCGGTTAGATTCATAATTCCCGAAAAACCGTATACCGAGGTTGGTATCTGTAAAAATAAAGCCTCGAAAATCACTGTTAAACGGCTGGATTCCTCCACGTACCGACACAAAGTCATAGTTGGGACTCAGATCCGCAAGTTTGACTTCGGCAAACAGTTCCTGCAAGGAGGCAATGCCATCGACACGGTCCGTTCCTTTCCGCACATCGATATTAACAACACCGTTCTCCTCAACGTTTAGATAATTGATGTTGCCGATGATTGTGCCTTTTACACGCCAGTCAATAGGTCTGTAAGCCGTATCGCCCTTGAACAAGTCCGCGGATAAAACAAAATTTTGATTAATGAAAAACTGGCCGCGATTTCCAAAAAACTGTGAGCTGCCAGTATTATTGGCACTCACACCGCTTGCGGTAGGCAGGATACGGTACTCCAATAACGTATCCGAAATTCCGGTCAGATTTAGAAAAATATCCTGTCCGTAAATCGGCAAGTCGCCTTTGAAAACATTTTGATTATAGGGATCCCAAAGACTCCCTTTCACGTTCAGTTCGTATGGGGGTGGGACAATGCGCCAACGATCGCTGAACGCCTGGAAGTCTGCATCAGCCGGCTCTTCCAGAGGCAGTAGCTGTTCAGGCATCGCCACCAAGGGTCGAGGCGGCAGCCGCTCCGAGCCGCCGATCGTAAGTTTTTGTGCGGCGGTCCCTGTTCGGCCTATGGCGTCTATCACGCTTGCCGATATCGTGTAGGTCCCTTGGGGTAGCGGGGTCAGCCAGTCCAGCATCCAGGTTCCTCCGCTCAGAACCGTGGTCGTGTAGGCCACATCATTGATTGTTACTGTTACCATTGCGTCTATCGGCGCGTCGGTGGCACCGCTGATCATCGGTGTCGGGTCATTCGTAAGAATAGGAATCCCCCTGTTGATCACGATAGTTAGGACTGTCCGCCTGCCATCGGCCGTAGCAGTAGGAGCATCTTGCTCCGCACACCACGCGTCTTGAATACCCGTGAGCCCCGCCAGCAGCCTCATAAACACGAAAACTAGCATGTATCGGGGCCAACGATTTTTTGTTTCGCGCATTAACCCTCTGGATTTCGTGGAAACTTGAAAAAAGGCAAACGGACACCCAACAGAAAAATCTGGTCTGCCCGAATGGCATCCGGAGGCTCGAATCCCGATGCCCCAAGAAAAGTGACATAATCGTCCTGCTCTACACCATCGCCGCTGACTCCTAATCCGCCGACCAAGATACCGTTTTTATACAAAGGGACACTCCCCGGAAAAAACACGACGCCGTTCTGGTTCAGATTTTGTGCCTGATGTCCTTGAGAACAGGCGGTTCCGGTATCGAGTTGGAACAGATCGGCAAACGGGCCGGGTCCGGTGCCGTCGATGCCCGGCGGATATAAAGGCTGGCTGCCGAAGCTGACAGTTCTGTTTGTGACAGCTGTTCCGAGGGGAATCCCGGGCAGGTCTAACGTTACATTGGGATTTGTGCTACTAAAGTATGCGACGTTGCGTGCCTTTGCCACGGCGACATCAATACTGAATATTGTACTGTCAGGCATACGGTAGAGGGCCAAGAGAGTCCCGTCCGTGTCGCTGACGGCAATCGCCATGCGTGCGCGCAAGCCGACGGGCAAGCGGATGACCGCACGTGTTCTATTTGCTGCATCGATCGATTGCTGCACGATGAGTTTGACCTCCGTAAGAGTGAGACTCGATCCGGCCTGAGGACCCACCAAATCGCCATCCGGCGGGGGAGCGCCGTCCTGTGGTGTCACCATGAAGGTCCCTCCTGGAGGAAAACTGTCGCCTACTGTTCCTTCAGGCCGTGTGGTTTGTTCTACAAACGGCAAGCGGACGCCATCAATAAACACGACACCCGGGGGTGAAATGCTCGGTGGGAAGCCAGCCGTCCCGGAAAGCGCGGCAAACTCCGCGTTGTTTCCCGGTACGCCCGCAACACCGATCCCGCCCACCAAGGTACAACCCCTGAAAATAGGTACGCCTCCTGGATTGACGGCGCTTGAGTCACTATCTGAAAAATTAAGTTTGCCAGTTGTGATACCTGGCCCGCAGCCGCTGCGATCGGCACTATTGCATGGCAGGCCGTTGACGGATTTGGCAGGCGGCACAACTTTCCCTGGATTAAAAGTCGCGTTCAATTCGCAACCCCGGTTGGTATTTTCAATTCCATATAGCGCTGCGTTTGGCGTGAAACTTATGCCGGGCGGGAAATGGATTCCGCTGATGAAACGCACTGTGCGTGAGGAAAGCGGGGCTTGGTTGTTGCTGAAAAAGGCACCCGTCCGTGCAAGAGAAACCGCCAAATCATCGTTGGCCGGATCGGCGCCTGGCTTGCGAAAAACCCCTAGGATATTCCCGGCACGATCTACCACGGCCACTGTCATGGTAGTCGAATCGAGTGAAGCCGCAGCTTTTAGCAGAATGTCATTGACCTCGGTTGCGATTAACTGCTTCCCGAGACCGTCGCAGACCGTGCCCGATGCCAGATTCCCGTTTGAACAGCCCTGCCCGATGACAACGAGCAAAACCATTATGAACCCCTGAAAACATCTTATCCCAAGCATGACAGTCCTTTCCCCGGCATTACAAAATCCAACGTTTGCACCATACGATACTCACGGCTGCGCCTCCGTGTCAATTGGCTGTGCTTTGGCTTTTTCAATATCCCCGCCGTCTAACAAGCGTTTAATTGTAAATCGGCCCTCCCACGGTTGTTGCTTGGATTTATCATGGTAAAAGTGACATAGGACGCAGTCCGCGCGTATGCGGTTTTGCTGATGGCAATCCTGACACGTTTGAATCTCCGGAAGCAACACATCCGCCGTTTTCTCACTCTTTGAAACATCGTGATGACATGAAGCACATTCCATCTGACGGTGGGCTTTATGTTCGAAGCTCGAGTGTGGCAGCCATCTTGCGGGAATGGCTGTTTCTTCAACCTTGGGAAACGGCGTGTGGTTTTTATCCAGTACGTGGCATTTAGTACAGACGACGCTATACAAATGCGTTTCCGCCTCAAAGACTTCCTTGGAGACCCGAGGGGTTAAGGCCAGCCGGCTTGATGATGGGTTTGAAGCCGGAAGCCGCCGCATAGGCTCCGGATTGGGAAGTATTTCGTCCCGGTGCTCTGCGATAACCATGAGGAGATATGCATGTACTTCCTCCGGCGGAGCATGCGGCACGACACGGTTGGGAAATAGGGGGTCAAAGCCCAGTTCGTGACATTCTTTGCAATGTTTTTGATAGGCCACCGGCGCCATACGCATCCCGTCCGCGTTGGGAGCATGACAGTCCTTGCACGCTAGCTGGACCGGACCCTTAGGGCTCTTGAGACCCGATTTTAGATGCAACTTATGGTTGAGCTTTATCTGGGCGGTATCGATGAGATGCTCTTTGTCATTGAGACTAACCCGCTCTTTGCCTTGCTCTCCCTGGACTGTAACTTTGAATTCCGGATGACCGTTGTTGAAGCTCAGAATTTTGCCTCCGAAATGAAGCGTTCCATCTTTAGTTTTTAAGTCCGCATGACATTGAATGCAATACCGATCGTTGCTGGAAACCAGTCCGATATCGCCTTCATGTTCGCGATGGCAGGTAGTGCAAGCAGAAGTGACCACTTGATTCTCATGATGGATCGGACTGTCGTGACACTTCAGGCAGGCCTCATCTGAAACGCGCTGCCAGACAACATGGCAACGCAAGCAGTCCTTTTGAAAGAAGCGATGCTGGGAGGAGATCTCTCCCGGCATAATATAGATCTCTTCGCCCCGAACCCATACGCTAATCGCCACTGCGAGAATTACAGAGATCAAACAAAACGACAGCATCGTCTTTGTGAAAAATCTCTTCGATAATCCGTAAACTGAAAGGTAATCGATTTTTTTTAGAGGTGTCCGTGTTTCAACAGAAAAAGGCGTGGAGGCGGCCTCGACGGGTTTTTGCGGTTCTTTTTCGTATTGGAGAATGGGCGGTTGGTCTGTGAGGGGGTGATAAAAACGGAAAGAGTAGGGGCCGATCTTAATTTTATCGTTATCAGCCAGTTGGTGCCTTCGGACACGACTTTCATTTACGTACGTTCCGGTTTCACTTCCAGGGTCGGTGAGGATATAGGAGCCTTCCGTGTGCTCAATAACGGCGTGATCTAAGGCAACGAGCAAATCATCAAATTGGAGCTCATTGGCGGTTCCCCGGCCGATCCGGAGTATCGGTCCGGGGATCTCGAACGTCTCTATCAGAGTTCCGCTGATCTTCTTAATGATGTATGGCATTCCCGTATGCCCTGTTGGGTAAAACCAGATTCCCCGAGTTGTTCAGACTAGTTAATGCGACCAGAGACACGGTGAATTTCCATTACTCATGTACTCATGCAAAACTCAATAGTAGGTGACAACGAACAGGTGAATGATAATGGCAACCACCATGGCGACGGAGAGCGGCACATGAAGATAGAGCCATGATTCCAGTAAATTTTTGAGCCTCATCTGTGTGCGGAACTGAGCGTTCAGATCCCGCCATTGTTTAGCCAGAAATATCATCTGCTTTAACTCTTCTTGCTCATTTGGCGGGATGGCCTGAATCTTCTCCGCCAGGCGACGATCAGCCAGTACGTTCCGTTTACCTCCGCTTCGGCCAAAGGCGAGCCGCCACCCCATTCGTCCTGCCGGTGTGTTTTCTTTCAAGAAAAGCTGACAGGCCGATTGGAATGCCTCGGATTTCCCTTGGCTCAGTTTCTGTAGCTTCTCGGCGAACTGGTTCATTTGGTCGGAAATCTCTTGAGGCGCCAGATTGCTCTTTGCCTCACTCAATCGTCGTGGTATCAGTGTATAGAAAATCGCTCCTACGATTCCGCTGATCGTTACAATAGATAACAAACCGGTCGCAACAGTGGCACTGAGGTCATAAAACCGGAAGCCGGCATGCATATAGATCAACAGCATGGCCAGAAGGCCAAAGTAGATGTGCGCATTCAGCCATATCTCTGTCTTTCCGTAGGTGCATCGATGCCATCGTTTCCGGACCGCGTGGAAAAGCAGAAAAACAATCAAGAGAAGCCCCAGGGCTCCATAGATCAGGCCGAAGGTGGTACCTCCTTGCGGGGTGGTTTGGCGGCTATACCAGTAGTAGGAAAGGAGCAATGGAATAGCCAAAATCAGGCCAATCCGTCGCCAGGTCCGATTGTTGGGGGTTGTCAACAACATATCTTTTCTTGGAGTACTCTGCTTTTTGAGTTATCGGGATGGGTATCTTTTTCAAATGTTTCAGTTACCGGTGCAGCTCTGGTCGGTCAACAGGAGGCTCTTTTCTTGGCGGCGGTTCTACCCTTTGAACGCCATCGATTGAATCCGCTCAAAATATTCATTGGGCTTCAACCGGATCACCGCTCCCGTTGGGCAGCTTCGGACACAGGCCGGCCCGCCGTCAATCCCACGACATAGGTCACACTTTACCGCCAATGCTTTCCCAACACCTTGTCCTGCCTTTGGATCTGCTGTCTCCTCTCCGCCGAAGAGTCTAGCAGCCCATTTCAAAATCAAAGGTTTCTTTTCTTCTGGATGGACCATAAAGATATTGTCATACGGACAGTTGGAGGCACAATTCCCGCACCCGATACAGTTGTCTCGAATGTAGACCTCTCCTCGGGGATCTCGGACAATGGCATCTCCTGGAGGGCAGTCTAGCATGCAGAGTGGATTCTCGCAGTGACGGCAGGAGTTCGGAACCAGGATATTGGCAAACTTTATTCCGACCCGTTTAATCCTCGTTTGCCCGTCTTTGTGGACAGACTCGCAGGCCTTCACGCAGTAGTCACAGTCAACACACTTGTGCTCATCGATCAGGAGGACATTATCTCCGACTACCACCTCCTGGCTGACCATAAACTGTCCGAGCTCTGACAGTTCCGGCCGTAACTCTACCTCAATATTGCCTAATTGACGGCGCCTGATTTCCTCTTGAATCCGCTCTTTGAGTTCACGCGAGCTTGCCAAGAAGTCCAGAAAATCCTCCCTCAAGAGCTTAATAACCTCCACCTTGTCAATGGCAGCAACGGTAGCTGCACGGGGCGCGTTGTTTAAAAGCGCCATTTCGCCAAAGTACTGGCCGGCCGCTAAGTAGGCCAGGACGATTTCCTGGTCTTCCCGCATCTTGCTGACCTTGACCATGCCTGAACGGAGAAGATAAAATGCATCACCCGGATCGCCCTCCTTGATGATAATCTTCCCCTTATCAAACTTGAGAACCTCGGCTTGGCTGGCCAGCCGGACCAGGATGTCATGATCGAGATTTGGAAAAAGATAGCTCTGGAAGGCATGGATGAGAAAGATCTGATCGATAAATTTCTTGGCGGCCGGAGTGGTGTAGATAAACTTGAGCATGGCCTTTCTGGTCACTTCCCAGAGAAGCCCTTCGCTCACCGCCCTGACCGTTGCAGAGCGACGCCGGCCTGAGATCAGGCTCATCTCTCCCAAGAACTCGCCCGGGCCCAGGGTTGCTACGGATTTCTCCGGGCCGTCATCCGGTTTTACGAGCAACTCCACCCGGCCCTCCAGAATCATGTACAAGCTCTCCGAAAAATCGTTCTGACGGAACACGATTTCTCCCGGCTGGACTCTATGAAATTGCGAGAAAAGAAGCAGCTCTCGAATTTGTGCTTCCGTCCCGCCGGACAGAACAGGAGTCATTGGAAGCAGCTCCTGGATGCGCCCTGACACTGTTCCTGCTGTGATGCCAAGCTTCTGACGAAGCAAGGCCTCATCAGCCGGTTCCACGGGTCTTCCGCAGAGGTGCTCCACCACTTCATATCCTTGGTTGATTCCATGCTTAATCAATTCTTTTCCGCCCACCGCACCGATGAGGAAAAGTCCCGGAACATTTGTCTCGTAGGAGGCGCTTAGCAGCGGAGTTGCTTCTCGATCCTGGGAGGGAAAGGCGATACCGCATTTTTCTAAAAAGCTTCTTGGAGGAACGGTGCCGATCTTAGCAATTACCACCGTGGCTTTTACATCGATGGTCGATTGGGAAAGTTTCAATTTCATCATTTCCGGCTCAATCCGTTCAACGCTTGAATTAAAGTAAATGTTCAATTGTCCCTTTTTGGCCTTCTCCAGGGCCTGGCGTTCCAAGCTATCCTTCACCCTGATAAACTCAGATGTTCTTACGGCCATAGAAACCCGATTTTGTTCTGCCAGTGATAGCGCGATCTCGATCGCCGAGTCTCCC
>Ga0207048_10074_pt1 | contig 32786 bp, 34 predicted proteins | sample Alteio_BWMinCont_65_FD_153301 | JGI IMG/M metagenome (GOLD analysis project Ga0207048, IMG submission 153301) | Enriched cells from forest soil in Barre Woods Harvard Forest LTER site, Petersham, Massachusetts, United States -... | ecosystem: Environmental > Terrestrial > Soil > Temperate forest >...
CGATCATAAATTTCTTTGACAAGTTCCGTTTCTTCGCGTCCGCCAAATATCAAAACCTTGGCGCCTTGCTCTGTCATTAACCGCTCCGCAAGCTCGGCGAATCTTTCAGGCGCCCAGCGTTTTGCGGTTCCATAAGTTGAACCCGGATTAATCCCGATGATAAGGTCCGATTTCTGAATGTGATGCTGTTTTAAACGATCCGAGGAAGCCATTTCTTCATCTGAGGTAACCACCAGTACGAGTTTTTTGTGGCTAGCAGTAATACCCAGCGGCTGTAGCAAATCGAGGTAGTAGTTCAGCTGATGTTTTTCTTTTGTCTCTTTATTCAGCGGTACCGGGTGGGTTAAAAGCCATCCCCGTCCATCCGTAGCATAGCCGTAACGTTGAGAGATCCCGGCCAGGAAAGCCAGCAAAGCTGCCTCAAAGGCGTTCTGAAGAAGAATCGCGAGGTCAAATTTCTTCTCACGAAGATCCAGAATCAGCCTGAGTTTCCCCAAGATCCCTTTATGCCGACTACGGTTCTGATAAACCATGATCTCATGGATGAACGGATTTTTTAAAAACAACTCCGCGATGGCCGGTTTTGCCAGGACCGTAACCTTGGCTTCCGGAAACGCCTGACCGATCGCTGCGATCGCAGGAGTGGTCAGTACCGCATCGCCAATCCAGTTAGTCGCTCGAATTAAAATATTTTTTGGCCGTATCTTATCCATTTCGGTCTAATTCCCTCGCCCGGTCAGAAGGGTATCCCAGGCCTCTTTGTTCCCGTTTACAACCAGATCAACTCTAAGCACATGAAGATCTATTTTTTTAATGACACGGTCCGAAATCTTAACGACGTCCTTCTCAGTTGTGATTACAAAATCGCCGGCCGTCTCCTTTGCCGCAAGCTCAATCTTGTCTTCATCGCCGCTCGTATAGGCATGATGATCCTTGAAGACGAGCTCTTTAACTACTTTTGCGCCCAGTTGTTCCAAGAGCCGGCGAAAGGTAAACGGGTTTCCGATACCGGAAAAACAGACGACCTTTTTCCCTGCCAGATCTTTCGGCGAAGATTGCACTCCGGTTGACCTGCAAATCAACTGGGTAGGCGCTAAAACAGCCTGAAAGATCGGCACAGGGCCGGCAATGCGCTGAATTCTTTCCGCCAAGCCAACCACATCCGGAAGCAGGTTCACCTTGGTCAAAACGATTCCATCCGCGGACTTGAGCCTATCGATCGGCTCGCGCAAAATTCCTCTCGGTAAAAGATAACCGTTTCCAAACGGATTCGTGGCATCCACCAAGAGCAGGTTAAGATCTTTCTCGATGCCGAGATATTGAAAACCATCATCCAACACTATGAGATCCGTTCCCCATTTCTGGAAGGCATAACCGCCGGTACGATATCGATCGGATCCAACTAGAACCGGAATGCCAGGCAACCGTTTTGCGATCAAGATAGGTTCTTCTCCGACCATTTCCGGGTCTTCGCATATCTTTTCTCCATCCGAGACCACGCTCACACCTTTACCGGCCTTACCCTTGTAACCACGACTCAAAACAGCCGGTTTGTACCCCTTTTCTTTCAGCCTCTGAGCAACCGCAATGACCATTGGAGTCTTGCCGGTCCCGCCTACTGTAAGATTCCCTACGCTGATAACGCGGGCCGGAAGCCTTCTTGTCTTGATCAAACCGATCTGATAAAACCATCGTCTTGAGGCAACCGCCATCTCGAACAACCATGATAGAAAAATTAATAACTGATTCACCCGATTAACTTCTCAATCCAGGCCATGTCCTTCTGTACGACTCCCTGCTCATCCTGTACCCACCGTCTTGCCTCCTGCCCAATCGCTTCGCGCCGAGCAGGATCATCGAGCAATTGTTTCAGAGAGCGGCCCAGCTCATCCGCATCCTGAACCTGAATACCGCAATTTCTTGCCTTCATCGCCTCTGCAATTTCTATAAAGTTATCCATGTAAGGACCAAACAGCACCGGTTTACCACAAGCAGCCGGTTCCAGTAAATTGTGACCGCCTATGGGAACCAAGCTTCCTCCTACAAAGACCAGAGTCGCGGCCTGATAGATATCTTTAAGCTCACCCATCGTATCCAACAGTATCACCTGAACCGGTCCCGATTGAGAATCCAGCTTCGTGCGTCTAGCCCAAGAGATCCCTGATGTCAGGCGCGATGCTTCGAGGAGACCTTCGACTTGTTCAAGCCGATGAGGATGCCGCGGAGCCAGAATTAATTTTAATCTGGGGTACGAACGAAGGAGTTGTTGATAGACGTCAAGCATCTTTGCCTCTTCTCCCTCATGGGTGCTTCCCGCAACGATGACGGGTTCACTATTTAAGAAAGAAAGATCGGAAATCTTCGTCGGGCCGGATGAAACCTTGAACAGATCGAATTTAAGATTGCCTGTTTGGACCACACGATCCTGAGGCGCACCCAGAGCAATCAGACGCTCGGCGTCCTTATGAGTCTGCATCAAGAACAGATCCACCTGGGCCAGGGCCTCGCGAAGCAGAGGGCGGATGAGGCGATAGCGCTTAAAGGATTTCTCCGAGATCCGGCCATTGACCAGAACGGAGGGAATCTTATGCCGTTTAAGCTCTCGGAGCAGGTTGGGCCAGATCTCGGTCTCAAGAAAAATAAACAGAGACGGTTTTAAGTCCGCCACGACTTTTTTGACGATGAACGGCAGGTCAAACGGAAAGTAGAAGAGACCATCGAGATCAGGAAGCTGCTGTCGTGCAACCGCCTGCCCGGTCTCTGTAACCGTTGAAAGAATGATTTGATATTTGACATATCGTTCCGACAAAAGCCTGATCAATGAAACAGCAGCCATCACCTCACCGACCGAGACCGCATGGACCCAGATCCGAGGTTGATTATAACGATGACGCAGCTCGAGCGGCAGGATCCCGAAACGTTGCTTCATCCCCGCCCGGATACGGCGAAAGAGAATTCCTCTCAGCAGCAACCAAGCCATGACCAGCGGAAATCCCAGAAAGAGGACGAGATTGTACTGGAGATAAACCATTACCGTCCTCCAGGATCAGCGCGCACCGGCTCTCCCTCGTCTTTGAACTGCATCTGATAGAGCCGCCGATAGACGCCGTTTGTCTTGAGCAATTCTTCGTGTCGGCCCATTTCGACGATTCGTCCTTGTTCGATCACCACGATACGATGGGCATTCTGTACGGTTGAGAGCCGGTGGGCGATGACAAACGTCGTCCGTCCTTTCATGAGATTGGCCAATGCCTGTTGAACCATGTACTCAGACTCGGTGTCCAGGGATGAGGTGGCCTCATCCAAGATCAGGATCGGCGGATTCTTGAGCAAAGCGCGGGCGATCGCCAGACGCTGTTTCTCACCGCCGGATAATTTTGCGCCGCGCTCCCCGATCTGGGTGTCGTAGCTTTGTGGCATCTTCATAATAAACGAATGGGCGCAAGCGGCCTTCGCGGCCTCTATGATCTCATCAAGACTCGGATCTTTAAGACCGTAAGCGATATTGTTCCGGACCGTGTCATCAAATAGAAAGATCTCCTGGCTCACGATCCCGATCTGAGCTCTTAAAGAATCCAGGCGGGCCTGCTGGATGTCTATCCCGTCCATGAGAATGACGCCTTCCGTCGGATGATAAAAACGCGGCAGGAGATTGACGAGACTGCTCTTGCCGCTTCCACTGCTCCCCACAATCGCCAGGACCTCGCCGACTTTTACTTTCAGATTAATGTTTGAGAGCGTCTCGGTAAGGGTGCCTTCATATTGGAAAAAAACGTTTTTAAACTCAATCTCATGGCAAACGATGGGCAGCTCTTTCTTGCCCCTTTCATGAACCTGCTCTGTCTCGGCATCCAGCACATCAAAAACTCGTTCAGCGGCTGCGAGCGCCTGCTGAACGGTGTTGCTGGCCGTGCTTAAGTTTCGCAGCGGCGCATACATCAACCAGGAGGCTCCCATAAATGAAAAGAAGGCTCCGGTCGTCATCTGACCATGAAACACGAGAGAGCCGCCGTACCAAACAATCAAGGCCACGCCCAGCGATCCAATCAGCTCCATCACAGGCGAAATGCCTTCTGAAAGCTTAATGGACTTCATGACGGTCTTTAAATAGTGCTGTCCCTTTTCTTTAAACCTCTCGGCCTCAAACTCCTCCATTCCAAACGCCTTGACCGCCCGGATACCGGAGAAGGTCTCCTGAAGGCTCGAAGAGAGGTCCGCAATCCTTTCCTGGCCGGAACGGCTGATCTTTCGAAGACGCCGTCCCAGCCGCATAATCGGATAATAGGCCAGAGGGATGACCAAGACCGCGATGATCGCCATCCTCCAGTTCTGATAGAAGACCACGACCGTCAACGCGATCAGCGTGAGAGTCTGTTGAAAGATATTCTTGACGACGCTGGAGACCGCCATCTGCATGACTCCGACATCGTTCAGGACGCGGGAGATAAGCTCGCCGGTCGAATGCCGGGTGTAAAATCCGACCGGCATCAGGACTAGATGGCGATAAAGGCCGTCCCGGATATTCTTGATCACACGGTTCCCGGCATAGCTCATCCAATAAGCCTGGGCGTAGTTGAACAGTCCTTTGAAAAGTGAAACGCCTATGATCGCGAATGGCAAAACTTTGAGCAGCCACTCATCTTTATTGATGAAAATCCCGTCCAGTACCGGCTTCACCAACCAGGCCTGTGTCGCTGTTAATCCGGAGACGGCTGCGGCGCTGAGGCTGGCCGCGGCGAGATACATCCAGTAAGGTTTAAGATAATTTAATAATCGAAAATAGATTTTCATCCGTTACTCATGCGATGTGCCGTAAGATAATCTCGGCTGCGCGTTGAGAGGCGCCGGGAGTTCCGAGCCGGGACCTCACCTGGGCCAACTCCTTTTTTATCGCTTCCCGACGCGGAAGATCCATGAGCATACCTTGAATTTCTTCTGCGATACGTTCCGGCGTTGCCTCACTTTGCAAAAGTTCCGGTACAATCCGTCTTCCGGCCACCAGATTGACGAGACCGATATGATCCACCTTAATCAGTATTCGACCGAGGAGATACGTGAGCCATGCCACGCGGTAGAGAATCACCATTGGAGTTTCCAGTATCGCTGCTTGCAACGTAGCGGTTCCGGAAGCCACCAGGACCAGGTCCGAGGCGGCGATTACGTGATCGGTCTTTCCCTCGATGATCCTGATATCAAGCGGCCAGCGCGAGGTAATCGCTAAAACCTCGTCCTTCTCAATCGAAGGCGCCAAAGCCAGGAGAAGTTGAATGCCCGGTACTTTTTGACCGATCCGTGTCATTGCTGCCAGCATTAAGGGCAGGATCTTCTTGACCTCTTTAGACCGGCTTCCCGGCAACAAGCCGATGACGGGTTGTCCCGGATCGAGGCGAAAGCTTCTTAAAACCTCTTTTTTATCTAGATCGGTTTGAACCTCATCCAGCAGAGGATGACCCACAAATTCACACGGAACTCCCGATTGCTGATACAGCTCTTTTTCAAACGGAAGGATTACGATCATCTGTTGGACCAATTTTTTAACGGTTTTGACCCGTCCAGATCGCCAAGCCCAGATCTGCGGACTGATATAGTAAACAATCGGTATTTTTTTCCGGTGCGCCACGTGCGCGACTCTGAAATTAAATTCCGGATAGTCGATCAGAACCAACAAGTCCACTTGCCCGGAGGCCAGCACCTGCAACACCCGCCGGTAAGCCCGCCGAATTGCCTTAAGATGAGACAGTACCTCCCACACCCCGATAACGCCCATCTCTCGATTGTCCTCGATTAACTCCACGCCAGCCGCGGACATCCTGGGGCCTCCGACGCCCAAAAGACGAAGTTCGGGCCGCATCTTACGGAGGGCGAAGGCCAGATTCCCTCCATGAAGGTCTCCGGATGTTTCCCCTGATATGATCAAAACTGTTTTGACCTTCATGATCGACCGGCCTCCTGAGCTCGACGCGTATGCAGCCGGATCTGCTCCATCACCTGCAAGGCAACCTTGAGCGCCTCCCGCCCCTCTCGGCCGGAGACGATCGGTTTTTCTCCGAAACGCACCGCTTGGATAAACGACTCCAATTCCGCCTTCAACGGCTCCTCTTTTTTCACTTTGATCTTTTCAACGACGATCCCGGGCATGCCCGGGACGCGCGACGAGCGCCATAAGGATGAGAAGAAACTGATGCCCTTCGCGTTCTGAACCCGTTTGGCCACCACAAGCTCCTGGTTTTTATAATCCAACGAAAGGTAGGCGTCCGGTTGAAATATTCGAATCTTTCGCATTGGTTCACGCGATACCCTGCTGGCCGTGACATTGGCAACGCAGCCGTTTTTAAATTCGATTCTTGCATTCGCGATGTCGATGGACTGCGAAATCACCGGTGTCCCCGCGGCCCGAATCTCGGACACATCAGACGGCACCAGGCTTAACAGAATGTCTATGTCGTGGATCATCAGATCCAGAACCACGTCCACATCCGTTCCGCGATCGGCAAAGCCTCCCAGCCGATGCACCTCGACGAATCTCGGCTCGCATATAACACCGGCAAGCATCCGGATCGCCGAGTTAAAACGCTCGAGATGACCTATCTGTAGAACGATCTTACGCTTCTCGGCTAACTCGATGAGATGGTCCGCTTCCGATAGTGTTTGCGTCATCGGTTTCTCTAACATCACATGGACACCCTTCTTTAAAAACAGGCTGGCCGCTTCGTAATGTGAGACCGTAGGAACAACGATACTCACCGCATCCACTTGGTCTAAAAGCGCCTGAGGATCATAGAAGGCCTTGGTTCGTGCAGCTTTGGCCACTTCATCCGCCCGCTCCCGGACAGTATCGGCCACGCCGATGAGTGTCACACCCGGAAGCTGCGAATAGATACGGGCATGGTGTTGTCCAAGATATCCGACACCGATGACCCCGACCCGAACCGAAGGAAGCCCGCCTGTCCTGCCGGCAGGCGTCATTGCTCTACCCCGACAACGCTGATCCTGGCCTCTTCCGCTTGCCTCAACATCTGCTCTCTATCCAACAAGATCGTCTTTCCTGCTTCCAAGGCCAGCACCGCAGCACGGACCGCTTTCATCGACTCAATGGTCTGGGGACCCACCGCCGGGACATCAAAGCGAAGGTCCTGATGAGGCTTGCTGACTTTAATCACGACCGTACCTTCACCTCCCAAACGGCCCGCGCGCTGGATCGTCTCGTCTGTTCCTTCGATCGCTTCTACCGCAAGCAGCACTCGATCTTTTACCACCACGCACTGGCCGATCTCACGCCGGCCGATCGCCTTGGCAATCTCCCAACCAAACTGGATATCCGCCTGCTCTCGTTTCGAAAGCGGCCTTGAGGTCATCGTCCCTTTTTGCGCCAGAATGGGTGCAAGATAAAGCGTGGACTCCCGCATCCGGATTCCTTCATCCTCCAGCTCCTTCGCCACCGCACGGAGAATATTATCATCGTATCTGGTTTTGACTTTTGCCAAGAGCATCAATGAACGCAGATCCGGTCTGGCTCCAGAGAACAGCCGCGTCTTCCGGATACCTCCCGCCATCACGGCATCGGTTACCTTTTCGTTATGGAAGATTTTGATGAGGCGGCCGAGCTGACCCACGCGAATCCAGAAAATCTTATCCACATAGTTCTCTAATTCCGGCAGGGTCTCCCCCTCATGGGCCACCGCAATGACCTCAAGACCCATTCTCTTTGCATTCTCGGCAAAGATCTGTGGGAATCGCCCGTTACCCGCGATCAGGCCGATCTTCTCCATGTTTCCGGTACACTCCCCGTTCAGAAGATTCAATAAAGGCCAGTAACTGATCGACATCTTCTGACCCTTTGATCTCCTCTCGAACCCGTTTTATGGCCTCTTTAAGCGGCAGTTTTTCCTGAAACAAAACCTGATATGCATTCTTTAACTTGGCAATCCGATCGTGTGAAAATCCATGCCGCCTCAATCCGATCAGGTTTAAACCATAAAGCTTTGCACGATATCCGGCAGCAGTTGTAAACGGCGGGACATCCATTCCGACTGCGGAGCAACCGCCGATCATGGCATGGCAGCCGATTCGGACATGTTGATGAATCCCAACCAGCCCGCCCACGATGGCATAGTCCTGGATCGTGATATGGCCTGCCAGAGTGGCCGCGTTGGCCATCACGATATGATCTCCGATCTGGCAGTCGTGGGCGACATGGACATAGGCCATCAAAAAATTATGGTCCCCGATCTTCGTCACCCCGCCTCCCTCAGTCGTACCGCGATTGAGCGTTACGAATTCCCGAAACACATTTTTCTTTCCGATGGTAAGCCGGGACATCTCCCCCTGAAATTTTAAATCCTGGGGGATCGTTCCAATCGAAGAAAACGGGAAAAACTGACAGTCCTCTCCGATGTCTGTCCAACCCTCGATCGCGACGTGAGACATCAGCTTGACCCGGCGACCGATCTTGACATGTTCGCCGATCAGACAGTAAGGGCCGACGACCACGTCCTCTGCCAGCTTGGCATCTGGGTGAACAATCGCGGTTGCATGAATCGAGCTCGTCATCTCATCGTTTCTCCTCTTTTACAAACATCGCGGTCAATTCCGCTTCACAGACCAGTTGATCCCCGACATAGGCCATCCCGCGAAGCTTCCAGAAGGGGGACCGCACATGAAGCACCTCCAGTTCTAACCGAAGTTGGTCCCCCGGAAAAACCGGTTTTCGGAACTTGGCCTTGTCAATCCCGGTGAAGTAGACCAGCCGTTGCCCGCCCTTTTTGCCTTCCGGAGAATCGGACGCATCCGGCGATTTGTGGGCAAGGACGATGCCGACCTGGGCCATCGCCTCAATGATCAAGACACCCGGCATGATGGGATGTCCGGGAAAATGTCCTTGGAAAAAAGGTTCATTGATGCTGACATTCTTAGAACCAGTGATTTTTTTCCCTTCCACAATATCTAAAATCCGATCCACGAGAAGAAACGGGTAACGATGGGGCAAGATTTTTTGTATCTCTTTTGTATCAATCATCTTCTTTTCCCTCATGCTTGTCTTGCTGGAGCAGGGTCTCCAACTGTTTGATTCTGTCTTCTAATGCGATGATGCGTTTTCTGAACTCAGGCAAATGAGGAAGAATGGCTTGGGTCTTAAGCCAGGTTTTATGTTCTATTACCGGGATTCCAGAAACCACGCTGCGCGATGCAAGATCGTTGCTCACCCCTGATTTTGCGCCCACGATCACATGGTCTCCGAGCTTGATGTGACCGACAAGACCCACCTGACCGGCCAAAATGACATGATGGCCGATCTCGGTGCTGCCGGAAATCCCGACCTGGGCCACAATCAGACAGTCTTCCCCGATAACTACATTATGGGCGATCTGAACCAGGTTATCAATCTTTGTACCGCGTTTGATCACGGTCTTGCCAAGAGCCGCCCGATCCACAGAGACATTGGAGCCGATCTCGACATCATCTTCGACGACCACGGTCCCGATCTGAAGGATCTTTTCATGACGGCCTTGATGGGTCGAAAAACCAAAACCGTCGCTCCCGATCACGGTCCCGCTATGAATGATGACGCGTTTCCCGATTTTAATCCGTTCACGAATCGTTACATTCGGATAGATCAACGACTCATCCCCGATCTCGGTCTCTGCACCGATATAGCACCCCGGATAAATCGTCACCCGATCACCGATATGTGCACCAGCCCCGATCACTGCCAGTGGATGGATCGAAACGTCCTTGCCCATCACCACCCCAGCCCCGACAATCGCTTGCTCGCTCACACCGAGCGGATGATAGGAGAGCGTATAGAAAAATTTGACGATCTGTGCAAAAGCATAATAAGGGTTCTCGACCACGATCATCGGGATCGAGAAACCATCTAAGCTCTTTGCAACCACAACCGCGGAAGCAGTGCTTTTTTCGAGATCCGCTCTGTATCGCGGATTGGCCAAGAAGGTGATCTCACCTCTTTGCGCCTCACGGATGCTGTTCACCCCCGTGATCGTAATCGTGGGATCCCCTACGATCTTCCCTTGAACCAGGTCAGCGATCTCTTTAAGCCGGGCCGTTTTCACCGATTTAGTCCACCCTCACTGAGCACTCTTATTAAATTCCTGGACCACTTTGTCTGTAAGATCAACCGATTCTTTTGCATAGAGAATGACTCCACCTTCTGAATTTCGATCCAGGATAACCGTATAACCTTCTTTTTCTGCTATACTTTTGACAACCCCTTCCAACGTCTTGTTGAAATCCTCTAATACCTCTTTCTTCTTGTTTTGAACCTCTTTGTTGAGCTCGGACACCTTCTTTTGGTAGTCGAGCATCTTCCGTTGAAATGTTTCTTGTTTGTCTTTTTTCGCATCAGCACTTAACACAGGCCCCTGTTTCGCCAGCTCGTCTTCCAAGTTTTTGATGTCCTGCTCTTCCAGATCAATAATTTTCTGTCTGCTCTTTACAAACTCCTCCATCGTCGCCTTGGCCTTTTTCCCGGCCTTGGTATTCTCTAAAACCTTTTGGGCATCTATGGTGCCGATCTTAAGGCTCTCAGCATGGGCAAAAACTGCGGATAAAAGGAAAATGCTCATGATAAAACCGAGCAGTCTTTTAAATCGAATCGTATGCATTCAACTCTCTCCTATTAAATTAATGTTAAACTAAAACAACGTGCCGATGGACACCTCTAACTCTGAAGGTTTTTCACCCGGCTGCTGGTGAAGGTTGTAACCCCATTCCAATCGAATCGGACCGATGGGAAGAATAAAACGCAACCCCAGCCCTACACTTGTTTTTAGGCTAGCAAGTGTGATTTTGTCCGAAGAAATCGAAGAACCCGGTAAAGACTGGATCTCATCGTTATAGCCACGACCCGCGTCAAAAAACACGACACCCTTGACACGTTCCGGAAGCAGTGGAAAAACGTACTCGGCATTAAAAATAATCTCTGTGTTCGCACCGATGATTTGGCCGTTACCTAGTGGTCCGGCACGACCAAAGGCAAAACCTCGGATGGTGTTGATCCCGCCGACATAGAACCTTTCACCCAGCGGAAGTTGCTTTCCGTCGATCCCTTCTGCATAGCCGATCCGTCCATGTAGAGAGAAGACGGTATCAAACCATAAAGGAAAATACTTGCTGGCATCCCCGATCATCTTGACATACTCGTTGTCGCCGCCCAGACCGGCGTACTCTGTTGAGATAGAAAGCCGTGAGCCATTATGAGGGTCAAAAATGATGTCCCGGCTGTCACGGGTTAAGGAAAGACCGACGCTGCTGGTAATCGTCTCGCCTTTTTGAAACTGTACCTGCTGCGGTGCAGCCGGTGTGAGACTAAAAATCTTGACGTCTTGAAGCAGATAACTCATCGACCCGTTGACATACTCTGTGAAGTTTTTTCCAAGGCTCACATCGCCACCGAGACGCTTTTCTTTATAGGTATCGAAATTACGTATCTGATCGAACAGGTCCGTCGTTCCTGAAACCGGGTAGTCTAGGATATACGGTTCCTTGAAGGTCAAGCTATAGGAGGTCCGCCGGCTGCCGAGTTCCACCTTGGCACGCAATAACTCTCCACGGCCCAGGAAATTCCCCTGGCTCAATTCAAAGAGACCCACAAAACGGTCCTGCGAGCTGTACCCACCCCCGACGCTGAAGGAACCGGTAGACTTTTCCTTTATGTGCACATTCAAATCCACATGTTTTTTATCGACCGGTTCCGGTACAATCTCGACGTTCTCGAAAAAATTCAGGTTGCGAAGGCGTTCAAAACTCCGACGAAGGGCTTTGGTGTTCATCACCTCCTGCTCGTTGACCTTTAATTCTCGACGTATGACTTTATCACGGGTCTTTTCATTGCCTAAGATGTTGATTTGTCTGACCAGAATCTGATTGTCCTCATTGATCTCCAGGAGGAGGTTCACGGTTCGGTTCTCCTGATTCGGAGAAAATTGAGGAACCACGTTGGCATAAATATAACCTTTGTCGCCGTAGAGATCCGTGATAGCCGCAAGATCTTGTCGCAAGAGGTTGCGACGAAAGAGTTGATTCTCTTCGGTCTTGAGCAAACTCCTTATCTGATCCTTAGGGAATATCGTGTTACCTTCAATTTCAATCTTCTTGACTGTGAAGGGGACACCCTCGATCAGAAGATAGGTGATCTCAAACCATTTTTTGTCATCGTTTAAGGTCAACTTGGGGTTCCCCACCTGAACCTGTAGATATCCATGATCCAAGTAAAAATCCTTGATCCGCTCCACATCGTTTGAGGCATCCTCTTCTTTGTAAAAGCCGGAGGATGTGAACCAGGAACTCCACCAGGAGTATTCTTGACTGATCAGGTTCTTTTTGATCTCCTTAGCCGGAAATGTTTTATTCCCTTCAAAACGGATTGCTCTTAGTTTCGCTTTTTCACCTTCTTGAATAAAGAAAATGATGGTCGCCCGATCTTCAGCGACTCTTTTAATTACCGGAATGATATGTGCAGCATAATAGCCCTTTCCCTGGTAAAAAAGCCGCAAGCGTTCCGCTTGTTCCTTGACCTGCTGAGGATCTAAAAAGGACTGAGGCTTGATCGTTACCTTTTCTTTCAAATCGTCCGTCTTGATGTCCTTATTTCCATCGAAAACGATCTCGGAAATAAATGGTTTCTCTGCCACTATAAAAGTGACTTTGACCCCTCCTTCAAAACCTTCCGTCTCAATGTTCACCTGATCGAAATAACCCATCTGATAGACCGCACGTAGATCCTCTCGAAGACGATCAGGTAAAAACAAATCATTCTCTTTGCTTTTGATCTTGGCTCTTATCGTAGCACTATCAATGCGCCGGTTACCTTTTACCTCGATCAGTTTTATCTTAATCGATTTTTCCTCCGCCCGGCCCGGACGGATCAAAAACAAGACTAAAAAAACTGCTATAAATAAAATAGTCACCGATGCCCCGGAAATCAAGGATCTGTTGGTCATACACCCAGGCATCTTTTAAAGAAATAATCAAACATAAACAATGGATAATAGCATTTTTATAACTCTTTGTAAATAAAAAATCTTAGATGGCTGGGTAGTGAGCGTTTAACAACAGGTAGAAGGCAACAGGTTACGGGGGCCTCTTAGCGGACTTATTAAGCAATCGTATCAGTCCATAACCGATCGCAATAATGGCAGCCAGAATGAGGAGGACTTGGCCGTTCGAGGTAACCTCAAAGGGCTTTTCAGCAAACCAGACAGCTAAAGGAATTATCGTGATGACAATTACGACAATGATCATTAGACCGATCGCAGGATGCACCTCACACTCCTAAAGTTATTGTTACTTTAATCCTTAACATGATCACTATAATGCTTTAACAAGAATTTTTCCCAAGCCCAGAATAGAAAAACCTGCTATCAAGCTCAAGCTGGTCACTACAATCAAAAGAGATGGCGATAAGTTCGTCACTGTTTCCATCAGCAATTGGCTAAACCAGATGACCCCCAGAATTAGAATAACCATGGCTGAGATCAGCAGCAAAACCGAGAAAATTGGATCTGGCATTGAACCCTCATAATAGCTGCCGGTCCGCAAAACTGTAATAAGACCCATCGCCCACTACAACGTGATCTAAAACCTTAATTCCCAGTATCTCACCCGTGGCGACCAACCTTTTGGTGAGGTCTATATCTTCCGGGCTGGGATAAGGGTCCCCGCTGGGATGATTGTGGATTACAACGATGGCAGCAGCCGAATCACGAATGGCCGGATTGAAAACCTCTCGTGGATGGACAACGTTGACCGTGAGGCTCCCTTGGGAAATGAGGACTTCCCGAATAACTCGATTTTTTCCATCCAGTAAGAGGGCAAGAAAAACTTCTTTTTTCAATTCACTGAGCGAAGGATGGTAATGAACATAGATGTCTTTGCTTGAAAGAACTTTGAGACGCACGGCAAGTGGTCGTGCAGCAATCCTTTTGCCAAGTTCGACGGCTGCTTTAATCTGTGCCGCCTTGGCTGGCCCGACGCCATCTACAGTTTGAAGCTCTGCAGCGCTCAACTGTCCAACAGCTCTTAAGCTACCTGCCCATTTTAATAACTCCACCACAATCGTCAATGCATTCGTCTTTGCCTTTCCAGTACGGAGTAGAATCGAAAGGAGTTGCGCGTCTGTGAGAAACTCTGAACCCTTTTTAAGGAGCCGCTCGCGGGGACGTTCATCCTCTGGCCATTGCCGTATTCTTAAAAAAATTGGATTCTCCACCGTGATTGATTCCCTATTTACTGAGCATGCAGAACAGACCTGCGGGTATCTATCCTGCAGGCGTGTGTGGTAAGTGTCATCAGCTTGTATCGCCCTGTAAGAGTCTCTTATGTGTGTAACAGCCTTCTTAAACCATGACAATTTTTTGCACTTCAGCCGCCTCTCACCGGATATCTTGAAAAGTCTATGATTTAAAAAACATTATATTTCAACCTCTTAATTATATTTTTTCTTATGGCATAACTTTTGCGTATTCGTTCCGGTGAGGATTCAGACAACAGGAGGTGACCAGATGAAATGTCCACGTTGTGAAGGTCTCATGTATTTAGAGCGTTTCTCAGACTACTTCCTTGCCTTCGATGCCTGGAAATGCATCAATTGCGGTGCGGTTATGGATCGGATTATTCTGCTAAATCAACAAAAGAGTGTTCTACTTTCTGAATTTGCAGAGTTTGAACCGCTTCCTACCAAAGGCCGTAATAATTAACTGGTTCCAGGTTCTCTCTTTCTGGAACCAGTTAATAGTTTCACACCTTTATTAATTCTCACAAGTAAACGCAATATCCACATCTTTTGAACCCGCCGCTTCTGCAAAGGTAATCCCTTGTATCTGAAGGTGCATGTTGTGGCATTGGTCTCGCCCGATCTTCTTGAACAACACCGTCCCCCTGTGGGTTTCACCCGGAAGCAGTGTAGCTGATCGGATATGCAGTCGGCGGATCTGTTCCATCTCTGTCCGCATGGTTGTGACTGGTTTAGAGAGCAGCACCACCGCACCATCGGGACCCAAATCGCCATAACGATAATAATCTATACTCTCTTCTTCGGTGAGGGCTTGTTGACTCTTTCCACGAGCATCAATCAAGTAGATCTTTTCGCTTTCAAATCTGACCGGTTGATTCGACTGGTTGACTAGCTGCAGCTCAAACGCGGTAAAATGGGATGAGACATCTAAACCGTATTGGGCTTTGACATCTGAAGCAAAACCCGAGGTATCCACAGGTGTTAACAAAACCTTTAAAGCAGATGAACCTTGTGAGTGTAAAGTTTCAGGAGAAGGCGAAGGGTACAAGATTGGAGCTTGGCTTGCGCACCCCATGAGGAGCAAGGATAAGCTTGCAACGATCCATTGCAGGGAGAACTCAAATCGCCTCCTCGAAGGCTTTCTAGGTAAATCAGGCATTATTCCCCTCGTTTGGGTTGGCTGGAGCTGAATTATAAGCGAAGTCGGATTGAATGTCAAAATATACCTTTACCTTGACGATATCAAGAAGAGTATGTTTAGATAGAATACTGGAATTATACCATGCGCGTCATCACGGGAAGCATCAAGGGACAACGGTTGAAAACGGTCCGAGGCCAGGCCCTTCGGCCGACAGCCGGAAAGGTCAAGGAGGCCTTATTTGATATACTGCAAAGAGAGATCCCTGGGTCCTTTTTTTTAGATCTCTATGCCGGCATTGGTGGTATCGGCATTGAAGCCTTGAGCCGGGGTGCTGCTCATGTTACCTTCGTGGAATCAAACCGCGCGATCTTGAACGCGCTCCGCCAGAATATAAAACTCTCTGGTTTTGAGCCAAAAGCAAAAGTCTTCGGAATGACCGCTGCACGATTTCTGCGTAAAATGCATGGCAGCCTGTGTTTTGATATCCTTTTCCTGGATCCGCCTTATCATGGTTCAGAATTCAAAAAAGTATTGCCCTTGTTCACTCGCAATGATATGATAAAAGCAAACAGTATCGTAGTCATTGAACATTTCCATAAGACCGAGATGGAGAGTTCTATCGGGCAGTTGCATAAACGGCGAATGTACCAGTACGGTGATACATGCCTGACGGTTTATCAGGCAGACACCCCGGGGCGAGTCCGTGGGTATCTGCCAAGCGAACAAGGTGAGCATCAAGGGGGGCTCCATCCGGTTTTGCCGGTGGAGGGGGCGACGCGAGCTCCTTAAATGGAACAGACTGAATGAAAATAGCCGTCTATCCCGGGACTTTCGATCCTGTTACGAATGGTCACATTGATATCATCAAGCGCAGTCTTACGATCTTTGATCAGGTGATCATTGCGGTAGCGCTCAATCCTAAAAAAGCCCCGATGTTTAAAGTCTCTGAAAGGGTTGAGATGACCAAAGAAGCAACGCAAGACCTCTCCCGAATCACGGTAGAACCCTTTGACGGGCTCCTCGTGGATTACGTTAAGAATAAAAAAGCGACCGCCATAATTCGCGGGCTGAGGGCAGTATCGGATTTCGAGTATGAACTACAGATGGCTTTGATGAATCGGAAACTCGACCAGGCGATTGAAACCGTCTTCCTCATGCCGAGTGAGGAGTACTCCTATTTGACTTCTACTTTGATCAAAGAAGTGGCCAGCCACGGCGGAGAAACCAAAGGACTTGTGCCGCCTCATGTCGCAAAGACTTTAAAAGATAAATTTAAGAGACCATGAATTTTCGACTTGCAAATCGCGTCGCTCAGATCAAACCCTCTACGACCCTTGCCATCGCAGCTAAAGCCAAAGAACTTGCCGCCCAGGGCATGGATGTGATCGACTTTGGAGGCGGAGAACCCGATTTCGATACACCTAAACCTGCAAAGGAGGCGGCCATTGCGGCCATTCAAAGCGGTTTCACAAAATACACCCAACCGTCCGGGATAGATGAGCTCAAAGCGGCAATTCTTGAAAAACTCATAAATGATCATAAATTGCGCTATGAGAAAAACCAGATACTGGTTTCCTGCGGCGCAAAACATAGCTTGTATAATATCGCTCAGGTTTTGCTGGACCGAGGAGATGAGGTGATAATCCCCGCGCCCTACTGGGTCTCATATCCGGATCAGGTCTTGCTAAACGAAGCTACCCCGGTCATCGTGAAGACTAAAGAAACGGATGGATTCCTATTAGCGCCGGAGATGCTCAAAAAAAGTGTAACCTCCCGAACCAAGGCACTGATCCTCAATAGCCCGGCTAACCCAACCGGCTCTGTCTATCAGCAAAAGCACCTCGAAGCGATCGCAGAGCTTGTTCTTAGACACAGGTTGATCGTTATCTCGGATGAGATCTATGAAAAATTCGTCTATGACGGTGTACAACACACCAGCATCGCCTCGCTTAGTAAAGAGCTTCAGGACCAAACGATTGTGGTTAACGGCGTCTCAAAATCCCATGCCATGACCGGATGGCGTATTGGTTACGCCGCCGGCCCGCGTGAGATTATTTCTGCGATGATATCCGTTCAAAGCCAAAGCACTTCCAATCCAAATTCCATTGCTCAAAAGGCTGCCGTGGTTGCATTACGCAATTGCGAATCTCAAACATACGAGATGGTGCAAGAATTCGACCGACGACGACAAGTCATGGTGTCGCTCCTTAATAAGACCCCGGACATTTCTTGTATGCGTCCGTCCGGAGCTTTTTACACCTTTCCAAAGGTCTCTGCCTACTACGGTAAACGTTTTCAAGGTAAAACTGTCCAGAATTCCAACGACCTCGCCGCCTATCTCTTGAACGAGGCGCGTGTTACGGTTGTGCCAGGAGAAGCGTTCGGGAACGATGAGCACCTTAGGTTATCTTACACTTTACCATTGGAAAAGATCGAGGCAGGATTAAAAAGAATCGGTGAGGCCCTTGCACAGTTAAAGTAACAGGTAAAGAAGGAGATTGTAGCTGTGCCAGTTTATGAATACCGCTGTAAGAAATGCGGTCATGAATTCGAGCGGGTCCAAAAGATGAGCGAGCCTCCTGTCCGCCGTTGTGAACGGTGTGGAGGTTCAGTATCTAAGCTGATCTCAGCATCCGGTATTATGTTTAAAGGCACCGGTTGGTATGTCACGGACTACTCGCAAAAAATGAAAGAAAAGAAAACAAAAACAAATGGCGAGAAAAAAACAAAGGAAACACCTAAACCGGTTCCTTCTTCTAACAAACCTTCCGATAAGTAATCGCTATTCGTATGGCCTTGGATAGTCCAAGGCCATACGAATCCAGTTCATTTTTATTTCTTCTTTTTAGTCTTCTTAGCAGGAGCCTTCTTCTCAAGGGCAGCCAGTTTTTTCGATAACTCGTTATTCTTTGCCGTGAGTTCATCCACCTTCTGTTTTAACTCGCTCTCGCTCTTGGTCAACTCATCGACATTCGTCTTGATGGCATCGCGCTCCTTACTGATAGATTCCACCTGTTGTTTTAATCTGGCGTTCTCATCTTTTAACTTTTGAGATTCGCAGCCAGTCAGAACCGGTAGAACAAATAGAGTCAACATGAGAACCCAGTAAATCATTCGCCGCATAGAGTTTCACCTCCTTTTATTTTATATATTCAAATCGGCTTGACATCTCTAGACTCTGATCGTGATCTCGGTAGGATAAAAAGACTGGCACGGCTCCTTATAAGGAACCGTGCCATGAAAAACCCCTTCACGGGATTATTCGATCCAAATGGAACCTGACCCGATACTACTTCTCAGGTGCAGGTTACAGACGTTATTTTTTCTTCGCTGCCGCAATATGAATGGACTTTGCGGTCATCTTGTCGCCGTCTTCAACAAAGATCGCTGTTACTTTTGCACCCACCTGAATATCCGCCAGGGCCAGCTTCTCTTTCCCATGCATAATCTTCGTCATATCCGTTACCATCAACGTGACATCTTTGTCCTTGCCCTTAACCGTCACGGTTTTGGCCGCAGCATCCACAGCGGTGATCTCGCCTGATACCTTGCTTGCCTTAGCCTTCGGAGCCTCTGCCATGGTCATGGCCGCAAAACTAAAGGCCACGACAAATAGAGTAATTGCCATCATTAGTTTTTTCATCACAAATCACCCCCTCTCTATCCCAAAGGGAGATAGCATCTTTCGTGCCATGGCTGCGGCGCCAAAAAGTTTCATAAATTCTTTTTTAATAATAAATAGTTATCTGAAGTCACGATTGGAGTGAAGCCCAGCATGCATGGAAGCTATGTCTCATTTGGGGTATCCGTTGTCTCATTTGCGGCATTCGATGGAGACTGGATGGGCCTTCTGACCTGGAACTTGTCCAAGCGATACTGTAGGGTTTTATAACTGAGACCTAACTGCTTAGCGGCCTTGGCGATCACCCATTCATTTTTCTCCATCGTCCTGATGATCAGTTCCCGTTCGAATTCCTCAAGAGAGAATCCCACCGTTGGAAGCTGAAAATCAAAACCCGTGATTGGAACCGGCCCCGTTTTGATTTCGGATGGCAGATCCACCAGCTCGATGCGATCTGTCTCGCATAGGAGAATGACGCGTTCGATGACCGATTCAAGCTGTCGAACATTTCCCGGCCAGGAGTATTCCATAAGAAACCGCATAGCTTCGTGACTGATCTCCTTAACGGACTTTACAACTTTACTGGTGTACTTCTGAATAAAATGCTCCACCAGAGCCGGGATATCGGTGCTGCGCTCCCGCAGAGGAGGAACCTGAATGGCCATGACATTAAGCCGATAAAAGAGATCCTCTCGAAAATTCCCATTCCGGATTTCTGCTTCAAGTTGCTTGTTTGTCGCAGCAATGACACGGACATCTATTTTGATCTGCTCACGCCCTCCCAATCGTCGGACCTCACGCTCCTGCAGGGTTCGAAGAAGCTTGGCCTGTAAAGCAAGCGAGAGATCGCCGATTTCATCTAAAAACAGTGTGCCTTTATCCGTAGCCTCGAAGAGACCAATACGACGGATAGCGGCTCCGGTAAAGGCTCCTTTTTCATAGCCGAAGAGTTCGCTATCAATCAATGGTTCCGGAATCGCTGCACAATTAATCGCCATGAAAGGTTTATGTTTTCTCTGGCTGTTGAAATGAATCGCGCGGGCAATAAGCTCCTTGCCGGTACCGCTTTCACCACAGATTAGCACCGTCACATCGCTGGTTGAGATCTTTTTAATGATTTGAAATAATTCCTGCATTTTATTGTGATGGCCAATGATGTTATCCAGGCTGAAGCGCTCTTCCAACTGCTGGTGGAGCAGCCTGTTTTCTTTCAAGAGTTGCACTTTCTCAAAGGCCCGTTTCAGAACAATCAGGATCTGATCTCGATCTAAAGGCTTAGTCAAATAATCAAAGGCCCCTTTCTTCATCGCCTCTACGGCCGAATCAATGGAACCATGGGCCGTCATGATGATCAAGCAACCAAGCGGCTGGATTTGAAACATCTGATCCACAATCGATAGACCATCCGTATCGGGGAGCTTCAGATCCGTCAGCACGACATCAAAATTACCCGTTCGGTACAGTTCGCCGGCCTGTTGACCGTTGGCGGCGGTCTCGACATCATAGTCGGCCGATTTCAGGATTGTCTTCACGATATCCCGTTGAGACTTCTCATCATCCACAACCAGGACGTTCCCGGTCTTCATCCCTTGACCTCCATGACAGGATCAACGTCTCCGCGGCCCATCGAAGGATCTCGATCATGGGACTTTAGTTCAGGCTTTCTATTGACCGGCAAGGTAACTACCACCCGCGTTCCGTGATTCAGCTGGCTTGAAACAGTAATTTGTCCGCCATGTTCATGAATGATTCGCTGAGTCAGGGCAAGCCCGAGGCCGATGCCCAGCCGTTTGGTCGTAAAGTAAGGTTGAAAGATCCGCTGGAGGGACTCTTCGCTGATCCCGTGTCCCGTATCGGAAAAGCTGATCCTGATCTCCTCCTGTCTCTTGTCCATCTCCGTTTCGACTTTTAGCTCGCCGCCCTGAGGCATCGCCTGAATGGCGTTGGCCGTGATATTTATAAAACAGGTCTTGAGCTGTTCGCGATCCGCTATGACCCGAGACAAGCCATTCGAATGCTCGATTGCAACGGTAATGCCCTGTTCAAGCGCCTTGTGACGTGCAACGTCTATCACCTCCGAAAGCAACGGACCGATTTCTATCTCTTGAGGATGAAGCTTCTGGGGTTTTCCATATCGCAGAAAGTTTTCCACCATCTGATTGAGGCGATGGATTTCTCGCTTGATGTTGACCATCACCTCCATCGCTTCTTCTCGTGACGACAGGCCCGCTTGTCCGGTAGAACTGCTAGCAGATGGGGCATTGGCTTCCAATTGACTTTTTAAGTGATCGATGCTGAGACTGATAAAGTTCAATGGGTTTCTAAACTCATGAGCAATCCCCGAGGCCAGCTGTCCAATCGTTGAGAATCGCTCTGCCGCCCGAAGCCGTTCTTCCAGTTGTCGCTGCTGACGTAAGCGCTCAACCATCTCATTAAAACTGTGCGTGAGTTCGCTAATCTCGTCCCGTCCCTCGACTTGGAGGGTCTTGCTGAGATCTCCCGCCGCAACTTTTTTAGCCGCTTCGACCACCTCTTCGATCGGCTGGGTGTACTTTTTGGACAGCCAGAGCGATGCCAAGATGCCCAGGGTAAAGATCCCCAGGGTCACAGCAAGACGTTTGTAGAGATTTGACTTGATCAGCATGGAGAAGTCATCCAGCAGCATGTTGATATGGACATATCCAAACTGTTCATCCCCGACGATGATAGGGACGATGATGTTGTACGGCTTCTGACCTGCGGTCGGGCCCAGGTCCGCTCCGAGCTTTTCAGTAATGATCAAGTCCTTGTGTTTAGGGTCGAGATGGGCCCCTTTGTGCTTCGGATTCGAACTCGCGATCACCTCATTCTCATTGCTAAGAATTGAGATCTCCTTGACCCCTTTTTTGCTTAGAGTATCCACATACTCTCGGAGTCTTGCCTCGTCTGTCTCACCCGTGCTGGTGAGCTCTTCGACACTGACCTGGATCGCCTTCGATAGATCCGTCGTATTATCTTCTACCTCCTTGACCATCGCCGTTTCAAAAAAGGAGTAAAGGAAAAAGGAAGACATGAGTGATAAGAGCAGAAGCAGGAACATCATCAGGAGAAGCTTGGTATTCAACTTCTGATAATGGAAAAATTGATTGAGCTTAGTCAGCCGGATCTGCATCTCTTTATCCTTTTATCTTTCCAATCACTGTCTCCAAGTCTCCCCTCGATACGATCCCTTCCCGGACAATCTGAAACGGGCTGGTGGTGCAGTCCAGAACGGTGGATGGTTTTTCACCCGGTGTAGACCCTCCATCCAAAATCAGGTCCAGTTCCAGACCGATACTATTTCGTACTTCTTCCGCGGTCTGCGGAGATCGTCCATCCGCCCGATTGGCACTCGTACCGGTCAGAGGAACCCCCACAGCGGAAAGAAGCGCCCTTACTACCGGATGCGAAGGGAACCGAATGCCTATTTTGCCGGTCCCTGCCGTCAATTCGATGGGGAGGCGGTCATTGGCCTGGAAAAGTATCGTCAAGGGCCCCGGCCAAAAAGCCGTCATGAGCCGTTCAGCCATCGAAGGAAACGGTTTTACGAACGCATTTATTCTATCACGTGCCTCTACAAGGATCAAGATCGGCTTGCTCCGGTCTCTGCCTTTGATCGCATAGATTCGTTCAATCGCTTGACGATTTAAGGCATCCGCGCCTAAGCCATAGAAGGTCTCGGTGGGAAAAGCGATGACACCGCCTCGATGAATCAGGTCGGCCGCTTTGGCAAGAAGTTCGGGTTGGGGATGAACCGGATCAACTCGTACGATTTTTTCGCTGGATCTTTTTATCTTTGGCTTCGACATCTTGGGCCAGTTGGCGTTTATATCGTCGGAGCTTTTCCTTTAACGCAGGGTATCGTTTGGCCAGAATCTGGACTGCCAAAATGGCGGCATTCTTGGCTCCCGCCTTGCCGATCGCCATCGTGGCCACCGGGACACCGCTCGGCATCTGTACGGTAGAAAGAAGAGAATCCATGCCTTTCAGACTGGGCGACTCCATCGGAACGCCGATCACCGGAAGCGTTGAATGAGCCGCGACTACACCGGCGAGATGCGCCGCTCCGCCCGCCCCGATAATAAATAGCTCGACTCCTTTTTTCTCAGATTCTTCGATGTAGCGCAAAGTCTTCTGAGGAGAACGATGAGCCGAGGTGATCGTGACTTCGCAGGAGACCCCAAAAGTTTCTAAAAGCTTGGCGGCCTCCTGCATCACGGCCAGGTCCGAATCGCTTCCCATTGCAATACCTACCCACGGCTTTTTCATGAAGTCAGACGGTATCACACAGGCGTTCAACTGTCAAGACTAGGGACAGCAAAAGTTTATGCCGGCTCCGAAAGCGGATTGACGATGTACGACCGGCTCTTGGGGTCGCGCGTAATCTCGATGAGTTTATTTTTGGCGGCATCTTCCAGGAGCTTGCTGAAGCTGTTATAGCCGTAGTAGCTCTCGTTGAACGAGGGCAGTTTGCGTTTCATCGTCTGCTTCACCATCGAACCCCAGAGGATTTCTTTATCTTCCCGCTGAAGCGCCTCGATCGAGTCCATGAGAAGCTGGAAGGCGTCCTTTTTCTTTTCCGGAAGTTGAGTCACGACCCTCGGTTTCGGTTTCGGCTGTCGAACAAGATCTTCATAGTAGATGAACTCATCGCAATTGCTTGCAAGCAGATGGGAGGTCGAGTTCTTGACGCCCACACCGATCACGTATTTGTCGTTTTCCTTAAGCTTTGAGACCAGCGGGGTGAAGTCACTGTCCCCCGAGGCGATCACGAAGATAGTAACATGTTCTTTGGAAGCCGAAAGGTCCATCGCGTCCACGACCATCTTAATATCGGCGCTGTTCTTCCCGCTGTAATGTTTTTGGGGTATGTCGATCAGCTCGATGCCGGCCTCGTGAAACGGCCGTTTGTAGTCCTTATACCGCTCCCAGTCCGCATAAGCCTTCTTGACGATGATCTTCCCCTTTTCCACCAGCCGCTCCAAGATCTTGTTGATCTCGAAAGTCGTGTATTTGGCATCGCGCGCGCCCAGCGCGATGTTCTCAAGATCTATGAAAAGCGCGAGTTTGGATTCTTCTGCGTTGCTCATGCGATTATCTCCTGATGTCATTCTAGACGGTTATTTCATTCCAGTCAAATGCTCCGGAGACATGATCCAGGCGATGCCGCCGATCATCCCCGAGGCGAACAGAATTAAAAACCAGCTTAAACCAAATGCCATGCCGGTCTCAGTTTATAATCTCCCGAATAGTGTATATCGGCTTCCCCTGCGATTCATGATAAGTCCTCACCTGAATCTCAGCCAAAATTCCCATGGAGAAGAGCTGAAGCCCGGCCAGAATGAGCAGTGTCCCGAAGAGGAGCATCGGCCTCCCGGCCAATTCCATTCCCAGGAATATTTTTTCAAGCGTCAGATAGCCGTCCACGCCCACACCGAGCAGGAAAAAAATCAGACCCATCCAGCCGAAAACATGGAAGGGTTTTTGGGCAAATGTCTTTAGGAAGATCACAATCATAAGATCCATCAGAACACGGAAGGCCTTGGCCGGCGTGTACTTGCTCTTCCCTTTCAGCCTCGGATGATGCCGCACCGGAGCCTCGGTAATACGGGCACCGTGGATCGCAGCGAGGGCCGGGATGAAACGATGAAGCTCACCGTACAACGGGATCTCCTTGATCACCTCGGAACGGTAGGCCTTGAGTGAGCAGCCGTAGTCGTGAAGCTTGACACCGGTCATCCTCCCGACGAGCCAGTTCGCAATCAGAGATGGCAGAACCTTGGTCAGCCAGATGTCCTTCCGTTCTCTTCGCCAGCCGTTGACGATGTCGTATCCTTCTTCCAGTAATTTCAAGAGAACCGGAATGTCATCCGGATCGTTCTGGAGATCTCCATCCATCGTGATAATCACCCCTCCCCGGGCATGGCCAAACCCGGCGGACAGCGCGGCGGTCTGACCGAAATCCCGGCGGAGGCGAATCACTCGGAACGATTTCTGGCTCCGGCAAATCGCCCGAAGCTTTCCAAACGTCCCATCCGTGCTCCCGTCATCCACAAAGATCAGCTCCCAGGGCCGTCCGAGAGAGCCCATCACTTTTTCAACGGACCAGACTAGAGGTTCAACATTCTCTTCCTCATTAAAAATCGGGACGACGATCGAGATCTCAGGATTCATCGTTTTGTGCTGGGTCTCCATCTCGCATCCTCACATGGCTGGCTGATTCGACGCCAAAAGGTAGCCTCCCTGTTGATCCACAATGAAAAAATGCGACATCGTCTTAAACCTCGGCAAGAGGTTGACTCTGGTAATCACAAAATGACGCTCTTGAGAGTCGAGCAAGATCTGAAGCCGATGGTCCGAGACGGTATCCGGATGAAACACGTTCCAGGCATAACGATTTGCATAAAACATGACAGAAGGTTTGTTCATCCCGTACACGATCAGTTGTCCGCCTTTGAGTTCACGGCTCGCCCGCAGCGCCAAATCTTTCAAAGGTCGCTGAACATATCCATCGACTACCGGAAGCACCTGATGGATCAGCGTGAGGTGAAAGAGCAGCATCATCCCGGCCAGGAAGACAATGCTGATGAAAGGCCGCCGGATCATCAGCCAAAGGCCGAGCATCGATCCGATCAGGAGCTCAAGCGCCAGGAGTCGGGGGCCTTCACCCACATCAACCGGGCCGGTCAGGTACGGGAGAGAACTGAACTGCTGCTGGGCCTTCTCGATCAGCATCGGAACCATTAGAAGTGTGATGGCAAGACTCATTGTGAATATGATCCAAAGGCCGATCGAAAGCCAGGCAGACCGGTCTAAATCTTTCTGATCAGAAAAGTTCCGGATCAACCACTGCGCCACAAGAATTGAGGCTGCCGGAAACAAAGGACCAACATAATTCGGGAGCTTTGTTTGGGCAAAACTGAAGAATAAGAAGACAACAGCAAACCAGACGAGAAGAAAAAAACCGAGTTGGCCGGAGACCGGTCCGCCCTCCCCATTCTGAACCGATCTTAGGGCAGCAACGCGCTTTGGGACCTGTGACAGAATTGCCGCGGGAAGAAAAGAAATCCAGGGGAAAAAACCGATCAGCAAAACGATAAGATAATAAAACCAGGGGCCGCTGTGACCCGAGATTACTCCCGTGTATCGGCCGATATTGTGCTTTAAAATGAAATCATCCACAAATTCCCAGCCGTTGATTGAGAGTTGCATGAGATACCAGGGGGCGGCGATGAGAAAGAACACAACCCCGACGCCGATGAGACGATTAAACGTCATCACGGTCCTCCACTTCCCTACAGCAAACAGAAAAATCCCAATAATCAGAAGCGGGATCACGATCCCCGCAGGCCCCTTAGTGAGAACCGCAAGGGCCATCGCGGCACCGCTGGTCAAATACCAGGAGCGGCTCTGAACCGGATCAGGATCATCAAGCGCAAGGAAGAATGCATAAAGCGCTCCTGTGATAAAAAATATCAGTGTCATGTCCGTGACCGCCGCATGGGCGAGAATCACCACCTCAAGGCTCGTCGCTAAAATCCCGGCGGAAATCAGTCCAAGCTTGATCCCATCAAATCGTTTTGCGAATAAGAAAGTCATCAGCACCAGCCCCACGCCCAACAGGGCTGACCAGAAGCGTGCCGCAAACTCGTTCACTCCGAAGACGGAATAAGCGACCGCCATCAGCCAATAAAGAAGAATTGGCTTATCATAACGGCTGATACCGTTGAAATGCGGCGTGACCAAGTCACCCGTTTCGATCATCTCTTGGGCCGTGGCTGCATAGACTCCTTCATCCACATCCGTCAGCGAAAAATTCCCCAGCCGGTAGAAGAAAAGGGTAGCGGATAAAAGCGTCAGGCCCAGGAGGATTGAGATAGAGGTCCAAGAAGACCTTTTTTGAATCAGAGGGCTCAACTTCGTTTCAACCGTCTTGATAGCAGGCTCGACTTGGAACAGTCCCCAGCTGACTGCGATCCCCAGGAGCGCTCCTCCGATCACATCCGATGTGTGATGTACATCGAGATAAAGGCGAGAGATACCAATGAGAGTGGCCAAACCATAGAAGAACCATCGCCATCGAGGATAAAACCTGGCAAGCACCACCGCCACCGCAAAGGCGGAGACCGCATGCCCGGAAGGGAAGGAGTCATAACCCTTGACCAAAGACGGCCCGTGATGAACGATTCCCTGATCCGAAAGCCACGGGCGCGGGCGGCCGATGATATGTTTTAAAATCTGGACCGCGAGCGATGATAAGACAATACTGTAACAGCTAAACCGCCCGGCCTGCATCCACCGCTGATGCTTTAAAAAATATCCACTCAACCAGATCACGAGGCTTAAGATCAAAAGCGAGGCCCCCTGACCCAGCCTTGAAATCCAGACCATCAGCAGATGGCCTTGTGGAACCGTATGCTGTTTGATGAAGCTCCGAACCGGATCGTCTACCCAAAAGGCAAACGATAAAAGGATCAGCAGAAGGCCGATCCAGAAAAAAAATGGCTGTCGTTTATTCAAGACTTGCCTCAAGAGCTAGAGGCGCGAGGATCCGGCTTTGCCGGTCCGAGCGCGGGGTTTGGGGGCATCGGAGGACCTATTTTGTTTTTGCCGCACGGGCCCCCAATGATGATAGTCCAATATCTTTACGATAATGCATCCCATCGAATCGGATATGAGGCACAGCAGAATATGCCCGTTCCCGGGCGATCTCTAAGGTTGGACCGAGCCCCGTGACTCCTAAGACGCGGCCCCCTTGTGTAACAATCGAGTGATCCGACAACGCGGTCCCGGCATGAAAGATAAGCAGATCGTCCTGAGATTGAACCTTCTCAAGGCCATGAATAGGTATGCCGGTCTGATAATTCCCGGGGTAACCTTTTGATGTCAAGACAACACAGAGTGAAGCGGATTGCGTCCATCGGATTGTTTCACGATGAAGCGTCCCGTTGATCACAGCCTCCATGATCTCGACCAAATCGGTTTCTAATAACGGCAGCACCGCTTCGGTTTCCGGATCCCCGAGCCTGGAATTAAACTCCAATACTTTGAATTTCCCGTCGCAGATCATCAAACCCACATAGAGAACTCCCTGGTACGGTGTGCCGGCTTTGGCCATCTCGGAGAGAAGAGGATGGACGATAGACTCCATCACATCTTGTTGCAGCGACGGGGTGATTACTGAAGCCGGCGCATACGCTCCCATGCCGCCGGTATTGGGGCCTAGATCGCCGTCTAAGACCGTCTTGTGATCCCGGGAGGAAACCATCGGAGACGCTGTCTTTCCATCCGTGAAGACCATAAAAGTCGCCTCGGTGCCTTTTAAGTACTCCTCCAACACAGCCGTCTGCCCTGCTCTCCCCAGACCTTTCTGCTCAAAAAGAAAAGTTGCCGCTTGTACCGCTTCTTGATGGGTCTGCGCGATGAAGACACCCTTTCCAGATGCCAGCCCGTCTGCTTTAATCACGATGGGCAGCCCCTGATCCTCGATCACCTTCAAGGCCTCCGGCTTGGAGGATACGGTCTGGAACCTCGCGGTGGGAATCCCGCACCGCTGCATCATTCTCTTCGCATGCACTTTGCTTGTTTCTATCTTGGCAGCCTCACGGCTTGGGCCGAAAATTTTAAGACCGGCTGCCTGAAATGCATCCACGATTCCCAACGCCAATGGCTGTTCCGGTCCGACCACGGTCAGATCTATCTTCTTCTGTTGGGCAAAAGCGAGGAGACGTTCGATTTCGTTCGGCTGGATCGAGATGCAAGCGGCCTCCTGAGTAATTCCGGCATTTCCAGGGGCGCAAAACAGCTCACGCACGCGCGGGCTCTTCCGGATTTTCCAGACCAACGCATGCTCCCGACCCCCGCCGCCGATGACTAAAACTTTCATCTTTGCTGTACTTTTTCCAAACCTACTCAATCTACTATAAGGACTGAAGTCAGGGGTGAAGGAGCAGACCCTGCGCTCGAGTACTATCCAAGAGACAAACCACCGCCAGGGATGCGGTAACGGCCGCGTCCCCGGCCGACACGAAAACGGTTCGAAGACTCAATATCCCTTGGACGCATAGGGTATGCGACGGAGTCCCCTGGCTTCGGTCCACTAAACTCCCTAATGTCTGAAATGGCGCATGCCGGTGAACACCATCGCCATCCCATGCTCATTCGCCGCCTTGATCACCTCTTCATCCCGGATCGAGCCCCCCGGCTGGATCACCGCCTTCACACCCGCCTTGGCCGCCTCATCCAATCCATCCCGAAAAGGAAAGAAAGCATCCGAGGCCATGACACAGTCGGCCACAGGCAGAACTGCTTTTTGGGATGCCAGCCTCACCGAATCCACACGGCTCATCTGGCCCGCACCGATCCCGATCGTTTGACCTCCACGTGCAAACACGATCGCGTTGGACTTGACGTGCTTTGCAACCTTCCAGGCAAAGTCGAGTCCCCGATACTCTTCCTCGGTAGGCTCACGCGTCGTAACCACACGAAGCTGTTTGATATCCTCGATCCTGCCCAGGTCCCGCTCTTGAAGGAGGAGTCCGCCCGCCACTCGTCTGAAATCCATTCCGTGCGACTGGCGTTCACCGATCGGCCCGATCTCTAAAAGGCGGAGGTCTTTCTTCTTGCGCAATATCCCCAGCGCCTCTTCACTAAACCCAGGCGCGACCACCACCTCCATGAACGTGGTCGCAATCTCTTTTGCCGTCTCAGAATCCATCTGCTTGTTAAAAGCGGCTACGCCTCCAAAGGCCGAGACCGGATCGGTGGCCTTCGCCATCCGGTACGACTCGAGTAAACTCTCGGAGGCCGCAACTCCACAGGGATTGTTGTGTTTGACTATTACAGCTATCGGCACAGCGGTTGGCTCTGAAAACTCCTTGACCAGTTCCAGTGCCGAGTTGGCATCCAGAAAATTATTGAACGACATCTCCTTCCCGTGGAGTTGCCGGGCCTTTGAAACAGAAGGTTCAAATATCGCCGCGCCCGCCTGATCGATCGCCAGATCCCGATAGAAGGCCGCAAGCTGATGAGAATTCTCGCCATAGCGGAGGTTCCGGACCTTCTCAAATTTGAGTTCCAATATCTGCGGAAACAGAACCGGTATCTCAGCACTGAGACGGGTTTCGAGATAGTGGGAAATAATACTGTCATATCGGGCGGTGTGCGTAAAGGCTCGTGTGGCCAACCGCATCCGGGTTTCCGGCGAAAGCGCCTTGTCATGACGTTGAAGCTCTTCCAGTATCTTCGGGTAATCGGCCGGATCCACAACCGCCGCCACGTCATGAAAATTTTTTGCAGCCGATCGAATCATCGCGGGACCGCCGATATCAATTTGCTCTATCGCCTCTTCCAGAGTACAGCCGGCCTTTGAGATCGTTTCCTCAAAAGGATAGAGGTTCACCACGATCAGGTCGATCGGCTCAATCCCGTGCCGCTTCATCTGGTCCTGATGGCCGGGATCATTCCGCCGGCCGAGGATCCCGCCGTGAACCTTCGGATGAAGCGTCTTGACCCGTCCATCCAGCATCTCCGGAAAGCCGGTCAGATCGGCCACGTCCCGAACTTGAACACCCTGTTCTTTTAGATACCGGGCCGTGCCGCCGGTCGAGATGATCTCTATGCCAAATCCGGCCAGCCCTTTCGCAAATGCGCCCAGTCCTTCTTTATTCGAAACACTGATTAATGCGCGGTTGATCTTTGACATTTCTCTCTACCTCGTTGCCAGTTTTTTTAAGAAGCGCTTGGCGATATTCCGAACCGCGATCGCCTGACGCTGGAGAAACAGTCCTTCCTCTAATCCCTGACGCTCCTTCTCCGATAGGAGTTCAGGAGCCAGATTCTTTTTGAGCTTTGCCAGGCCCAGCAGGTCGTCCTGCATGAACGTGGAAAAGAGCCATCTCCGAATCGGATTCCAGCTGTTTTTTTTTTCGATGGCGGCGCCATAGTCAATGAGATAAGGCTCGAACTTCTCGGACACCAAAATATTTTTATCGTTACGCATATCGCAGAGAACCACTCCCCGTTCATGGATTCGATCCAGTATCATCTGGAGCTGGCTGAAAAATACAGAAGGCAGTTCCCCTGGCCGGTATTTTGAAGCGTTCTTGCCGGGAATGTACTCGATCACCAGGGCATATCGGTCCAGCTTGCCGCAGTAGGCCGGGATACCGGGCAGACCTGCAAGCTTCTGATAGAAATAGGCCTCTCTCCAGGTAGACCATACTCCATAAAAACGGTACAGCCAGCCGCGACGGGCATAGTCCTTGACAACGGCCCGTTGACCGTTGACCTGCACGAGCAGTATATCCGCCTTCCAGGGCTTTTCCTGACGGAGCACTTCAACGGTATGAATCAAAAGCGAGTCGCGTGTCAGGCCGGAAAGCATTTAATTTTCTTCTCTTTGAAAACAGCGACATTATAATCTATCGCAGCCAAAATCTCAATCCGATGAGGATGATCATCAAGAGAACTACGATCGCAGTTTCATGCTCGCTGTTATCCAAAAAAACCTTCCATCGCCACGGATGCGCACCGCGTTTAGGATAAGGACTCAAGCGGGGGAGGTAGTCAGGAACAGCCCAGTCATACTCGGTCCAGCTATCTCCGAACCGCTCTTGAAGCCGCGCCGATTCACGATGCCTTTTAAATGGGACATAGTAGAGAGAGAAAACCGCAAGACCGATAAGGAGAAGAATCAAGTTTCGAGCCATGAGGCAGTAGCCGATCATGATGAGAAGCGTGCCGAGGTAGAGCGGGTTTTTGACATAAGCATAAGGTCCGGTGGTGGTTACCTCCTGGTTCTTTCGGAGATGACCCGCCGCCCAGATTCGGATGAGCTCCCCGGGAATCACCAGGGCCAGCCCGGCAAGAAAAAACGGCAAGGTCGGCTTGGCAAAAATCGCCAGGAGCACCGCACCAAAATAGACCGGTATTGTCTTGAATGTGATTTTTTGAAGCTTCTTTTGAAGATAGCTCACGATGGCTTCCGTAAAATTATTCCCATCCGCGGACAGGCAGGGAAGAATAGCAGAGCAAGCGATGAATTGCAATTAAAAACGGCTGGGCTTCATGAGGAGTATCATAATAAATTAAGACCGCTGCTGCATCACGGGCAGATGAATGATCATCTCGGTGCCATGGCCTTCCTGGCTTTTCGCTTCCATCGTGCCGCCGTGGGTTTCAATGATCTTATAGCTGATGGAGAGGCCCAGACCCATTCCTTTGCCGACCTGTTTTGTGGTGAAGAACGGGTCAAAGATCTTTTCGAGATGCTCGGCTTTGATGCCCGCGCCATTGTCTTTCACCGATATGATGACCTCATCACCGGAAGGTGAATTCACTTTCTCTGTCCGGATCCAGATATCCCCTCGGTCCGCAATCGACTGGATAGAATTTTGCAATAAATTCATGAACACCTGATTGATCTGGCCCGCTACCATCTCCACCGGGCCGATCGGCCCGTACTCTTTGTGAACCGTGATCCGATCTTCCATGCTGCTGCTCAGAAGGTTCAGCGTTGCATCCAGTCCTTCGTGGAGATCATGGGCTTTAAAAAAAGTCTCGTCTTTTCGGGCAAAGTTTTTAAGATCCCATACAATCTGCTCGGTGCGTTCCAGGCCGGTTCGGATGATGGTGATCGCCTTCTCCATATCCTGCAGCGCCTCAGGATCTTTTATATTGCCTTTCACCTCATCAAGGCAGCGTTTGAGACTATTGATGCTCCCCTTCGCAAAGCTGATCGGGTTGTTGATTTC
>Ga0207048_10075_pt1 | contig 32588 bp, 27 predicted proteins | sample Alteio_BWMinCont_65_FD_153301 | JGI IMG/M metagenome (GOLD analysis project Ga0207048, IMG submission 153301) | Enriched cells from forest soil in Barre Woods Harvard Forest LTER site, Petersham, Massachusetts, United States -... | ecosystem: Environmental > Terrestrial > Soil > Temperate forest >...
TAGCACTTCGCTGGGATTGCGAAGCGGAATGATAATCTCAAGATTCATGCGGCAGTTGCTGCGCGTGAAGTGTAATACCGTGTGGTGGTAAAAAATTCGAGATCTTCCGGTACGCCCAATCCATACATGCCACTACGCTCGACACCGGTTTTGACCGTGATGATTTTTGCTCCTTCGGCGATCAGCTGGTTGTAACAGGGGGCGACATAGAACTCGTTATTTACTCGTAAATTTTTGGCAATCATGGCATCGGCAGCCCTTACAAAATCGGCTCCGTGACGGAAATTATAAATACCCACGGTGGCTTCGTTGCTGACGACCTGTTTTTCGACAACTTCGCTGACGGTTTCGTCTGATCGCATTCGGCAAAAGCTCCACTTGGGATGGTCGGACCAGAAGGTCATGATGAGACCCGCTATATCGGGTTCGTCTCCAGCGGCAAGATAGCTGTCGATCTTGAGATCGACGATTTGATCGCTGTTGGCGATCATCAGAGGTGAGTCGTTGTCGATGAATTTACGCGCCAGCAGTACGGTGCAGGCGGCGCCTTCTGTGACGGTTTCGACGGGAACAATTTCGCTGCCCGGACACAAGCGCCCGATTTCGGCGGGGACTTCAGGATAGGTTTGCAAGTGTTCGCTGAGACAGATGAAAATGAAGCGGTGAGGGCGGGTGGGCCGGATGTTTTCGATGACCCATTCGATCATTGGTCTGCCTCCGACCGGAATGAGCGGCTTAGGGATGGTGAACCCGGCCTGTGCGAAGCGTGATCCGCGGCCCGCCATGGGAACGACGATCTGCAATTCGGATGCCTTCATTTCGAGGAGAGATAATAATCGCAAAAGACGGAAAGATCTTCCGGCGTACCGAGGCTGTACATTGTCTCGTCGGGCAAATGAGAGGTGGTGACGCGTTTTCCGGCAAGGATCAGTTCGTTATAGACTGGTGCGATAAAATATTGCCCGGCGGTCGTCAAGCCTTTCACCAACATTTTTTCCGCAGCAGTTAGGAAGTCGGAGCTGCGGCGGAAATAGTAGAGGCCCGCTGTTGCTTGCTTACTAATCGGGCGCTTTTCCGCCACCGCCGTGACATCGCCTGTTGCATTGGTGCGGACGAAGGACCAGCGGGGATGAGTGGCGCGGAAGGTGAGGATGCAGCCGTCGATGTCCTTGGCGCGACAGGCCTGGTAAAAAGGATCGAGACTGGAGCGGATGAATTGGTCGCCATTGGCGATGAGAAGTTCGTCATCCGCTTTCATCAAATCAATGGCCAGTAGTACTGAGCAAAGTGCGCCAGCGGTGTCATGTTCCAATGGGATAATGTTGCAGCCGGGTGCGAGTAGGCGGAGCATGTCGCCGAGGTAAAACTGGGTGAGATGTTCCTTGCGGCAGATGAAGGTGTACTGGCAGGGCTGGGGCGGCGCGAGATTTTCCAGGACGACTTCGATCATGGAACGGTTGCCCACTTCGATCAACGGTTTGGGAAAGGTGAAGCCGCGTTCCTGAAAACGGGCGGCCTTGCCACCGAGGGGGACGATGATGTGGAGCATGATGTTTATTCCTTGGAGACGAGGTCGATGAATCCCTTCACGCGCTCGTAGTCGACTTCGTGAAAACCGGCGACCTGGCAGACATGCGCGCCCGAGCGCTTGGCGGCTTCAACGCCATGACCCGCGTCTTCCACGATCACGCATTCTTCGGGTTTGAGTTTCATTTGTTTGAAAGCGGTCAGGTAGATTTCGGGATCGGGCTTGGGATTTTTCACATCTTCATTGCTGGCGATATAATCGAAGAGTTCGAAGATTCCGCTGCCGCGCAGCATCATTTCCACGCTTTCCCGTACGGCGTTGGAGCAGACTGCGAGCGCATAGCCGTCGCGTTTGAGTTGGTTGATCAATAATTCTTTTTCAAAAGTGGGTGTGCACTGTCGCAAGACTTCTTCGCGGGTATATTTTTGTTTGATCTGGGCAATCATCGAATGGAGGCCGCGTGGCAAGCCCTTCTCTACCGAGAGCATTTCAAGTTTCTTTTTGGTGGGGAGGCCGTTGTAGATTGTGAGGTGTTCGTATCGTGCGATGGTAAAACCAAAAAGCGCCAGGGCGCGGTTGAGCGCTTCATAATGCCATTCGGTGGCATCGGCGAGGACCCCGTCAAGGTCGAAAAGGATGGCGCGGATTTTCATGATTGGATGGTGTCCGGGTATTTGTCGCCTGCCACGCAGGGCATTTTTACCACTACAGTGACGGCGTCGGTGATAGCAGTAAAGTCGCTTGAGTGTCCGGGTTCCAGCTTGATGATTTCGCCGGGGCCAATTTCTTCTCCGGCCATCCATACCCGTCCGCTGACGATGGCGGTGAGTTCGGTCGCTACTTTATGATGATGAGAGGTTTCGTGGTCGCCGGCTTTGTAGTGTTTGATGGCTACTTCGACCGCATCGCTAGGAAGGATTGTCGGGCTAAAATTGCCGACAAACCAGCCTTTGGTGAAGTGGTCGAGGGCATGGCGTTCCAAGCGATTAGAGGTGGAAGGTTTTTGTGGTGACATGAGTATCACTGGTTAAAAAACGCCTGGGCTTCCAGTGCGTCGTCCGTGCAAAGGCCATCGATGCCCCACTCCTTGAATTCATGCCAGCGTTTCAGTTGGAGGTCTTTCTTGAATCCATGAATTTCGGGTGAGATGGCGTAAAATTGGCGGTTGGCGGCGTGTGTGGCTTCGACGTGTTTGCGGGTCAGCCAGAGGGAATCGAATTCATCAGCCCAAACGATGCTGGCGGGAATGGAAAGGCACTGGGCCAATGATTCGTGGCGGTCACTCAAACGGGACGCCATTTCGATGCCATCAGGGCCGGAAAGATTGTGCATCATTTTCTGGGTGCGCCCCGGTGTTGCCGGTTCAAGAAGTTCAAAATCAAAGTAGAATGTATGACGGCCCATAGCGCCGGATTTTTGCAGGTCGATCAAATCTTGTTCATAACCGAGTTCCTTGACGTTCATGGCGATGACCTGGTCGGCGAATTTCTGGAAAAGCTCGGCGAACTGGTTAAAATCATTGTCTTCGGTTCGTGGTTGGAGGTCATGGGAAATATAATAACGATGATCAGCATTGCGTCGCAAATCGGTTTCGATGCCAAAACCCAGTTCGAGGGCCTTGCGGGTAGCGGCGAGGGAGTTTTCCAGTTTGGGATTTGGCCCCTCAAGATTAGCCCGGTGCGCCAGAATCACCATAATCGCATTGTTTGTAATCGAAGAGGCTTCATTTTCCACGCCTAAATTTTTATTTCGCTGGATCAGAAGCTGGTGATGAAGAGGTTGTCTTGGCAGGAAATCGTCCTTTGGTATGGAGATAATCTCTTATTTCGGGCCATGCGATGTCGGGCGTGAGTTGCGTGAGGCAGTAAGCTTCCGGAAAATGGCAGTAGTCGGCGCAGGGGTGGTAGGGGCAGGTGTCGCGGATGATAACGAGGTTCTGTTTGCGGAAGGGCCGGAACCATTCGGGTCGTGCTGCGCCAAAAAAAGCGATCACCGGGATTTCGAGCGCATCGGCCAGGTGAGAGGGGCCGCTGTCATTGCAGATGAGCTGGCTGGCGTAGCTTAGGGCCGCCAGTAGTTCGGGTACGCTTAAGTGGAGGAGGGTTTGGTCGGCGAGGTCTTGTAAAGTGCTGCCGTAGCCATCGGGGTCGGGGATGAGGATGAGTTGAAAATCAAATTCCTGTCGCAAGCGGATGACGAGTTCCCGGTAGTAAGTTTCGGGCCAGCGGCGCACGGCGATTCTTGCGCCACAGTGAAGCACGAGGACAGGCCTTGGATCGTTGCTGAATTGCAGGTGGAATTTTTTCGAGAGGGTGGGGTCAGCAACCAGCCGGGGAGGAAAGCAGGTGGTGGTCGAGTTGCTGACGCGATGTTGCAGTTCCCACCAATCTTCCACCCGGTGGGCGTCCGGATTGTGAACGGGTACCGGTTCATTGAGAAACCATCGGTTCCAGGCGATCGAAAATCCGATGCGTCGGGGGATTGCAGCAAGCCACATCAAAAGATGATCGCGGGGATCTTTTCGGATGGAGATGGCGACATTAAATCGTTCGTTGCGCAGCCGTCTTAAGACTCGAAAGATTTTGAGCCAAGGCCAGCGCCATAATTTGTATTTTCCGGAAAAGACGGTCCAGGGTGCGTCAAACTCGATGCCCTGAATCGCAGGGTAGCTCGATTGGAGCAGGGCGCAGATGGGAGGTTTGGCCAGGATGGTTATTTTCCAATCATCGGCGAGAAGGCCCTGGATGGCAGGAGTCATGAGCGTGGCATCCCCTATTCCCCAGAGTTCAATGATGAGGCAATGTTTCATGAGATGCCATCAGCCCAGACTAGGACAAGGAGAGATTCTTGGTTGGAAGCTCGTATGGACTCGCCAGCGGACGGAGATGAGTTCCAATTAACCAGGTCGAAGAAAGGAAGGTTGGGGAACGATGCTTCCCGGTTTGCGGGTATTTTCCCGTTGCTGGAGAATGGGAACCGCTGTCTTTTGGCTCTCACTACGTTCCATTCTTTGGAGTTGGATTAAAATGATGGCGTAAGCACACAAGCTGGGGAAAGTGCTTCCAAAATCTCCAAAGATTAAGAAATAAGCCAGGACGTCGCGGACAATACTGCAGAAAAACCAAACCTTTAATGGAAAAAGCAGTGAATAATGGTTGCTTTGTTGCAGGACAAAGTGGCCTGTCATTCCGATCATGCATATAATCAAAAAGAAAAAAGCCACGCTACCGATCAACCCAACCGTATCGTAGAGACTGAGCCAGCCGTTGTGAAACATTTTGGCAGTGATAAATCCCTTGCTTACATAATAGTGATCGGAAGTTTCGGAGGTCTTGGACAGATTCATGAGTCTGATATATTCTTCCGAATCAAAAGCAAATCCATTTCCTATCCAGGGGCTTTTGTGCAGCTCTTCCCGCATATAAACATTCCAAATATTTTTGCGAAAATCGTTGGAGGAATTGGCGCTATCCACTGCAACGGGATCCCAGGTTCCGGGTAAAAATGACAGGCTGCGCTGGGCGGTTGCGGACAAGTCCACGATTTTGTTCTGTACACAAAGACTCAATAGGAATGCGCTCAGGAGAATAATCGGAAAAATAATTAATGCTCGCCATGAATAATAACACCACGTGGCGAGGGTGAGGACGACCACGAACATAGCTACATTGCTGCGATAACCTCCAAGGACGATAAGTCCCAGGGAAAGTAGCAACATAATAGGCACCCACCATCGTTGAGGGCGCAACCAAGTATGAATTGGGTAATAGGAGACCAGGAAAACTTCCAGAACCATTCCTATGGTGGCCAGCGCTCCATATCGAGTATCCGTGTCAATGCCATTGGCTTCAAAATAGACATCCAAATTGATGTTATCTGTCAGATAATAAAGATAAGGCGACAGGCTCGGAAAAAAAGTCGACAGGAGATTGGGCAAGGACGTTACCAAGCTCAGAAAAGTGCAAATCAAGGGAAGATAGGACAAAAACCTGGCTGATGGATGGGAAAGACTGACCCCGCAAAAATATCCGAGTGCGGCCAAGAGCATGAGTAATCCTGGACGCGATCCCTCTGAGCTTGAGCCGAAGGCATGAAGTCCCACATGGCGATTATGATAGAGCACAATGGTTGTGATTACCAAAATGGGTAAAAATAAATAAGAGGGGCCGGTGCTTAAGCCCTTTTGTTTGAGCGTAAAATAGGCAAAGAAATAATAAAAGATGAGTCCGAGGGTGAAAACGATCAGGGCGCTTAATCCAAATGGCAGGAAATTGAGTTTGCCGATAACGAAGCCACCAATGAGAGGCAAGGCGCAGCTTCCGTCCTTCAGGACAAAGAAGACGAAGCTTATAAAGCAGAGACCACTTATGATCAGGAGGGGAGGGGGGTCGCCTTCCAATGCATGAGTTATCGCCAAGGGGACAATGATCAATGCCGCGATCCAAATGGCTGCGGTGATGAGTTTTTGATCTACCACAAAAGGGAGTTTATTATCGTCGCTATTGATAAGGTTTAATTTAGCTTGCGCTGATTTCTCAGCAAGCGTGAATTCATTTCTGCAGGTGACTTTTTTTAATCCGAAGTACCGCCAGTCTATCCATTGAAAGTTCTAGTGGCAGCCGGAGAATGGCAGGAATCGTTCCCGCAGCGATTCAAAAATCAGTTCTTTTCCAATTATTTAAGAGGGCTTTTGACCGGTTTGACCATAGAGTTTTCGGTAGAGATGCCGAAATTTTTCAGCCGTCAGTTCGGCGCGAAATGAAGATCGATCCTGATCCCAGCCGGCTTTTCCCCGTTGGAGACAAAATTTGTAATTTGAAAGCAATAGGTGCAGGCGTTCCGTCAGGTGCATGATGTCGCCCGGTTTGACAAAAAAGCCATTTTCTTCTTCGCGGATATAGTCGCTTTGTCCTCCATGCCGCGTGGTGATGACAGGCAGGCCCATGACTCGCGCTTCTTTCACGACATTCGGGCTGGTGTCGGCGCGGGTGGGGAGGACGAGGCACCAGGCTTTCGACATGGCTTCGATCAAGTGAGGACGATCAAGGCGTCCGAGAAGTTTTATCCGGGGGCTTTTTTCGATCGTTTTTTCAAGTGGACCGCTTCCGACTATCCACAGTTCGCTCTCTTGCAGCCGCGGTGAGCGAAATGCTTTCAGGGCATCCTGAATTCCTTTTCGCGATGTCAGGGTGCCGACAAAGAGGGCCACGGGTCGATCCGGGTCCGGTTGCCACAATGCGTTAAAAAAATCAGGATGGACGCCATATTCGATGCAGGTGATTTCCGCTCGCGGGGCGCGGCGTTGCAAAATGGGTTTTGCCCAGAGGCTTTCACAGGTTAGCGCCTTTGTTTTGCGCAGGATGAAGAATTCGAGCAAGGCCTGGAACAAAGTTCGCGCATCGGTTCTTGTCTGAAAAATGTAATGACTCAGGATTCCCTGCATCGAGATGACGGAGGAATATCCAGAGGTCACAGCGGCCAGGGCGTAGACATCTTCCGTGCCCCAGCCGTGGACGATGTCGGGTTGGATTTGTTGGAGAGTTTTCTGGATGGCAGCGCGATCTTTTTTGAAAAGAGTGCTGGCCCGCCCTTTTTTGTGTGTGGGCAGTACGATGAAGGTCTGGTTCCAGAAGGTGATTTTTTTTTGTTCGGTGACTGTATCGCAGAGGGTGATCCAGTAACGTTCGATCCCGTCTTCCCGCGAACAGGCTTCCGCGAGAGGGGGTAGCCACGTGGCGTAATGTCCCTGCGAAGGAATTTCTTCACTCAAAGAAGGAATGACATGGAGGGGAAAATTTGCCAATACTGCTACTCGCATGGGTTCAAGCTGGATGAATAGCCCTGCCTAATCAAAGATTTTATCTGTGAATTCCGCCCGCATCCTCGGCCGACTTTTTGCCTGGGTGCGTTCGCGCCCGAGTCTTCTTTGGAAGGCGGAAGCGATTTTCAAGGGAGTTACGTGCGGAGAGCGTGTGGTTTTTCTCGGGCGTCCGCTGATCAGTGTCGCGCCTGATTCGCGTCTCGTTCTTTCAGAAGGGGTTCGCATTAATAGCGCTCTGAGAGCTAATCCGCTCGGTTGTTTTCAACCTTCGGTTCTGCGCACGCTTGCGCCGGGTGCGGAGCTGAAGCTCGCAGCGCGTGTGGGTATCAGCGCTGCGATTCTTTGCGCGGGGAAGCAGATCATTATCGGTGAAGATACCATTATCGGCGCCGGAGCGATGCTGCTCGACAACGATTTTCATGCGCTTTGCGCCGATGGAACCTGGAGGGAAGAATATGTCGAGAATGCTCGTCCGATCCACGTGGGGAGGAGCGTTTTTATCGGTGCACGGGCGATTATTCTTAAGGGAGTCGAGATCGGCGATGCCGCGATTATTGGCGCCGGGGCTGTCGTGACGCGCGATGTGCCGCCGTCTACCATCTTTGCCGGGAATCCCGCGAAGGAAATCGGGAAGAGAACCGATTCCTCGTTATTAATGACGGATGGTTGATCGAGGTAAACCTTCCAGGTCGACATATCAGGACATTTCGTTACCTTGATAATTTCTCGTTACGCTCCGGATGAAAATTGTTTTAACCAAACGAACTCCGTTCTCCAAACCTGACGGCATCAGCCACTTTCTTTTCAGTCTGGCGAACGAATTGATCGCTCGCGGACATGAGGTGGTGGGTGTGACGACAAAAGACCCCGACAAGGATCGAATTGCCGAGCGCTTTTCCTATCCTCATCTGCCTCGCATCACCACTTTGACTGAGGCTGCCGGCAAGGGTTACTTGTTTGAGGTTCAGACGTGGCTGGAAAATGGCAGCAGGGAGATCGCTTCTCATCGGCCCGACTTGATTGTGGTTAATGGGGCGGTGCCCTGTCACTACACGGCTCCCTCGGTTACTGTTGCGCATGATGCCGATGGGCAGTCTTTCCCTGGCGTGCTTTGGCTTTGGCCGCGCCGGGTTTATAAGGCAGTGACCTATCGAAGAACTGACCGATTGATAACCACCTGTTCGGAGTTAGTCCCTCAAGTGGCCCGCGACGCTTTTTTCCCCGTCGACAAGATTGAAGTCATTCCGACTTGCATTACGCCGGAGCTTTACCATCCCCGGCCGCTTCAGGAGCGAAAGCCTTATATTATTCATATGGGTATGCAACGTTATAAAAATCCCTTGGCGACGATTCAGGCTTTTCTCCCTTTTGCCGATCGGGCCACCCTTTCTATCGTGGGAAAGATTACCTCGAAGGTGCGCCGTTATGTCGATTCGCTTCCATTGCACCAGAAGTCGAAGATCGAATTGCCAGGAATTGTCTCTAGTGATGAGTTGAAGCGTTTGCTGGAAATGGCCCGGGTGGTTTCGGTTCCTTCCCGGTATGATATCCCGGTCGCTTCGCCGACAGTTTTGGAGGCTTTCGCCGCTCACACGCCGGTGGTTTCTTCCCCGTGCGTCAGTCGGGATATTTTTGAGCACGGTGTTAACGGCCTCTTGGCCGATCAGGAATCGGAATATATTCGTGCCTTTGAGGTGCTACTTTCCGACGACGCAAAGTGGCAGGTTCTTTCCAAGGGTGCGGCCAATACGGTTTACCGGTTTAGCGCGGCCAGCATTGCGGATCGGTACCTGACTCTCTTTTCTGACGCCAATTCATTTGCCTCCAAGGCAGTTTAAGCGCACTCTAGGCTGGAATCTATCTATGGTGCCGACTGTTTTGTCCCGTCTTAAGCAATATCTCCCCGGAGCCCTTCTCATCGCGATTGCGTTGACCGCTTTGTACAAGTATTTCCCTTATTACGAGGGGTACACTAGCGAGAAGGCTTCACTTTGGGATGTGCTTTGGAGTGCCTGGCACGGGTATCAGGATGAGTGGGAGCATGGGATGTTGGTGCCTTTCATCGTGATCTTGTTGGTGTATCTCGATCGAAAACGGCTTCAGGCCCTTGAGATACGTCCGAGCCGGTGGGGTCTTGCCCTGATCATTTTTTCATTTTTCTGTTTTTGGGTTGGGTATTGTGCCGCCGTCGAATATTTCGGCTGGGCCTCCATGCAAATCATGAGCGCGGGCCTGATTCTCTGGTTTTTGGGCAAGGAGATGATGAAGGCGCTCCTTTTTCCGTGGGCGTTTCTCGTCTTCATGTTTCCGATGCCGTTTCTTGATAACATGCTCGCTTTTCCTCTTCGGTTGTTCATGTCCCACAGTTCCCATATTTTGCTCAATCTTATTGGTGTGGCCAATGACCAGGTGGGGACTTCCATTGTGTCCTCGGCCAATCCTGCCATGGGCTTGGCACAGGGCGCGCGATTTGCCATCGATGTGGCTGATCCATGCAGTGGCATTCGTTCCTTGTTTGCTTTGATTATGGTCGGCGCTCTTTTTGCCCATCTCACTCTTGAGCGGCCCTGGCAAAAGTGGATTCTCTTTTTTGCGGCAATTCCCCTGGCTGTTGTCGGCAATATCGTTCGCCTGATGGTGCTGACTTTCGCCACTATCTGGTGGGGGACTGACATTGCCATCGGCGCTGCGGATCATCCGACCTGGATTCACGAGGGGGCCGGGTTCGCCGTTTTTATCGTTGCGCTGGGAGGGATGATGGGTTGCGGTCACCTGCTCGGTAAATGGGGCCAACATTCCAGTCCGGCGGATGTTTTGCCACCAGCTTCTCCGTCTCAAAATCCCCGACCTATTTCCTTTCCTCTTACCGGTTCCGCTATAGTGGCGGGCATGTCAGTGGCGACGGCCCTGCTTTGTTACTGGACGACCCCCCCCACGGGGATGACGGTGGCGGGAGTTACCATGACGCTTCCCGATTACGTCGATCACTGGTGGGGCTATCAGGAACCGATGTCGGAGGCGGAAAAGACGATTCTCCCCACCGATACCGAATTTGAGCGCAAACATTATGATTCACACGACGGGGATAGGATCACGTGTACGATTGTCCTCAGTGGCGCGGAACGGCGGAGTATCCATCGTCCCGAAATATGTTTGCCCGGCCAGGGGTATACCATCGAGTCGAGCCAGGTTATCGATGTTCCTCTCCACTCTGGAAATAATCTCAAGGTGATGAATTTGACTTTGACCCGTCCCGCTCGTACCGCGGATGGGCGGAATATCCAGGTTTCTTATTATTTCATGTACTGGTTTGTGGGGGATAAGGTGACCACTCCCTACCATATGAGCCGACTTTGGCTGACTAGCTGGGATCGGATCGTTCATCACGTCAACCATCGCTGGGCTTACGTCAGTCTCGTTTCACCCATTACGGAAGGATTGGCACCGCAAGGCAGGAATCCGGAGGAGACGATGAAGATGCTCAAGGACTTTATTGCTGATGTTGTGCCCTCTTTCCAAAAAGACGGCGTTTAGATTATAGCTACTTAGGGTAAATTTCTAAGTGTGCATATTGCAAGTAGGTTTGGACAGCGTCAGGCGTTTTACCATCTAGATGTCTCTTGCTTAAGATGTTTAGCTCAAATTCATTCGGAATTCTTGATAATCTCTCCAACATCAGTGCTCTGGATAAAAAAGATTACAAAATGTTAAAAAATCTTATTGACGTCTAAATCATTTCCATGGATTGTAGCTCAAATGAACCAAATCCACACAACCTCCCGGGCCGCCTTGCTTGTTTTGGTCGGCATCCTCTTCATCGGGTTCACACCCGTCAAAGCCGACACCGTCCTCATCGATTTTGGATCTAGTAGTAACCAAACTACTGTTGGGGGTACCTCATGGAACAATATCACCACCCCAGGAGTCGGCACGAGCAGTTTAGTGGATACAACCGGCGCTTCTTTTGGTTCCTTAACGATAGATACTGCCTTCGCTGGTGTTAGTACAACTGGGTATGCAGGCGGTGCAATTGGGATATTCCCCTCAAGCGCAACTAGTGATGATTTTTATATCGGTTCTGCCCCCGGTAGTTCTGCTACTATGACGTTGAGTGGTTTGGATACCAGCGGAAATACGACTTACACCTTTACGTTTTTAACGTCTAAAGCCGCCGCTTCAGACGATGGTGGTGGTACTCGCCAAATTGGTCTAACTTTCGGCAGCGCACCCACGGTCGATCAGATTGGAACAGACCCAAATCCTACTGTTGCTACCGGGAATGCGAATCTTGTCACCGTGTCTAACGTGGCTCAGGATGGAAGTGGAAATATCTTAATCACGGTAACTAATCCTGGTAACTATTTCGCTTACCTGAATGTGCTGCAAATCGATGCCGTTAGCTCGACCCCCGAACCTTCGACGATTGCCTTGTCGATTCTCGGTGGCCTCGGCCTCTTCGTGGTGGTTGTTCGCCGCCGCCAGCTCGCCCAAGTCTAATTTCCGGTACGCTGGCGTAAGGCCAGCAGGATTTGAGTTCACAAAAGCTCATTCCCCTCTCGGGGAATGAGCTTTTTGGTTTCTAGAGCTAACAGATGGTATTATTTCTTACCCTCCGTCATCCTGAGCGGAGCCGAGCCGGAATGTGCAGGTCAAGGCAGCAAAGCTCATCCGAGGCGCAGTCGAAGGACCTATGCCCGATCAAGGGAAAGGCGAGAGTAGCGTCATAAAATATTGAACTTGCCGAAAGAAATCCCGCGTGTCGCTCATGCAGTAAGCGGGGCAGATGCATCCTGTTTAAAAATCTCCCATCGCATTTCATGCTTATTTTAAATTTGAGCCATCTCTCGACTTCGGTTCGAGTGAATCATGCGCTCGAACCCGCTTTACGGCTCACCTTCGCTCGAGATGACAGATCACACTGCGGACGAGGTAGGATTCGCCGTACCACCTGGCTTTAGAGCTGTCTGGATTCCATATCTAACATCTTCATTATCAAGTCGGATATGGCTAAACTCCGTCATTATCTTTCATGGCACTTTTGGTCGCATTTTCCGTCGCAGTGGTGTCAGTTTGGGTCGCATCGTAAGATCAGCCACTTTCTTTTTTAGCAACTCGCCTTTGCCGAATAATTTTCGGCATTGCTCGCGAAGGGGTTTGGAGATCGGTGCGCAGAAAAAGGAGTTTCCCTTGATCACCTCGCGAATGGCCTGGGCAAGAACCTGGGTTGAGGATTGTTTGATTAGATACCCTGATGCGCCAAAGATCACAGCTTGTTTGACGTATTCCGGATCGGGGTTTGCGGAAAGAATAAGCACCCTGGTCGCAGGGGAGGTTTCCATGATCTGCTGGGTAGCCTGGAGGCCGTTGAGCAAAGGCATGGCGATATCCATGATAATGACTTCGGGCTGAAGGTTCATGGCCAGCTTTACGGCCTCATGTCCGTTTTTTGCTTCTCCCACGACCTCGATATCTCCATCCAATTCCACCAACAATTTTAAGGACTTGCGGAAGCTTGCATGATCCTCCGCCAGAAGAACCGTAATTTGCTTGATGGATGGAGAATCAATGCGTTCTTGTCTTTTCATTCTGATTAAAGGGTATTCTACAAATATTCGAATCGTGCCACTAAATGACAGTGAGCTTGATGCTTATCATGAAGTGAACCTAGGCCCGAATAAGACGAAAGTGATATGGGGTATTTACCCCATTGGAGGAAACGAAGGGTGAAAGGTAGATTATTTGCGATTGAAAACAATGTATGAGAATCGCCTCGGGGCGATTAATACAAGAATCTGACCATGCCTAAAAAGTCCAGTAGCCCCGCCTATGCTGCCGAATTGCGTCGTCGTGTCGAAGCCCGGCTCAGAGGAGAGCACGCGCATCCAGCCCTGCCTCGAACAGAAGCCGATACCAAGCGACTTCTGCACGAATTACAAGTCCATCAAATCGAACTGGAGATGCAGAACACCGAGCTTCAGGAAGCCAGAGACAAAATGGAGATACTGCTGGAAACGTACACCGATCTCTATGATTTTGCTCCAGTCGGTTACTTCTCGGTTGATGACCAGGGTTTGATCCTGGAGGTGAATTTGACCGGAGCGGCCTTGCTTGGCATCGAGCGATCCCGACTAATCAACCGGCGTTTGCAAAGTTTTGTCGAGCCACAGATTCGGGCGTTATTCCTGGCTTTCTTTAAGAAAGTCTTTGCAACTCCTGGAAAACAGATTTGCGAGATGCCGCTTCTCAATGAGCGCAGTGTGCCTTTTTGGGCGGATCTTCAGGCCGCCGCCGCGAGCTCCCGGCGAGGCAAGCGAAAATGGTGTCGATTGGCAGTCTCGGACGTTACGGCGCTCAAGCAGGCGGAGGAAGTACGACAGAGCCTGGAAGGAATGGCTGCGTCGAACCAGAAATTAAAACTGGAAATTGTTCAGAGACAGAAGGTGGAAATGGACCTCAAGAAAAGCGAGGCCCATTACGCTCATTTATTCGAGCAATCGCGACACATGCAGGAACAGATGCGGCATTTATCCCGCCAGCTTCTGCTGACGCAGGAAGAGGAACGCAAGCGAATCAGCCGGGAATTGCATGATGAAATTGTCCAGACGCTGGTAGGGATCAATGTGCATCTTGCGTCTTTGACCATGAAAGCTGGAGTCAATACCAAGGATCTCAGGAAAAAAATTGCACAAACGCAACGACTCGTGGAGAAATCGGTGAACATCGTCCATCGGTTTGCCCGCGAATTGCGCCCGACGGTGCTGGACGACCTGGGATTGATTCCAGCTCTCCAGTCCTACATCAAGGATTTTACCCAACGGACGAAGATCCGCATTCACTTCACATCCGTTGCCGGGGTGGAACAATTAAACAACACGCAGCGAACCGTGCTTTATCGCGTCGCCCAGTCAGCACTGACCAATGTCCATAAACATGCTAAGGCCACCGATGTTAAAGTAAGCATTCGCAAACTTCAGGGTACCATTCGACTGGAAATCCATGACAATGGTAAATCTTTTGAAATGGAACGCGTCTTGTTTGCCAAAAAGCACAAGCGATTGGGACTGCTCGGATCGCGCGAGCGTGTCGAAATGGTTGGGGGCACGTTCAATGTCGAATCCGCACCGGGAAAAGGCACCACGATCAGCGCAGAAATTCCGATCGACGACGGACATAAAGGCGAACCGAAGACCTCTCGTAAAATCACACCCATTGGATAGGAAATATAATATTAAAGTTGGTGCTGATGGCGTGCACGGATTAAAGCATGCACACCAGTTGAGCTCAGAGAGGGTTACGGGGCAGGGGTTGTCGTCGTGGTTGTTGTCGCTTTTCTCACAACAACTTTGGTAGCGATCATTTTGTCACCGTCTTGAGTGTAATAGATGGTCACGGGAGCACCCGATTTTACCGTTTCACTCGAAACTGCATTACCGTTTTCATCGACATAGGTTGTTGTCTTTGAGTACGAGTAGCTGAGGGGAGTGGTTGATGAGGTCGATTTAACGACAATGGTGTCTGGACCAAACTGACTGACCGTGCCATCAGACGTTGTGGTTGTTGTAGTCGTGGTTGAGGTGGTGGATGTGGCAGAAGGAACAGCAGTTTGCGCGGAGGCTATGTTGGCAGTGAAGAGCATCACACCTAAAAAGGTGAGGCTGCTCAGTTTGCGAATGTTGTTTTTCATTTGGATGCTTTCTTATTATGCCGTCATGGACGGCGATTATTGTGGTTTATCGCTTTAGATGTTGATAAAAATCTGAACTCCATTTTTATCGTGGTCCCAATAACCGCGATGTCCGCCATGCTGAATAAATGCATGGTGATGGTGGTGTTCGTCGAACCAACCCTTGTCGTCATGGTCATATGCCATGGTGCGACTTGCACTGATGGCGATGAAGAGAACGGCTAGGATTGATAGTGAAATATGTTTTTGAATGATTTTCATGTTATGAATTAAATAGAGAAAACTATGCTGACGCTATGGGGTGTGTACCCCATAAAATAGGGACGATCTGTTTAATGGCCTGGAGCGTTATCTTTGTCGGATTTCTTATCGGCCTGTGGCGCGGACTTCTTGTCCGGTGCTGATTGCTGCTGAGACTGCTTTTGGGGATGAGATTCCTGCTTGGGCTGGGCCTGTTGCTCATGCGTTGGCGATTGTGTCTGTGCCTGTGGTTGCATGTGAGTTTCTTGCTTAGCCTGAGGTTCTTGTTGTTGCGGTGTGAACTGTTGTTCTTGATGTTCTGGTTGCCGTGCTTGGGCTGCTTCCGGCTGAAGTTCAGCTTTTTGTTGAGTCGGAGCCTGTGAGTTAATAGCCGCTTCCTGCTTTTGCGCCGAAGAGGATTGAGTGCGATGCTCATTAGAGAACTGCCGCTCGTGCGTTGTTGGTTGAGCCTGTACCCCGTCTTTACCGCCATTGAAACTTACTTTGTTTACATGGTTGTTGATGGCTGTCCTATCCGCGTAGGTATTGTGGACGTGGGCCGATCTAACATTGCTCACAGCGGTATTATAGGAGAAGTGTCCACCCTCCCAGCGACCGCCGCGGTAACCATTTCCGCCATAGCCGTAACCATAATTGATACCGCCGTAATAACCAACCTCTGGTCCCCAGTAACCTGGGTAAAATACATAAGCGTTTCCATCCGATTCCCAATAAGGAGGGGTCCAATACATTCCAATTTCAGGAGGTTGGACCCAGGCCCCCGGCACCCAGTAATACTCGGTATCGCCATAAGCCCAATATCCCGGGGTCCATATGTAACCATCATCCGGACAGTCGGGTTGTTCGTATACTTGAAGTTGTGGTGGCGCGATATCAACAGATATAGACACTTGTGAAAATACAGGTGTTGATCCTAAGGCCAGTACCGCAATAATGAAGTACTTAGCTAAAAGTTTTTTGTGAGTGGTTTGCATGTACTGAAGTAAACCTCAGCAACCGGATATACGCTATGGGGTCTATACCCCATGACGATCGGTCACTCTTTCATAGAGCTTGCATCAAGTGAAAAGCGCCGACTGGAATAAGCCATTAAAACTCTCATCGAAAAAGATTCACCTCTAGTACCACTACTCATATTAGCCTCCATTTTCTTAATCTTTCTTGGAGATGGATTAAGCGTGTTTTCAAAATCAAAAACATTGAACAGTGAGAGGTGAATTGGCGTTAGAAGGAGCAACCAAGATGCTCAAATCACATAGTAGGTATCATTTAATCGGACCTGCTCTGGCGGCGGGTAAAAAAATTAAGCTAAGTGGGCGAAAAATAGTTTACTAGGTGGTCAAGTTCATCGTCGCCGAGGACGACCTCCCATGGATGATCGGTTGATGGTCGAAGTGATTTGTTACGTGCTGTGCACGGCGATAGCATGGAGAGACATGCCAGTATGTTACGGCCCGTGGAGCTCGGTTTACAATCGGCGGTGACGTTGGTGCGCCTTAGGTTTGTGGAAGGAAATCCTGCGACTGTTGTCCCGGCATGCTGTGGGTTGTATCCGTTTTGTCGATGGTTCCCACATCAAGCTCCATCAATTCGGCACAAAAAGTGCCGGACGATCCAATCGAATCCGTTTTGGTTTTCGCAAAACTATTGCGATTAGAGTTAGAATACTGCTATCAACGACTTTGGACTATTTTGAAAACACGCCCTAGCATCCAATCGTTTATGTTGTGATCTAAGGCTTTTTTGTTACTACAGGACTTGAATCAGAGTCGGCACGAGGGGGTTCGATGGAAGCATTCCACAAAACACCAGCGATGGCGCTCACGGCATCGACATCGGGCCGATCCACCCGTCCTGATATTTCACTCTGAGTAGAGATCAACTGCTTATCGTTCTCAAAAAGTCCTTTTACCGTATTTAGAATTCCAGACCAAAGGGCCCCAGGGTTTCCTTCATCGGTAGGTTTGGGTTCAAACTCCAGATGGGAAAAGGAGCGCTTCACGTAGCCGTGGTAAATTCCCTTGTCGCTATCGAGTTCGCCGTAGAGCCCAATTTTGCCGCTTTTAACTCGAACTTTTAAATATTTTTGAAGAAAATAATTTGCTCCGGCAGCGGGTGCATGCTCCATACGAAAGTTCTGGGTGAAAGTCGCGAATTGCTCATCGAAATTGATGGCCAAATTCATTTCAAAAGTTCCCGTAAGCAAGGGGTGAGCTGTGATTTTTACTGTCGCTGGCAATGGAACTTTTAGCCCCTTACTGTTGCTTATATTCTCAATAGCAATCTCCAGTTGATTTAATTCCAAATCGACCTGCGGATTGGCATGAAAATCGAGAAAATGGATATCACCATGGCGGACTCTGATTTGGTTAACACGCCAGGGAATCAGTTGCTTAAGGGTATCGACCCAAACCTTGTCGATGGAGAGCTGGCTCTGCTCCGGACTGGGCCCAGAAACGAGATTGATTTGTGGATCGAATATCGTAACGGAGGCCCGCTCGACGCCGTGAAAAAGTTGCGACCATTGCAGGGAAACATTCGAGCGAGGTGAATAAAAGAAATGAACGGGGATTTCTCCGGTCTTTTTGTCGAGATGCGCATCATAAATATCGATGCTGGCAGTCCAGGGATGAATACGAACTGATTCCACGCGGCCTGTATAATCGGGAAGGCTGGACAGGCTTCGGTTGATGTAATCGCGAACATAATAGGGGGCCGAGAACCAAACAACGGCGATAACAACTGCCAGTACTAGCGAAATGGATAGAACGATTAAACGGGTGCCTTTAGTTCCAAATTGGAACCAAGGATGTGTGGTCTGCGACCAAGAGGTTTCACGAGAAAACCATGATTTCGGGACAGAGAGAGCGATGCTCTGTTGAAGGCTATCCATACAAAAAGGAGGTTTCTTTACAGTCAACTGACCGGGATTATCCATCGACTTTAAAATAAGAGACTCGAAGGATAACTGTAATGGGGTATATGCCCCATACCATTGATGTCCATAAGGCTGAGGTCTATACTGCCTAATAAAGGTCATTCTTCTGAGAGGCTTGCAGGTGATTTAAAGCACTATTCCGATGTGCGATGTGTGAGTTGGATGAATCAAGCCATATGGGGTGTTTACCCCATATGGCTCGTAGCTCCTCTCTGCTTATTCTATCAACTGTGAATTCCAAAAACTCGTTGATAAGAGAACATCAGTCACCGCTGGTTGAGGATTCAAGCCAAGCCATGATTCGTGATGAAGAAGAAATAAAAAAGAATCAAGGCGCGAGCGCATCTGGTCACGATACGCGGATTGAGGAGGCTGAGACGCGGACGGAGCAAGCCAATACACGGACGAAACAAGCTAATACTAGAACTGATCAAGCCAATACGCGCACAGAACAGGCTGAAGCACGAACGGACCAAGCCAATGCGCGGACCGATCAAGCCAATATACGAACAGAACAAGCTGAAGCGCGGAGCGTCGAGGCTCTAAAAGCCTCCGGACTCCTTTATCGACGGCTCTTTGAAACGGCGCAGGATGGCATTCTCATTCTCGACGCCGATACCGGTCAAGTGGTGGATGCCAACCCATTCATGAAAGATTTGCTCGGCTATTCGCAGGAAGAATTTCTTGGGAGAAAATTGTGGGAAATTGGTCCGTTTAAAGGCACGGACGCTTCCAAAGTCGCTTTCGCTGAATTGCAACATACGGATCGTATTCGCTACGAAGGTCTCCCCTTGGAGACGAAGGCTGGACAGCGGGTTGAGGTTGAGTTCATCAGCAACGCCTATCTCGTCGATCAGAAGAGGCTTATCCAATGCAACATTCGCAACATCACGGAGCGCAAACGGGCGGAGGCGGAAATTCTTCGTCTTAATGAAACTCTCGAACAACGGGTCAATGAACGCACGGCACAACTGCAAGAGGCTAATAAGGAACTGCAGGCGTTCAGTTATTCCGTCTCGCATGATTTGCGTGCACCACTGCGCCATGTTCTGGGTTTTGTGGATCTATTACAAAAAGGTGCCGGGCCATCACTTTCAGAAGAAAATCTACTTCACCTCACCACAATTTCTCGAGCGGCAAAACGGATGGGGGATTTGATTGATGACTTGCTCACCTTTTCGCGCGTTGGGCGGGCGGCATTGCAAAAGACAAACGTCGATCTTGACCTGTTAATCCAGGAGACGTTGAAAGATCTTCAAGCAGACACGAAGGAACGAAATATCATCTGGAATATTCATCCACTACCACCCGTACGGGCTGACCGCTCCTTACTGCGCATGGTGTTAGTCAATCTCATTGCCAATGCAGTGAAATTCACCGGTACTCGCGCTGAGGCAAAAATCGAAATCAATTGTGCTCCCGGCGCAAACGACGAAATAGTGATCTTCATTCGCGACAATGGTGCGGGGTTCAATCCGAAATATACCAAGAAACTATTCGGGGTGTTTCAACGTCTGCACAGCCACGACGAGTTTGAGGGCACAGGCATTGGTCTGGCCAACGTCCAGCGCATTGTTCAACGGCACGGTGGCCGCGCATGGGCGGAAGGCATCATGGATGGCGGCGCGACATTTTTCTTTTCAATTCCAAAATAAATAAAGGCATCAATGAATCTAAATGTAAGACACATCCTATTGGCGGAAGACGACCCCCGCGACGCGAAACTGACACTAGCTGCGCTGGAAGAGTTTAATCTGGCCAACAAGGTTTTCGCGGTTCACGACGGCGAGGCAGTCCTCGAATATCTTTACTGCGAGGGAAAATACGAAGGGCGCACGGGCGGCAATCCCGTTGCAATATTGCTTGATCTCAAGATGCCGAAGGTCGATGGGCTGGAAGTATTGAAGATCATCAAGGCCGACAAAAATCTAAAAACCATACCCATCGTGGTATTAAGCTCCTCACGCGAAACACCGGATTTGACAGAATGTTACGAGCACGGAGTCAATGCCTACGTGGTTAAGCCGGTTGATTTCACTGAGTTTGCAAAAGCAGTCAAACAGCTCGGTGTTTTTTGGGCGGCCGTCAACGAACCACCGCCGGATACAAGAAAAGAAGATACTTTGATGCAAAACGGTGAAGTCATTTCCACGGAAAAGAAAGAGGTCAAAAATGAAATCGCCGCTCCACATTCTGCACCTGGAAGATGATTTAAACGATGCCGCACTTGTTCAATCCACCCTGAAAGCGGAGGGCATCACTTGTGCAACTACCCGCGTGCAAACCCACGATGATTTTGTGGCGGCACTCGGACGCGGCGGTTTTGATTTGATTCTATCGGATTTCTCGCTGCCCGATTTCGACGGGTTATCCGCATTGAATATCGCGCATGTCGAGCATCCGGATCTGCCGGTCATCTTCGTGTCTGGGACCCTGGGTGAGGATATGGCCATTGATTCGCTTAAGAATGGAGCGACCGATTATGTATTGAAGGAGCGTCTCAGCCGACTTGCTCCTGCCGTACGCCGCGCCATGCAGGAAGTCGAAGAACGGGCCGAGCGCCAGCGCTTGAAAGCCCAATTTATCGAAGCTCAAAAGATGGACGTGATCGGTCAGCTAGCCGGTGGAGTGGCGCATGATTTCAACAATGTTCTCGCCGTCATCCTGGGTTACAGCGAATTGCTCGGGGAAGATCTCGGTCCCGAAAATCCGTTGCGAAAATATACCGAGGAAATCCGGCATGCATCCGAACGTGCCGCCGGGTTGACGCGGCAATTGCTCGTCTTCAGTCGCAAACAAACGGTATTACCCGTTGTACTTGATCTCAATGATGTGGTGAAAGACCTGGATCAAATGTTGCGGAGGCTCATCGACTCAAATATCGAAATGACGCTTGCTCTTGGAAAACAAATCGGACGCATCAAAGCCGACTCCGGCTATATCGGGCAAGTTTTAATGAATCTGGTAGTCAATGCCCGTGATGCCATGCCCTACGGCGGTAAGATCATCATCTCGACGGACAATGTCATACTCGATGAAAGCGACGTGCATGCACACACGGATGCAATTCCGGGTGACTACGTGCTGCTCAGTGTCAGTGACACGGGAATCGGCATGACTGACGAAGTCAAAGCACATTTGTTTGAGGCTTTTTTCACGACGAAGCCATTGGGTAAGGGCACCGGTCTGGGACTGACGACCTGCCAGACCATCGTCCAACAATCCGGCGGTCACATCGGCGTTTACAGTGAGGTTGGTCAAGGCACGACCCTAAAGATTTATTTTCCACGAGTCGAACAGCCGCTTGATATCGCAGCAAAATCAACTCTAACCGGGCCGTTGCCGCGAGGGACGGAAACCTTGTTAGTCGTGGAAGATGATCAATCTGTTAGACACTTGGCTCGTGGTGTCTTGGAAGCCCAGGGTTATGAAGTGCTGACCGCTTTGAACGGTCAAGATGCACTGAACGTGGTGCGAGAACATAAAGGATCGCCGATTCATTTGGTGATCACCGATATCATCATGCCCCAGATGGGTGGAAAAGTGATGGCGGAATGGCTAAAAACAACATATCCCGATCTCAAAATTCTCTTCACCTCAGGTTATACGGATGACGCCATCTGGGGTTCGGAAATACCGGGAATAGAAATTGAATTTCTGCCCAAACCTTATGCACGTGCAACTCTCATCTGCAAAGTGCGTGAGTTACTGGATAGCTGAATGGACATGGTTTTCTGAGCAAACGGTCTATTTTCTCAACAAATTTTTCCTTAAATTATTATGGTCGATACGGGTACGAATACCGGTAAGGCAGCATTCGCTGCCAGTCTTGCAGCGATCATTATCGGGATATTGGTTCTCTTTGGATGGTTTTTTCGGATAGATACACTTAAGTCAGTTCTTTATGGCACCGTAGCGATGAATCCCGCTACGGCACTCGCCATGATTCTGGCTGGTACCTCACTCGCGTTTTCACTCTGGGCGCAACATCAAAGAAATCAGAATTCGAGAGTTCTATTTATTTGGACAGCGCGTGGATGCGCTCTAGCAGTCATGTTAATCGGACTCGCCAGGCTCGTAGCCATAATCGTCGGCTGGGATATCGGCATTGATCAGTGGCTCTTCCCTTCACAAGTCTTGACGCAATTACCACTTCCCAGCCGGATTGCCCCAAACGTGGCGCTTAACTTTCTGCTTTTTGGTGTTGCGCTTTTGTTTGTCGATGTAAGAAGTCGATTCATCCGTTTTTTCGTAGAATTTTTTGTAGGCATAGTCGGCTTTGGATCACTGCTGGCAGTCTTGGGTTATGCCTACCACATCAAGTCATTTTATGTCGTCGGTCCTTACATTCCGATGGCACTGCATTCCGGGATTACTTTTTTAGTATTAAGTGGTGCATTTTTTCTGTCCCATACGGATGGTGGTTTGTTGGCAGTATTGGCTGGTGACAGTGCGGGCGGAACAATGGCACGACGGCTCTTACCGGCGGCAGTTTTTGTCCCTATTGTGCTCGGCTGGCTCGCGCTACGAGGCGAAGCAGCAGGAATCTATCAAGGGGAATTTGGCGAAGCCATGCTTGTCGTCGGAAATATCCTCGCTTTTACAATCCTCATTTGTTGGAATGCTCAGGCTCTTTTCAGAGCAGATCTCGAGCGCAAACACACGGATGAAATCGTTAAGCGATTGGCTGCTATTGTCGAGAATTCGGACGATGCCATTATCAGCGAGACTTTGAATGGCATTATTACGAGTTGGAATCCCGCAGCAGCGAAAATGTTCGGTTACACCGCATCAGAAATCATTGGCCAACCGTTACAAGTCCTTATTCCGCCGGATCGACCTAATGAGGAATCGGAAATATTGGCTGGCTTGGCAAAAGGCGAACCTGTTTGGCACGTTGAGACTGTTCGGATTCGAAAGGATGGTCAACGCCTTGACGTTTCAACCACGATTTCTCCGATCAAAGATTCCGACGGAAAAATCATTGGCGTATCAAAGATTGTCCGCGATATCACTAAGCGTAAGCAGGCAGAAGATATCCTAGCCTATGAACGTGATTTATTGCGGACGTTGTTGGATAATTCGCCAGATCATATTTATTTCAAGGACACACAATCCCGTTTTATCAAATCCAGTAACGCCCAAGCCCGCCAATTTGGAGTGGACTCTCCGGATGAGCTGGTGGGCAAGACGGACTTCGACTTTTTCGCGGAGGCACATGCCCGCCCCGCATTTGAGGATGAACAGGAAATCATCCGCACCGGTCAGCCGATGATTGGGAAAGTTGAAAGTGAGCTTTGGCAGGATGGACGACCGGAATCCTGGACGCTTACGACCAAAATGCCATTCCGCGATAAAGACGGGAAAATGATTGGTACGTTTGGTATTTCCAAGAACATCACGGCCCTCAAACAGGTCGAAGCCCAGTTATTCCAATCTCAGAAAATGGAGACGGTGGGCAAGTTGGCGGGTGGTATTGCGCATGAATTCAACAGTATCCTTACGGCTATTATCGGTCAGAGCGAGGGGCTGCTCAGTGATTTACCCCGAGAGAGCCCTCTAACTAAAAATGCGACCGAAATTAGTAAAGCTGCCAGTCGTGCCGCGGCCTTAACGCGACAGCTTCTAGCTTACGGACGCAAACAGATCCTCCAGCCGAAAATCCTTGATCTGAATTCCGCACTTTCCGGCATGGAAAATACCTTGCGGCATTTAATGGGCCTGGAGACGGATGTGCGTCTTGTTCTCGCTTCCGGACTTAAAGCGGTGAAAGTGGATGCTGGACAGATTGAACAGGTCATCATGAACATGGCCATCAATGCGCGCGATGTCATGCCGAAAGGCGGCAAGCTCACGCTGGAAACCGCGAATGTTTCATTCGATCAAGAGAGTGTGGTTCATTATCCCGAATTAAAGCCAGGCGATTATGTAATGTTGGCCATTACGGATACCGGCACAGGGATGAGTGCGGAAGTGCGATCACGCGTATTCGAACCATTTTTCTCCACCAAAGGAATCGGGCAGGGAACGGGTTTGGGATTATCTACCTGTTACGGCATCATCAAACAAAGCGACGGCCATATCAGCGTTTACAGCGAAGTTGCCCGGGGAGCTGTCTTCAAAATTTATCTACCCCAAGTCGAACAGCAGACAAAACTTCCCATTCAGCGTCTTGACTCACCCAATTTACCGCGTGGAACGGAAGCTATTCTTTTAGTCGAAGATGACCCCGCCTTGCGCGAAATGTCGGCGACTTTGTTAGGACGACTGGGCTACAAAGTTTTGTCGGCGGCTGATGGGATTGAAGCCTTGAGCCTAAAACAACAGAGCAACATCGGACGCATTGATTTGTTGTTCACGGATATTGTTATGCCCCATATGAGCGGCAAAGAATTATCCGAGCGCGTGCTGGCATTAGATCCCAATACGAAGATTCTCTTTGCCTCTGCTTACACAGAGAATGCCATCGTCCATCAAGGCGTATTGGATAAAGGTGTAGCTCTTCTACAAAAGCCTTTTACGCCGTCCGCATTGGCGCACAAATTGCGGGAAGTCCTGGATCAATAACTTTCCTAAAGAATGAAAACAATTTTACTCATCGATGATGATCTGCAACTGCGCACGATGCTCGGCCTAACGCTCCGTAAAAATAATTATCACGTTCTTGAAGCTGATTCCGGTGTCACAGGTCTTGCCATGGCTCGGCAACATCTCCCCGACCTAATTCTAAGCGATATCCACATGCCCGGCGGAGACGGATCAACCCTCCTTCGCGACATTCGGCACGATCCGGAACTGAAGTCGCGCCAAGTCGTGTTGATGACGGGAAGACCGGATTTGGTTACCCCTCGTAAAGGAATGGAGGAAGGAGCTGACGATTTTCTGGTTAAGCCGATCAGCATGAAAGCGTTGCTGGCTTGCATGGAAGCACGGTTCAATCGTATCTCCATCAGTTGGCGAGTAGAGGATCAAATGCTGGTACAGCTTCGTTCCTCGATACCATCGCACCTGCCACATGAATTTTTCACCCCTTTGGCGGGAATTATCGGATTAATGGATATTCTTTGCTCCGACGTTCCCGTACTCACATCAGTTGAGGTAAGCAACATTCACAAAGACGTTTACCAATCTGCGCTTCGGCTCCAGCGCACGCTCAGAAATTACCTCCTGCTTCTTGATCTCCAGACTCCTTCGCCCGAACTCGTACAACCACCCCTCTCCTCTAATGAAGTGTTGAAAAGCATCCAAACCGGCGTGGATGAAGCACTCCGACAGAACAAACGCTTGGAAGATGTAACGGTCGAAATAATGAATTGTTCGATTTCTATGAAATCTGGAGATCTCAGCCATATCGTGGAAGAACTTGTTGATAATGCCTGTAAATTTTCGCGTCAGGGAACTCCAATCAAGGTGAAACTGACTGCCGACGGGCGGATGACAATTACGGATGAAGGCCGAGGTCTCACACCAGAAGAAATTAGCCGCATTGGAATTTTTCAGCAATTCGACCGCAAAAAATATGAGCAACAAGGCCTTGGTCTTGGTCTCGTTTTGGTTCAGAAATTAACTGCCTTATATGGCACAAAAATTCTCATCGACAGTCAGCCGGGTAAGGGAACGCAAGTAGAGATTGCTTTCCCTTTTGTAAGTCAGACCTAAGGCACTCTTGTTCATTATAGGTTACTCTCGATTTTTCGCACCAATGCAAGCGTCCTTCTTTCCCCATTTGGTTATCATCCTTATCGTCACCATCTTCGCATCGAACCACGGGCAAGCTGAAGACGGGAGTCGTTTCACCAATAACCCCGCCGAGACTGGCGAGCCTAATGTAAAAGCAACTCCATCTACCACCAATGCGATCTTTGACATAAAGCCGGTTGATTCGACAAATTCCGTTATTTCATCTGCCTTCCCCATGAAGGCTACGCCTCCAATCCCAACTCCCGAGACCACCGGTCAAGTGGCCACTCTTGCTGTCTCAGATTTGCGTGAATATGAAACACAATCTCCAGCAGTGAAGCAACTACTCGCCCGCGCCCTGACGTTGACCACGCTCGGTCTCACTTATAAATATGGCTCTTCCGATCCTAAAAATGGTGGCATGGATTGTTCCGGCACGGTCTATTATCTGCTCAAGGAAACTGGTTTAAAAGATGTTCCGCGCGACGCTAGCAGCATCTACAAATGGGTATGGACTCGTGGTCGCTTTCAAGCCGTCACCAGTTCCAATCCAGATACTTTCGAGCTTGATCTTTTGAAACCTGGCGACCTGCTTTTTTGGACCGGCACCTATCGGGTTGACCATGATCCTCCCGTCACGCATGTCATGATTTACCTGGGCATCAATCGTCATAGCGGCCACCGGGTCATGATGGGCGCCAGTGAAGGCCGACCGTTTGACAGCAAATCCCGGTACGGCGTTAGCGTCTTTGACTTCACGATGCCTGGTAAAAACCATCCGTCCGATACCATTCCGAAAACGTCCTCCGCATCGGATCTGCAGGCTCGATTTATCGGCTATGGTTCAATTCCTGGCCTCGAAGAAATCGATGGTTCTGATAATTCAAAGAAGTGACCCCGTCACCTCGAAGAACCAATTACAAATCCACTCAAGGTTTCGCGGTCTCAGGTGCAGTAACTGGAACTGACATGGGAGGAGTCTAACGAGAAAAAGGGGACAGGCATCTTTTCATTCTTGGGAAACGAGTTTACGCGGCCTTCCACAAGGCCGTACAGTCGATTCCATGCCGTTTGAGATGGTCAAGTTGGCGATCCACTGAGCCTCTCCTTGTGGCGTGCCTCGCACAAGGCTTTGTCGCAGGGAATAGGGAAAAGCTGCGCTTCAGCGCTTCTGCTGACGCAGCATGGAGGAGCGGCCCGCGAAGGTGAGATGCTCATCGAGCCACGTGTCGGCCTCGAGAGTCCGGCGACGTTGACCGCGGGCTTCCCACTCGGCGCTGTATTGCACATAGGCAAAGGCGAACCGGGCCAGCCGCGAACCCCACTTCGGCACATGCAGATAAGCGGAAAGCAACTTGCGCAGGCTGGCGGGCAGGTAACGGATCAGGAGATCGTCCTCCAGGCAGATGAGAAACTCTCCGCTGCCGGGGTCGCCCTGTCGACCGGCGCGGCCCAGCAACTGGCGGTCGATCCGACCGGAGGCATTGCTCTCTGTGGCCAGAACATGGAGGCCGCCACGACTCGCAACTCCGGGCCCGAGTTTGATGTCGGTGCCGCGACCGGCCATGTTCGTGGCGATCGTGATTTGCGATGGCTGACCTGCGTTCGCGATGATGGAGGCTTCTTCATTATTCCGGCAGGCGTTGAGCAAACGAAAGGGGACCGCAGCCTCGGTCAGCGCCGCGGCGAGTTCCTCGCTCGCGCGAAGAGTGCGCGTGCCGATGAGGACCGGGCGTCCTTCCGTCCGCAGTTGTTCCACGCGTTCGGTCACCGCCTTGGCCACTTCCTTGCGCGTATGATAGACGCGGCCGGGACCCTTGGTGCGGATGACAGGCCGGTGCGTGGGAATGCGTATCCAGGCGAGCTGATAGTTTTGCCACAGTTCGGCCGCGCCTTCCCTGGCCGTTCCGGAGAGGCCGGCCAAGCGTGGGTAACAACGGAAAAACCGTTGAAAACTGAGCGAAGCCATCGACTCGGCATTCGCCGAGAAAGGCAGGTGCTCCTTCACTTCCACCGCCTGCTGCACGCCCGCCTGCCAAGTGCGGTGCGGCATGATGCGGCCGGTCGATTCATCGATCAGTTCAATCTTGTCGTTGGTCACGGCATAGTGAATGTCCCGATGATAGAACTCGCGCGCAATCAGGGTCAGGTGGATCGCTTCGCGGAAGCGCTCCTGACTGCGCCACCAGGGCGGAAAATGGCCGATGGCCGGTGTCAGCAACTCCCACTGGTCGTCGCTCAGGTAAACTTCCTTGTGCCGGAAATTGACATCGTAATGGACCCCGCTTTCCAGGGCGCGGCAAACTTCGAGGGCCGTCTGCATGGCCTCCTCGAGCTGGCGATCCTTCACAGGCCGGCTGATGATCAGCGGTGTGATGGCTTCGTCGATGAGAACGCTGTCGGCCTCGTCCACAATGCCGAAATGAAGACCGCGTAGGACAAGACCCTGGGGTGGCGCGGCCACGCCGCCGATCCGGCGGATCATCTGCCGCGTCGAGTTCTGGATGCGGCCGATCTTAAGCTGGTCGCGAAGAAAATCGGCGAGCACTTCCTTGGGTGTCGAATAGGTCACATGGGCCGCGTAGCCGATCATACGGTCGGGTGTCTCCTTTGCGCCCACGACAAAATCGGACCGCAAGCCAAAGAAACGGTAGAAGCCAGCAAGCTCGGTCGCGTCGCGCTCGGCCAGGTAGTCGTTGGCCGTTACCACGTGACAAGGCTGGCGCGTCAAGCCCATCAGCGCGGCGGCGAGGCCGATGGTCAGGGTTTTGCCTTCGCCCGTCGCCATTTCGGCGAGGTAGCCATCGAAAATCGCCAAGGCTCCTTGCAACTGCTCGCGATAGGGAGTGAGTCCCAGAATGCGCTGCGCGCCGATTGCCGTTCCCGCCAGGCCAGCGATGAGATGGACCGGATCGGGATGCGGATGAAGAAGGGCGATGGCGGCGGTCTCGGTTTGCTCCACGATCTCGGCATCGGTCCGGTCAGCAAGTTCCGCCATCTTCGCTTCGATCTGCATGGCGCGATCTCTCAGCTGGCTTAAGCCGCTGAACCAGCGTCCCCACCATCCGGTGAGGGTCGAAGCCAACCCATCAAGACCGCGGGGCGTGATCCTCTCCTCGCGAACCTTGAGCCGACGATAGGTTTCCTGGGCCGCAGTCCTCATTTGATTCGTTCCTGGAAAAGCTGATGCAACCGACGTAGCGCCTGGGTGAGCAACGGTTCCCAGGTCGCCGCAAAGCGAATCTCCCCGACGCGTCGCTGGGCCAGATAAACCTCGGGGTTGTTCTCAAGAGAGGCATAGACCAGGAAGAAAGGGTTCTTCGCCTTCACGCCGGTGGTATCCTTGGCATCGGTTTCGATTTCTCCGCCTCCGCCCCAGCCAAGCGCCGCCGATGGCAGCGTCCGCTGCTGCGCCGGGATGATTCGCAGGTCGCTGGTCCGAATCGCCTCGCCACTTTGCCCGCGGAGCCGGACCAGCGCCGAGCGAAGAGTTCCCGAAAAAAGATCGGCCGAGGCATCTTGCTCGACAACGGCGAGGAAATGAAAATGGTCCGGCTGGATGACTTCGCCGAGAATCGCTCCGCGCGGTAGCCAACCCCCATATTCATCGGAAAGTTGCGGCGCGACCCAAATGCCATCGATGGGTGCGCGGATCTCGGAACGGCTTTGTTGATCGCGTAATTCCTGCAGTTGGGCACGTGCTGAATCGAGTGCCGTCCGGGCCGATTGAAGCTCAACCCGCGAGTCTTCCGTCACGTCGTTCAACTGGTTCTCCGCCTGGGAGACCTGCGCTTCCGCCCGATGGACCTGCAAAGGTAGTAGCGGGTCGGCCATCCGCGCGAGCACGTCGCCCGCATGCACACGGGAACCGGGCGTGGCCACGACTTCGCGCAGGTTTCCCGGCGTCTCGGCGTAGATTTGCCGGGAAACATCCGCTTGGACGATACCATGGGCAAAGAAGTGGTGCGGCATCGGGACCACCGCGAAAAAGAGGACGATCGCTGCGAAGACGCCGAGCGAGCAGGTGATCGCGCGCGGACGGCAGGTATTCAGCGAGGCATCCGTGGCCAGGTAGCGAATGAACTTGCCCACCGGAATGACAATCCAGAGCGTGAGGATGACAAAAGCGAGGATCAGGCCGATGCCGAGAAAACGCTCGGCCAAAACAAAGAAGATCGACCAAACCAAGAAGAGACGGTAGGCGCCGCTCGCCACGGAATAGACCCAAAGCCAGTGCCCCTCCGTTGGTGACTGCGCCGGGGTAAGAGCGGTGCGAAGCCCGAAAACATGTCGCTCCATAAGGTACTTCAGGTGAAGCAGCGCGCGTTGCGAGAGATTGGGGATCTGCAGAAAATCGCTGAGAATGTAATAGCCGTCGAACCGAAGCAGCGGATTCAGATTGAAAAGCAGCGTCGTGATCGAGGCGAGGAGAACGATGTTATAGCAGAGGGCGTTAAGCGGTCCCTCCGGCGTCGAAGCCCAGACGAACAGGGCCAGGGCGGCGAGAAAGAACTCAAAGATCATGCCGCCGCCAGCCACCAGAATGCGTTGCTGGCTGCGAGGGAAGGACCAGCTCGCTGAAACATCGACGTAGGGCAGCGGAGTCAGGAGCAGCAACATCATGCCGAGCGAAGGAACCTGGCCTCCAAAGAAGCGGCAGAGGAGCGCATGACCCAGCTCGTGCCACGTCTTGGTGATAATGGCGGCCACATAAATGAGGAAGATGTTGGACGGAGAGAAGAAACCATTCGCGCGGTCGGAAAGAACACCGGCGTGGTCCGCCGCCACCTTGAGCCCGTAGAAAACGGTGACGCACCAAAGCAGCGCGCCGAAGCGGCTGAAAAAAGGCCGGAAGATCGGCATCAGAAAATCGATCAGCTGAGTCGGGTCGAAGAGATGCATCCGCAGGTAGAGAAAGTTGATCCACTTGCTGCGCAATTCCCGCTGCAGCATCTTCTCCTGGCGCTCGTGGGACATGGTGACGTCCGGCGGCAGGTCGGAGGTGAGCAGGTTCAGGTTCGTGAGCTGAGCGAGGAGTTGGATGACTTCCTGCTGCGTCGGCGCCTCCTCTGGAAAGATCTCCAGCGTTTCGCGCCAAACATGCTCGATCGTCGAGGTCAACCGCAACCGACAAACGAAGTAATAAGCGCACGAGGTCAGCCGTGCGAACTGGTTGGTCAGCGGATTGCGCAGGACGTACCAGGTTACGCCCCGGAAAATATGCCGCTGGATCTCGGCCTCAGGTTTGAGACGGGCGCGCTGTCGGGCGACGCGGTGCCAAGCCTGGCTGAAGAGAGAGCTGTTCACGTTTCGTCAGAACCAGAATTTGAGCCGCAGGAAATCGATGGCCCGATGGGTCAGGATATACCAAAGGCTGCGGTGCCCGGAGGAGAGGCGCACCACGCCGGTCATGCCGGGACGCCACCACGAGGCGGGAGTGCACTCGAACTTGCAACGGACGCGGAAGACATTGCCTGCCGAGGTTGCGAACGCGGCTGGCTCCAGTCGCGTTAGCTTCACCGGAAAAATATCGCTGGGACGGCTGACGAACCGGGCTTCGCCGTTGACGCCCTCTTTGACATCCTGGATGTCCTCCTCGCTCACTTCCGCCTCAATGTAGAGATCCTCCAGCCGGGTTACTTTTATCAGGACGTCGCCCTGCTTCACGGGGCTGCCGATCTTGTCCTTGAGATCGCCGTCCGCCACCACACCGGCAAAGGGGCTTGCCAGGGTGGCACGAGTCAGATTGAGCTGGTTCTGCTGAAGCAGGGACTGTGCCTCTTCGGTCTGCGCCTCGTAGATGTGCGTCTGGGTGACGTCTTCCTGGCCATTGGCTAATTGCGCCTGGCTTTGGTAATGCTGCATGTTGGCGAGCGCCTCGCGTTCCTTCAGCTTGAGTTCGGTCGGGTCAAGTTCCAACAGCGGTTCGTTGGCCGTGACCTGATCGCCGGGGATGACATGAATGTCCTTGATATAGCCATCAAACGGAGCGGAAAGGTTCGACAGTGCCTCGGTCTTCAGCGTCGCTTCGCCAGTGACGCGAAAAGGGAATGGAATGAGAAAGAGGATGATGACGCCGAGTGCCGCGCCGATGACCGTCGCCTTGATCCACGTGTGGCGTGGCCCGAGGAAACGGGCGAGCAGTTCCTGGCCCTGGGCAGTATAAGGCCGCCACCATTGATTGCCGTAGCGATCGAGATCGAGGAGTCGGCGCGAGGCGAGGTCGACAATGACCCGTAGGGCGTCGACTTCCGCCGCTCCGAAGGGACGGTCGTCGCGGATGAGCGTGACTACGCCGCGGACGCGATCGTCGGCGCGGAGCGGCAGCGAGCAGACCGCTTGGACGGCGGCCCGGCGCACGTAGCGCTCGTGCTCTCGCATGATGACCGGCAATTCCATCGGCGCGGGCCAGTAGACGTCGCTGTCCTGGTCGGCCGCCTCCTGCATCGTGTTCTCCAGGTCGCGCACCATCTCGAGCCTGCGCTCGAACTTGGTCGCATTGCTGAAGGCGACGGTCTCGATCAAATCATCCCGCAGGTAACCCAGCGCGACGCGGCCGCACTTGAAATGAAAAGCCAGCTCGTTGCAGAAGGTCATCGCCGCAGGCAGATGCTTCGTTTCGAGATTCAATTGCGTCAGGAGTTCCAGCGCAACCACCAGGGTTCCTTTTTCCTGC
>Ga0207048_10076_pt1 | contig 32559 bp, 26 predicted proteins | sample Alteio_BWMinCont_65_FD_153301 | JGI IMG/M metagenome (GOLD analysis project Ga0207048, IMG submission 153301) | Enriched cells from forest soil in Barre Woods Harvard Forest LTER site, Petersham, Massachusetts, United States -... | ecosystem: Environmental > Terrestrial > Soil > Temperate forest >...
TGCCGCTCCGCCCAGCGGCCGTCGTCGCCGTCAGGTTGGGCGAGGAATGAGCAATGGCCACCGTCCTCAGTTTCGACAAAAGTGATATGGGGGTTGGAAAGAATCTTCCGCCGCGTTTCCGGAAGAATCCGGATAAAGGGATCGTTGGCCGCGTGCAGGATCAACGTCGGCACGGCGATCCGGTCGACAACGTTGGCGGCGGCCGAGCGTTCGTAATAATCCGATGCGCCCTCAAAGCCGCAGTAGTGAGCGGTGACCTTATCGTCGAAATCACGAAGGCTGGTCACACCCCGCATGCGTGCAGTATCGAATACTCCAGGAAACAAACGCGCTTTCGCTCTTAGACGACGGCGCAGTTGCCACATGAAGTAATACTCGTAGAGCCGATTGGCGGGTATGTGCAGGGCGTCGGCCGAGGCCGCGAGGTTCACGGATGGGCAGACCGCCGCAACTGCGCGGAACTGGGGTGGCCCTCCCTTTCCCCATTCGCCCGCAAGCTTTAATACCAAGTTGCCGCCCATGGAGAATCCAGCGAGAGCGAATCGGGAAATCCGGTCCTGGAGCAGAAGATTCTTAGCAACAGCAGCAATATCCTGAGACCGCCCCGAGTGATAAAGAGTAGGTGACAATGCGTCCGTGCCGCCGCAATTGCGCTGGTTCATGCGCACCACGTTCATGCCCGAGGCCATGCCCTTCGCCGCAATGCCGAGCATGTACTGGGATTCACTCGAACCCTCGAGGCCGTGCACAATAATCACAGTCAGTACGTTTTCCCGGTCTGTCTGCCAATGGCAGTGGCACAGCACCCGAACGCCGGGTTCAACTTCGATCAAGCGCTTTTCGGCTGGGGGGACGCTGAGGCGCCGTGGGAGAAAGAAACTAGCCAAGGTTTGGCGATGTCCGCCACGCAATCCGCGTCGTGCCACAAATTGTCGCGCTACCGTTTGCGTAGTTCCCACGCTTTGATTTTAAATGGATAAGGTCTGTAAAACCGTCAGGAGTTGTCCATGCCCATCTTCGAGTACGTTTGCCAGGAATGCGATCATCCATTTGAAGCGCTGGTCTACGGCAGCAAGAAAGCCGAATGCCCCAAATGCAAGAGCAAGAAACTGGCACAACAACTTTCGGTTTTTGCCATGTCGACCAAGAACTCCGCAGGCCCATCCGCTCCTGTGGGAGCGTGCGGGAGTTGCGGCGATCCGCGCGGCCCCGGCGCGTGCTCCATGCCCGACATGGATTGATTCTGTCAAACACTCCACCTCGATCTCTATCTTAGGCCAGCCGTGGATGACTTTCGGTACCTGTTTTCGGGTGACCGCGGTAAGTTTCGATAATCATGAATATGCCGTACCTTCTCAGGAGTCGAATTCAAACGGGTCCTATGGATCGTCGTCGCAATCGACGTGTCGCCGCATTCCTGACGGTCCGCATCTGGGGTGTCGATGCCAAGTCCATGCCCTTCACGCAGCATGCTCAAGTCAGAAACATCAGTGATCGCGGAGCGGTGCTGCAAGGAATGATCCGTCCGGTCAAGGCCGGCGCGATCCTCCACCTCCAGCATGATGAGGATCAGGCTCAGTTTCGAGTCGTTTGGGTGGGCAAGCAAGGCACCCGTAGACAAGGTGAAATCGGCCTCGAAAGCCTTTCGTCAGAGCCATTCATCTGGGATGTAAATCTGCTCCACTGCGCTCAGGCTGCGGGAAAAGGGTAGGCGCAGTTTCCTATTATTCTTGAGTCTTACCGCGCTCAACTTTCCTTCTTCAGCGAAAATTCTCCGGGCAGCTCTTATTCCTGATTTGCGGACTGCTCGGGATTCCACTATTCTGCCCCTTCCACATGCAAGGCCAGGAGAACATTCTGTGCGGGCTATTCTTGTAATTCTGATCCTGTGTTCGGTATTTGTGTCTTCCTCCGCCGCTGAGCCACGGCCATTGAGTCTTATGCCGATGCCGGCCAAGGTGCAGCTTAAAACCGGCCAGCTTGTCATCGATGCTTCGTTCACGGTTGGAATCAGCGGTCCCTCCGACGTGCAATTGCAACGGGCGGTTCAACGCTTCCTGGATAATCTCCGCCGCCAGACCGGAATGCCTCCGTTGGACATGAAGGTGACGGATGCAGCTAAGGCAAAGCTGGTAGTTCACACTGAACACCCAAGTAAAGCCGTACAGGAACTCGGTGAGGATGAATCGTACTCGCTTGAGATCAGCCCTGCGGGTGCGAAGCTCGATGCCGCGACGACGCTCGGAATCATGCGCGGGCTGGAGACCTTTCTGCAGCTGGTGCAAACCACTTCCGATGGCTTCGCCGTACCGGCAATTGCGATTCAGGACCAGCCACGCTTTCCCTGGCGCGGCTTGATGATCGACGTGGGCCGCCACTTCATTCCGCTCGATGTTCTGAAGCGCAATCTGGATGGCATGGCAGCGGTCAAGCTGAACGTATTTCATTGGCACCTCTCGGAGAATCAGGGCTTTCGCATCGAGAGCAAGAAATTTCCCAAGCTGCAGGAGATGGGCTCGGACGGCCTCTATTACACGCAGGACGAAGTGCGCGACCTGATCGCTTATGCGCACGACCGTGGCATTCGCGTGGTCCCGGAATTTGATATGCCCGGGCACAGCACAGCGTGGTTTGTCGGCTATCCCGAACTCGCCAGCGGACCAGGGCCGTATCAGATCGAACGCAAATGGGGCGTCTTCGATCCGGCCATGGACCCTACACAGGAGCGGACTTACAAGTTCCTCGACGCCTTCGTCGGGGAGATGGCGAATCTCTTCCCTGATCACTATTTCCATATTGGCGGGGACGAGGTCAACGGGAAGCAGTGGGACGCGAATCCAAACATTCAGGCGTTCATGCACGCTCACGGGCTCAAGACCAATCAAGATCTGCAAGCGTACTTCAACACCCGCGTGCAGAAAATCGTGAGCAAGCACGGGAAAACGATGGTGGGATGGGATGAGATCCTGCGGCCGGATTTGCCTAAAGACATCGTGGTGCAATCGTGGCGCGGGCAGGATTCGCTCGCGGCCGCTGCCAAGCAGGGATATCGTGGCATTCTCTCCTTTGGGTATTACGTCGATCTGATGTGGCCGGCTTCGAAGCACTACGCGGTTGACCCGATGAGTGACGCGGCGGCAAACCTGAGTCCTGACGAAAAGAAACTGATTCTGGGCGGCGAGGCTTGTATGTGGTCTGAGTATGTGTCACCCGAGAATATTGATTCGCGCATCTGGCCTCGAACCGCAGCCATCGCGGAGCGGTTGTGGTCGCAACAGAATGTGACCGACGTCAATTCGATGTATCAGCGCCTGGCGGAAGTCAGCCGATGGCTGGATTGGCTCGGGCTCACGCACAACTCCAGCTACGGCCCCATGCTGCGCCGCATCGCCGGCTCAAATGATATTTCGGCTCTGCTCACATTCACAGACGTCGTGGAACCGGTGAAGGATTACAACCGCGAAGAGCTTGCCGCTGTCGAGGCCACGAGCTTGTCGCCATTGAATCGTGTCATCGACGCGGCTCGTCCGGAGAGCGTGACCGCTCGGAACTTTTCGGATCTCGTGGATGCAATGGTTGCAGGGCGCGCAGACGCCCGTGCCAAGCAAGAAGTCCGAACCTTGCTGATCCGCTGGCGGGACAACCAAAGTAATCCGCAGGCGCTTGAGACCCAATCGTTTCTGTTAAAGGAGATCGTTCCCCTGTCGCAGGAACTTACCGCTGTGGCTACAACCGGTCTGCAGGCGCTCGACTACATGGACCGCGGAGAGCGCGCACCCGCTGCATGGGCAACTGAACAATTCGCCTTATTGGAAGCGGCCCAAAAGCCGAAGGCGCAATTGTTACTCATGGTCGCGCCACCTGTGCGGAAACTGGTCGAAGCCAGTAGCGGGCAGAAAGCGCCGCCGCCACCGCCGGAGAAGTAGAGCCACGCCAACCGCTTAATATTCAGCTGCGATTCGCCAATTCTCCGACCGCGCGATAGGCCTGATCGATCGCCACATCCGTATAGGCGCTCGCGCCCGCGTCGGAGTTCGCGATCGTAATCCTGCCGAATGGCTTTCGTCCCACTACCCATGGTTGTTCGCCTTCGGGCCAGTCAGGGTCGAACAAAGAATTCGGGCTGTAAGCGTAGCCGTGAGCCCATCGATTTACAGTGATGCCCTCAACGTCGCGTGCCGGATCGAAACCCGCAGAGCCCAGCATTCTTGCCAGTTGATCTCTGACATTCCGCTCAAAAGTCGAGAACGGCGTTCGCATCAGCTCTGCGCGGCCGGCTCGAAATTGATCGCGCTGCGGCAGCCCCGGTTTGCAGGGCGTGCGCAGCATGAACAGAACCATGGGTTCATCGGGCTTGGCGGGAAATTCATACTGGCCCAGGCTGACGGGAAAATCGAGCGCCGTATAAGTATGGTAACCGCCGGGCGCAACGATCTGATGAATGCCCAGACTCTGAAAAGCAGTCCAGCTGCTGATCGCAACGTGAGTGTAGACGAGCGGAACCTTGACGAGGTAGTGAAGCGCGTCTTGCTGTTTTGGGGGGAGCTCGGGACAAAGATACGGAATCATCATGTTGTAGCACGCCAGAACACAGGCGCTCGCCTGCACGCTTAGCAGCTTTCCGCCGCGCATGTACGAAATGGTTGCATCCTTCGCCGAATTTGCCGCGCCATTGTTGCGGACTTGCACGACGGTCGAGTTCAAGCGAATCCGGACCGAGGCCTTGGCATCGTCGAGACGGCTGTAGTCGGCGCGGGCGGAGACCACGTCCTCCATGCTTTGGCCGGGAATCGCTCCGGGAATCAATGACCGGACCAGCAGCCGCGCGATCGACGCGTTGCCGTCGGGAAAATGAAAAATGTAGGGCTCTTCTTTTTCCACTTCGCCGAGGTTCAAGCCATCAAAGCCCGGATAGTTGAACGAGTGGTAGTCGTCGCCATTTTCGAAACACGCGAGAGCGGAAACAGCGTCGATGCCGACGCCGAACAAATCATGCGGATAGGTCTGGAAAAACGGCAGGGCCTCTGGATTGAGTTTGCAAACTTTAGTGAGATAGTCAGCATAGCTGATCTTGGCCAGCCGCGCGTACTTCTCTTGCTTCGATAAGCCCGGAAGGTAATCGACTTTCTCCGCGTAAACGCGCGCGATGTCGCGACGAACTGGCTCTGAAAGCGGCGCTTTGCTGAGGAACTCGGGCCAAGGCGTAGATCCCATGCCGAGCACGAGGCGGTCCTCGCCGAAAGTTTCTCGATCGAAGAAGCACGCGGTGTTCAGCTTCGCGTACAGCTTTTGATCGTAAGCTTTGTAAAAGCGTTGGGTGTCGATACCGAGGTCGGCGATGAGTGCCTTCGCCACTTTGCTATATCGTGCCGGGCTCTCGATCGACTGCGTTCCGCCATAGCTCAACAACAGCCGGTTCGCCGCGCGAAACTCGTTGCGCTTGGCGTGTCCGCCGAAATCGTCGTGGTTGTCGAGGATAAGAATGCGCGCATTCGGTCCCGCCTGCTGGCGATAGAAATAAGCGGCCGTCAGCCCGCTGATTCCTCCGCCCACAACCACGAGATCGTATTTCTCGCCAGTACTCTCGGGTTTACCAGCGGAGTCCCAGAACTCGCCGTCGCGCAGGCTGTGCGCGGAAGTGTACGTCCCTTCATGATTCCCGCGCATTCCCATCAAAGCCGGCGGATAGTAATTCGGATCCTTCTCGGGAGCAAAAACCGAACCACTCGACCCCAGACCGTGCAGCCACGGAGCGCTCGAGGCCAGAATTGACCCTCCGACGGCAAGCGCGACTCCGTCAAGGAAGTCACGCCGCGTGATCTTCCGGTTCATCCCCAGCTCGCGGTCGCGCGAATCGGCGCTCATCAACTGTCCCATTTCTTCTATGAAATATAACCAGGCAAAACCAGAAGCTTACTATAGTCGCGCAATGTTGCAGAAGTGGGCGGAGAAGATCGGAGTGATAGCGTTCTATCGGGCGACGTCCACGGATTCACTTCCACCAGAGAGAAGTACCAATCAAGGCAAGCATTTCTAGAACCGCGAGGGAAACCCACAAGCGTTGGCGAAAAATCGAACGCCGCAAGTCTCTTTTCAAATCAGCTTCGAGGACGTGTACGAATTCAACTTCAGCTGGATCCGGCTTGGGCGGCGGCGCAGCGACTCGAGCAGCCGGCACGAAGGCCGCCTTTGGCTTGTCAGGATAAAACACCTTGGGCGTGCTGATCACAGAGGACCAGCGCGGCAACTGCATCGCACCCTGAGTCAGGCTGGGGTCGTCCATCGGGGCCGAGGTCAATTGCAATGCAGGCAGGCGCTCAGGAGCAGCTGCGTCGGCGAGGCTTCGCAGCAGCGAAGTCCACCACATGTGACTCATCTGATCGCCGATCAACTCGCCCACATCGACGGGGCGTGACTCCAGTTGCAAAGGCGGCAGCGTCTCCGGCGAAATTACGTCGCCAAGGTTTGTGAATACCGTGCGATACCAAGGCAAGCTCAGGATGTCGCCCGCAAGCATGCCGACATCGACAGGCCGTGAAGTGAGGCGTAGTGGAGGCAGCTTCTCCGGCGACAAAGTATCGCGCAAATGGTCGAGCAAGCGCAGCGGCAGAGCGCGATTCCAGGCCTCGGGCAGCAAAAGATCCAGTTCAGCGCCGTCCGATAAAGCGGACGACTCTGGTTTCTTTTCTTCCGGTGACCCGGGGCTGTTGAGTTCAGAAAACATGGGCTACAGGTACAGTTTAAACGGTTTACCAGTTTGCCGGAAGCCTGGCGCGAAGGGGATCGTAAATGCCTTCACGGCTTGGTTATCAAAACACCTGTTACCCGATCATTCACAGACTCGGCCAGCTTTCTCGCCTGGTCCTGCGTCGTTCCGTTCAGCAACTCAAAATCAACGGTCGCGTCCGCCAACAGCGGCACGGTTTGGTGAAACATCTCCATCCGGATGACGAACTTTCCATCCGCCCCCTGGATCGCTTTGAAGCGGCAACTGCCTCGCTCTACGTTTGCCATAAATTTGTCTTCATAAAGGCGCGATGTTATCACATCGCCCCCTCCCTTGACGGTTCGACAAAATGAACCCCATCCTCGCCAAATAGTGTCTAATGCATACAGTGGATTCCGATCGCAAAAAACCCAAACGCCCTGCCCGAGAAAGGCTTATCGCCGTTCTTCCCCAAGTCTGGGAACTTGTTCGACCGCGGCGCGCAGTGCTTGCTCTGGGCTTTCTGCTGATGGTGATCAATCGCGTTTCGGGTCTCGTGCTTCCCTACTCCACCAAATATCTGATCGATAGCGTCATCATTAAGCACAACACTCAACTGCTGAAGCCGCTGGTGCTCGGAGTTTTAGGTGCCACCGTAATTCAGGGAATCACGTCGTTTTCGTTGACGCAATTGCTCTCGAAGGCCGCACAGCGGCTGATCACGGAACTTCGTCAAAAGGTTCAAGCGCACATCGGCTGGTTGCCAGTATCTTTTCACGATTCAACCAAAAGTGGTGTGCTGGTCTCGCGCATCATGAGCGATGTCGAAGGTGTTCGCAACTTGATCGGTACCGGATTAGTCGATTTGGTTGGAGGCCTGATGACCGCGGGAATTGCGCTGGTCGTGCTGTTCCGCATCAGCGCCCTCATGACCGCCGTGGCTTTCGGATTCTTGCTGCTATTTGCAAGTGCTCTCTATAAAGCCTTTGGGACCATCCGTCCCATCTTTCGCGAGCGCAGCAAAATTAATGCTGAAGTGACTGGCCGGCTTGCGGAATCGCTTGGAGGGGTTCGGGTGGTCAAGGGTTATCACGCCGAAGCGCGCGAGGAGAATGTTTTTGCGCGCGGTGTGCAACGCCTGCTCGAAAACGTTCTGCGAACTCTAACTGCCACATCGGTGATGAGCCTCTCCGCCAGTTTGCTTCTGGGCGTAGTCGGCGCCGTGATTATGTACGTCGGCGCCCGCCAGATCGCCGCTGGCATGTTGACCATCGGCGGATTCTTCACCTACACGCTTTTCCTTGGCTTCCTGGTCGCGCCCATCATGCAGATCGTTCAGATCGGCACTCAACTCACCGAAGCGTTAGCCGGACTAGAACGCACGCATGAAATCATGAGCGAGCGGCGGGAAGATCACGATCCCAAACGAACTGTGGTTTTGAGTGAGATTCGCGGCAACATCGACTTCGACAACGTCAGCTTCAGCTACGACGGTAGTCGGATGGTCCTCAACGACATCTCTTTTCACGCTGCGCCTGGGACGGTCACCGCGCTGGTTGGGCCATCCGGTTCCGGCAAGTCGACCACCATCGGACTGATTACTGCTTTCAACGTGCCCACGCTTGGCAAAGTCCTGGTCGACGGAGTCGACCTCAGCACGGTGCGGCTGGATTCTTATCGCACGCGTCTGGGTGTGGTCTTGCAGGAGTCGTTTCTGTTTGACGGCACCATCCGTGAGAATGTTGCTTTCTCACGTCCCGATGCCAGCGAAGAAGATATTCTGCGAGCCTGCCGCATCGCGCGTGTGGACGAGTTCGCCGAGAGTTTTCCGGACAAATACGACACCATAGTCGGCGAACGAGGAGTGAAACTCTCGGGAGGACAGCGCCAACGGATTTCGATTGCCCGAGCCATTCTGGCAGAGCCGCGCATCCTGATTCTTGATGAAGCTACTTCGAGTCTCGACTCCGAATCGGAGCAACTGATCCAGCAAGGCCTTTCCTACCTGATGCAAGGACGAACCACCTTCGTGATCGCGCACCGTCTTTCTACTATCCGCAGAGCCGATCAGATCCTGGTTGTCGAACAGGGACGAATTGTCGAACGTGGCACTCATGAAGAACTTTATGCTCTTCACGGCCGCTATTACGATCTCTACACCCGCCAACATGGCGTTGAGACCAATCTGTTTCTGGCTCCCGGCGAAGGAGATGCGGTGCCGGTCACGGCAGGAGATGAGCCATCCAAAGTGGGCCGAAACGGCGATCCCGACCTCGCCGACACTTTGCGTTTGGTAAGAGGAGAGTCCCGTTAGCCCATGCTTCGCGCTGAAAACTCAATCGCTATTCATACCGAGAATCTGTGCCGTCATTACCGCATGGGCGATGCTTTGATCCGTGCCGTCGATGGCATCTCCATCCGGGTCGTTGCAGGTGAGTTTGTCGCTTTGCTCGGTACTTCGGGTTCCGGCAAGTCGTCGCTGCTCAACCTCATCGCTGGCCTTGATCGTCCTACGTCCGGAAACGTGGTCGTGCAAAAAAGCGATTTGGCAAAGCTCTCACGCGAGGAGCTGGCCAAGTATCGCCTGCACACTGTGGGGATGGTATTTCAGTCTTTCAACCTTATTCCCAGCATGACCCTGCTCGAAAACGTAGAGTTGCCGCTACGCTTTGCCGAAGTGGATCGCGACAAGCGCGAGGGACTAGCCAAGCAAGCGTTGGATCGAGTCGGCTTAAGCTCCAGGTTGCGGCATCGCCCCACCGAACTTTCCGGCGGCGAGCAGCAGAGAGCCTCGCTCGCCCGGGCATTGATTAATCGGCCGCGATTCTTGCTTGCGGATGAGCCCACTGGCAATCTCGACAGCCAGACGGGCACTGAAATCATGAACTTCATTCGAGAGTTCAATGAAATGCTGGGCATGACGATCATCATGGTGACGCACGAACGCACCCTTGCCGAGCGCTACGCCAGCCGCATGATTTTTCTCGCGGATGGGAAGTTGGTAGGCGATCAATCCAATGTAGTCTCGTCCGCCAGCGGGCAAATACGCGGAGGCGGGTTGTGAAAACTTACGATATGGCCGAACTGGCGGTGCGAAATCTGCGCGAGTCCTTCCTGCGCAACTCGCTTACCACGGTTGGCATCTCCGTCGGAGTGGCTTCGCTGGTCGCCATGCTTTCGTTGGGAATTGGGCTGCAGCAACTCGCGGGCCGGCGTCTGCAGAAATCTGGATTGTTCGACACTGTAGTCGTAACCTCCCGGCGCGACCTGCGCGGCTTCAACCGCGAGCAGGAAGAAAACGGCCCTGCGCCAGCCGAAAGTCCCGCACTCAACGAGTCCGCGCGGCAACAGATTGCGCAACTCCCCAACGTGCTCGAGGCCTATCCCGACATCCGCTTCATCACCGAACTTCGTTATCAAGACAAGCCGTACTTGACGATGATGGCGGGCCTCCCTTTTTCAGCGAAGAATAACGACGCGTTCGACGGCATGCAGGGTAGTTTCTTTTCGTCTGATACCGCGCCTGAGGTCATCCTACAGAAGTCTTTTGCCGCACAACTGCTGGGGAAGACGCCGAAAGCAGGCAGTGAAGAGGCGAGCGTGACAGACCTGGCAAAACCTCTGCTCGGCAAGCAACTGACGATGAAGTATGCCGAACGAACCGCGACGCCCACGACCGATACCGACAAGAAAGACCCTTCATCAGCCAATTCCGCTGAGGCGAACAACCCCGCGGGTTCAGCCTATTCTGTAATCTCGCGCGAAGTGACTTTGAAGATCGTCGGCATATCCGATCTCGATCCCGACAGCATGCGCGGCCAAGCCAGAGCGCGCATCTTCCTCCCACTGAAACTCGCGCAGAACTTGCACGTGATGCAGCCTTCCGACTTGCGCGACACAACCAACATGGCGAACGGTACACCTGCATACACAACCGTCGAGGTGCACGTCAAAAGTCCTACCCAGGTTCAAGCCGTCGAAGACGCAATCAAGAAAATGGGGTTCAATACCTTTTCGATCGTGGACGCGACCCGCAGCTTGCGGCAGTTTTTCGCCGTGCTCGATCTGTTCCTCGGAATCTTCGGCAGCCTGGCCTTGGCGGTTGCCTCCATTGGAATCATCAATACGCTGGTAATGGCAATTCTCGAGCGCCGCCGCGAAATCGGAATTATGAAGGCCATCGGCGCCAGTGACAGCGATGTGAAAGGATTGTTCTTCGCAGAAGCTGGCGTAATGGGTGTGTTCGGCGGGTTTGTGGGGGTCGCGTTAGGGTGGGCCATCGGCCGGGTCATCAATGTAGGCACGAACGTTTATTTGAAACGCCAGCATTTCCCGCCGGAACAGATTTGGTTTGTACCCTGGTGGTTGGTGCTTGGTGCGATTGCCTTCGCGATCGTGGTGAGCCTGCTGTCCGGTTTGTATCCCGCGAGCCGCGCTGCGCGCCTTGATCCCGTGCAGGCCCTGCGCTACGAGTAAACTGAGTCTCATGCGTCGTCCGCTGCGATTTCTTCCTTTCCTTTTGTGGCTCGCCATCTCTGCCGCGGCGCAGAGCCGTATCGATTGCAACGCCATCAAGAGTCACACTCTCGGAGAAACGGTCCACTACTGTGTGCTTTTGCCGCCTGGTTACGATTCTGCACCCGCAAAGCGTTACCCGGTGCTCTATTTCCTGCACGGCCTCGGTGAAAATGAACAGACCCTCTTCAAAACCGCTGGATGGACGCTGATCGAAGACCTGCGTCAGCAGCACAAGATCGGCGATTTCCTGATCGTGACTCCCGAGGCAAAGGCCAGCTTCTATGTAAACTCTGCGGACGGGAAAGTCCGGTACAGCGATTTCTTTCTCCAGGAATTCATCCCCTACATTGAAACCAACTACCGCATTCGGAGGGAGCGTAAGGCAAGAGCAATCACCGGCATTTCCATGGGAGGCTACGGAGCGCTTCGTTTTGCATTCGCTGATCCCGGCATGTTCTCAGCCGTGAGCGCGCAAAGCGCAGCTCTCATGACCGAATCTCCACAAGAACTCAACGCCGCACTACGCTCCGGCACTCCGCTGGGCAGGCTGCTGGGACCCGTCTTTGGCAATCCGATCAACGTTCCCCACTGGAAGGAAAACGATCCATTCTCGTTGGCCAGGAAAAATAAAGCTTCGATCGGCACCCTGGCCATCTATTTCAACTGCGGACGGGATGACGAATATGGATTTGAGGTCGGCGCTGCGGCCCTCGACAAGCAACTTCAGGAAGAGCACATCAAGCACGAATTCCATCTCTATCCCGGCAATCACAGCGCGTCATACTTTGGCGCACATATCGGCGAGGTCATGGAATTTCATTCCAAAATGTTTGGGCCCTAGAAGTGATCTCGAACCGCTTCTAGCTGCTAGCTCCTAGCTAGAAGCCAGGAGCTAGGAGCCACAAGCTACTTATTTTTCTTTTGCGTCTTTTTCTTCGACTTCTATTTCGCCAGGCATCAGCTTCTTAAGCGGCGCTTTGCGCTGCTCTTCGAGTTCCGGATGTGGCAACGGCTTGCGCGGCAGCATCTGGTCGCGCATGGCGGTGTTGTAAACGAAGATCGCCTCAACCGTTGCGGCCTGCGCCAGATCACCCGGCTGCAGCCGCTCGTAGGTATCCATGTTCGAGTGATGAGTCCGCGATGAGTAGTCGAGCTTGTCCTGAATGAACTGGAAGCCCGGGATGCCGACTGCATCGAAGGACTCGTGATCGGTGCCTTCGGTATTGCGCACGCTGATCGCGGTTACTCCAAGGTCCTTCAGTGGTTCGATCCATTGCGCAAAGATTGGGGTCTCGGCGATATTCTCCTGCAAATAGATTCCAAGGATCTTGCCGCTGCCGTTGTCCACATTGAAATATCCCGAGATCTTTTGTTGCTCGGGCTTCAGCACAAGCGGTCCCGCGGGCTTGCGCATCCATTCGGGCAATTTGACCTGGTCCGGCGCGGTAGAGAGCGGCACAAATCCAAAATGCTGCTTCACATAGCCGACCGAACCAAACAAACCTTGCTCTTCCCCAGTCCACAGGCCGATGCGAATCGTACGCCGTGGTTTCACTTGGAGCGCGTTGAGAATGCGCATCACTTCCATCGCAACCACGGTCCCTGCTCCATTGTCGGTGGCGCCGGTCGCGGCTGCCCACGAATCCAGATGGCCCCCGACCATAACAACTTCGTCCTTGAGCTTCGGATCAGTCCCTGGGATCTCTGCAATGGTGTCGAAGCCGTGTTCGTGATCGCCGGTGAACTTTACATCGACGTTCATCTCGATGGTGACCGGGACGTTGGCTTTCAGCAGCCGGTAGACGCGTCCGTAGTTTTCGATGGCCGCGATTACAACCGGAACCGGCTGAATGTGCTCGCGCTGATAGCTGAACCATCCCAGGCCGCGGCTGCTGTCAACGAAGATGGTTCCACCAGAGCCGCCGTTGTTTCTGCCATCGCGGCTTGGAAGAATCACCGCCAGTGCATGCTCGTCGGCCAGGAACTTGGAAATCTTCTGCCGCAGGTCGATCGATTTCTTGAGCTCCGGCGTAAAGTATTCAGGCTCTGGCACGAGTGGATGCTCAATGATCTTGGCCAGGTCTTTTTCATCGTCGCGCTCAAAGAGCGGCTTGTCCACCGGCTTGACTTCGCGCATGTCGCCCAGCAGAACCACTTTGCCGGCAATCTTTCCTTTGTATTTATCGAGGTCTTCTTCCTTCTTCACATCCATCCAAATAGCTTGCCCGCTTATGGTCCCATTGCTCGAGGGCGACCACGGTGCGGCCTGCGTGATGAACACTGCGGTATCGGGCGAAGCCATGCGCGTCCAAGTGTTGAGCTGCTGCCAGCCCATGCCGAATTCGCCCCAATCTTCCAGGTGCGCATTCGTGCAACCCATGGCAGCGAGCTGATCGCGCGTCCATTCGTTGGCGTGCTTCAGATTCGGCGATCCGGTCAGCCGTGGACCAATTCCATCCATCAGCGCGGAGGCATACTCCATCACATGCGAGTGGGTCAGGCCTTCGATCCGGATCTGCTGGTACATGTTGTAATCGAGATTTTCTTTCGCGGGTTGTGGCAATTCGTACGACGGCTTATTTGCGTCCGGAGAGTTCGCGTTGGTTTTGCTTTTGTCGGATGCCGAGAGCGGGAGGACGAAATAGAGTAGCAATGTGATCGTGACACTGAACCGCTTGGGGTATCGCATCTTTTGACGATTTCCTCGTTTTAATAAGAAGTGATAGCAGAGTAGCAGAAGTCTATCCGCGTCACCAACCGAGACGGTGAGATCGAAACGCTGGCAGTGCTTACCAAATCTGCTATTTCTGAGTCTATCCTAGAAAGAAAGTGTCGGGAGATTGTTTCTATGTTTAGGCCTCGCGTTTTACTTTTTGCGTCGCTTCTTTTTCTGAGTTCGGTTTGTACTCAAGCGCAATGCGCGCCATCAGCCGCTGCCGCCCAGCAGGCTGCACCTCGAAAGACGAGCACGCCTTACACCGGCGATCTCTCAATTTTCGATTCGCCAGGGCGAGATGAGCGGCTTCAGATCAACCGGGTCATGGACATCCTCGAGATTACTCCCGGCAAAACCGTCGCCGACATCGGCGCCGGCTCCGGCTGGTTCACGGTGCGCGCCGCGCGCCGGGTGACCGAGACCGGCAGCGTGTACGCGGTCGACATCAATCCTGAGGCTACGGGTTACATCGACAAGCGAGCTCAGAAAGAAGGCCTGCACAACGTGAAGACCGTTCTGAGCAAAAGCGATGACCCTCAACTGCCCGCGAACCAGATCGACTCCGTCCTGCTGCTGAAGACCTACCACGAAGTGGATAAGCCCGTCGTTCTGCTGCAAAACCTGCGCGGCTCTCTTCGTCCCGGCGCCAAGGTTGGAGTCATTGACCGCAACGGCAACGGCGAAAACCATGGCGTGGCTCCGGATATCGTGATCAAGGAAGCTTCCGAAGCTGGTTACGTTTTGCAGTCACGGTATGACTTCGTGAAGGGCGACGGAATGGATTATTTTCTGGTCTTCGCGGTGAAGAATTAATTCGGGGAGCAGGTTTCGAATTCCCATTCTGGGACTCAGTTTACTGTTTAGTATCGGGTACCCCCCCTCCCCCTTTTCGTTGCAAAATCTTGAAAACAAGAGATTTAAATCTCCACTATATGCTAGATCTTTGAGTTTTAAGGAGTTGCACGCAAAATCTAGACAACATGGGGGTTACGGGCCCGATTCTCGTCCACTGTGTTCCGTTTTGAGACGCGAAATGGAGACGTCGTAGGCAGAAAGCGCATTGTTTGCCCAGGCTCAGATTGTCAAAGAGCGGACATTATCTTGTAGATAATGTACTTTAGCTAAGGTTATCGGAATTGACGACCGCGGTCAACAAGAAAGAGGACTAGGTAGTAGCGCAATTTGAATTTCTTCTTAGGATAACCAATAGCCGATTACTGCGCCGACCCAACCGGCAGCAATCTTCTTTAGACTTTCATCGGCACGAGGAAGCCAAGCAGGATCGATGAGAATGAGAAGGCCAGCGGCCAGCAGTGTGAAGCTTACGACGGCCTGCATCCACACTTTAACTTTTTCTTGGATGCTTACGACGACAGTTCCAGAAGCGTCAGTCCTCGTTTCGATCTTCTTGGGAGGCACAGGAGGCTAGCCTTTTAAGACGCGAATCGTATAGTCGAGTCGATGCCCAAAATAGGGTGCCAGCGCCTCTGCCAAGTTAAGGCGTGTTCTAATTTTCGTCTCGATGTCGTCCTTGATTGAATGCACGAGAAACATAAGTAGCACACCTATTGCAGCGGCAATGGTGGTCACGGATACAGAGTGTGTCGAGGGAATGATTTTAGACAGACGTTCACTAATGCGAGCTGACACATAAGCTAGGACGTAAACAACCATCAAGACTTCCAACCCACGCGAAATAATCCGCCCCGCTCGGGACGAAGTTGCCACCTTGTGATCCACAATAACAGCATCCGGGCCGCTGTCTGGCTCGCGATAGGTTATGATTCGGATTGCCTCTCGAATACGGGAAAACACTCTACGCCGCCTGCTTATAATTATCCGATTTTAATAGTAACACAAGGTCTTGCAAGTCCCAAACGTGGTTCGCCAGACCAGCTTGCATAGCTGGCGTAACGCGAAGGGTTTGGTGCATCCGCACGTAATTGCAGTACATGAAGTGTAGCGCCAAGGCATGAGCGTGATTATCAATCTTTTTGCTGAAACCATTGGTGAGCCGCGTGAATCGCCGCATGTACATCCGCATCGTCGAATTTTGGCGCTCCACAAAAGAGGTGCTCACATGCTTCGGATCAGGATTGGCGCCCACTGTTTTCATGTCGCAGCCGATACACACTGCGGGAGAGTAGCACGTCTCTGTTTCCAATGATGCGCCGAAAATCTTGTGAAGCTGGGCGGAGTTCCAGTCAATGCCAAACGCGCCTTCAACCGCTTCTAGGTACGCTTTGTCGCCGTCTGCGGTGATCCGCACGCGCCCACGGATGCGGCTAGCGCAATCTTGCAAGAAGTCCATCGCCCAGTCCGCGCCGCGTCCACCTACGAGATACCAAACCACCAGCTTAGTGTCGGCGTCAATTCCGACCCACGTCCGCACGTCACCCCAACCGATTTCTTTCTTTTCAGCACTCACGTTGCTTGACGTAGCGCCGACATATGACCATATTTCGTCACATTGGAGACGGCGGACGCGCACGTTACGGACCTGTTGGTCATGGAATTTAGCACTGGCCGCACCAAGGTTAACAAGCAGCTTGGTGACGGTATTGCGGGAAGCTCCTGTCATCCGGGACGTAGCCCGAATGCTATTCCCCTCAACGAGCGCCGCTACAACCCGCATACGCTGGTCATCGTCTAGCGTGTTCATATTGAGCATTATGCTTGAGTAAAGGAAGAATAGTCAAGCATTTTGTTCATTTTGTTTGCTTTTTCTTTGGGGAAATGCTAGGTTTTACTTGTCTCGTTGCAACGAGACAAGTAACTACCTACCCTAAAGTCATATGGTTTTTTGTTGACAAGGGCCGTAGCATCCATTTACAAGAAACTTTAATTCGCCCTGTAGCGTCTAAATCTTGTGTTGTGGGGTCACAATGGACCTGAACGTAAGGGCGTTCAAAGTAGTACAGGCGGCCATCAGTGAGCGCTCGTCTGCTCCCCCCGACGTCAAAAAAGCCTCATCGAGAAAAGGCGGCCTAAAGGGCGGGCCTTCGCGTGCTAGATCGATCAGCGCGGAACGAAGGCGTGAGATCGCGCAGAAGGCAAGCAAGGCGCGATGGCATAAAACGTTCCCAGCGGGGACCGCGGCAGTAGCCAACTTCTCCAAAGGGGATGATTAAACACTTTGGGGAAGCGTGCCGATTGATTTTGGTATGCAGCTTTTCCGTAGCAGGAGAACTATGGCAACAATGGCACTTCCAATTCGTGAATTAGAGCCCGTGCGCATTCAAGCGGAAAAAGCTCAGGCCGAGACGGAGTGCGTAGTCATTTGCTCGAAATCGAAGACAGAAAGCGCGAGCTTAAGAGTCGTGTGGCAGATCGCCTGGAAGACGTTGGCTCTAAGGCGTCGGCTGTCGAATCTCACAATGCGTCAATCTCGGCTAATTGGTATGTTAGTCGCATGTGATTTCAACAATGGTAATGCTCAGGATTTAGAGAACCTAGCCTCGCTCATCGATGGAATGGTCAGCGACGAGCGGGAAATACTTAAATTGGCATGTGCGCTGGGCGCGGAGATCCGCAACTGGTGGAGCACATCCCTGCTTCTACTGTCAGAGCAGACGGAACATCTAGACTCAATTGCTGAATCGCTGCATCTGGCAGCCGATCCGCGAGGTACGGCACTCATGGCAATGGCAGTTGAAGAGTTTACTGCGGCTAACCAACTGGCAACGCAATAAGGGGCCCCCATCTACTAGCGAAGAGACGATCTTCTTGGCAAGATGCGAGCTAGATCTAAGGCATCCCAAATTCCGAGTCGCCGATAACGAGGCCCTGCGAGTTGGCCTTGATAACCTCCGCGAGGTAGTTGCAAGAGACCATAGGTTATCAGGATGGGTTCCCCATCCCATGCCGAAATATCCGGAATACCACAACAAAATCTGGAAGTGGGATTTCAAACCAGAAGGGGACCGCAGCGCGACCCGCAAGGGATGGCGATTGTATGCATACGTTCCTGATCCCAGGGCACCGGAACCTATTCCTGCTACCGCATTCCTTTACTATGATAAGGCAGATACCCCAAAGGGTGACCACGTTAAATTCTTGTCCGGCGTTCTCAAGACGTTTCTAGCTGAAACAGTCGAGGTGAACGTCGAGGAAGACCGTTTCCGACGGATTACCAACAGCGACGGTGAGGTTGTCTCCCTCTGCTACGAATGTTATGAGACAGTCGTTATCTCTGCCGACATGACCGAAGTTGAAATTGCCGAGCGTACCCACCAGTGTTCCGTTGGCGATCTCGCCGCTTCCGAATAGAATACAAACTTCAAACTGCGCCACTACCGAAAGCTGGGATGTGCCAATAACCTCGGCGGGACCGCCGTCAGGGCCCAACTCTGGAGAACATGAGGAATGGTGGCCACCCCTAAAGAACCTCTGATTTAGGTCATAGCCGATTGCGAAAGCTAACAGCGTTCGTGGTAGGAATTCCCTGGAACGGCGCGGTCGGAGCATGCGTGGATCCCTCACTTCGTTCGGGACGACAGAGTAGATATTTTCGGGACTTCAGGGAGGTCCCCTAAGGCCAAATGACGATGAGACATATTTCGATACTTGTGCTCTTGATCGTCTTCATGCCGTTCGCTGCTGCGCAGTCGGCTCACGACGGCAAGACACTGGTGATCACGCACGTGACCGTGATCGATGTCGAGAACGGCGCACTTAAGCCAGAGATGGCGGTCACAGTTCGCGGCGGTCGCATCACCGGGATTGAAAAAACATCTCGCAAAATACCCAAAGAGGCGCTAGTCGTCGACGGACGGGGCAAGTTTCTCATCCCTGGACTCTGGGATATGCACGTTCACACCAATTTTGGCAACTGGCTGCCGGGCGGCGAGGAAATCATTCTGCCGCTGTTCGTCGCCAACGGAATCACCGGGGTTCGCGACATGGGCGGCGATCTGCATCAACTGCTCGAGTGGCGCAAACAGATCGATCAGGGGACGATGCTGGGACCGCGCATGGTCATCTCCGGGCCGATGATCGACGGCGCTCCACCGCATTTTCCGGCTTCTGTCCCGGTAGCTACGGCCGCGGAAGGCCGCAAGGCGGTGGACGACTTGAAGCAGGGCGGCGCCGACTTCATCAAGGTGCAATCCTACATTCCACGCGATGCCTACTTCGCGGTCGCCGAGGAATCAAAAAAGCAGGGTATGACTTTCGTGGGGCATGTTCCGGATGCCATTCGCGCCGCCGAGGCGAGCAATGCCGGGCAGAAAAGCATCGAGCACTTCACCGGAATCTTCGAAGGCTGCTCCACCATCGAGGACGAATTATTGAAAGGACCCAAGGGCCCGCGCCGCGTGCTTGAAACCTACAGCGAACCGAAGTGCACGGCGCTGATTGCGCTGCTGGCAAAAAACGGCACATGGCAGGTGCCGACTCTGGTCTGGGAGCGAGGCCAGTGGCTGATCGACGACCTCGACCTCAGCCAAAGTCCCGGAGCCAAATACGCGGCTACGACCTGGCGCAACAAAACCTACAGGAAGTTTACAGAGAGCATTGTGAAAGAACTGGATACGGATCCGATCACTTACCGCCGCCAGTTCGTGGCCAGGGAACTGGACATGACCCTGGCCATGCATCGCGCTGGCGTGCCCCTGATGGCGGGCACGGATACCGCCGCTGGCGTGTACGTAATTCCGGGATTCAGCCTGCATCAGGAATTGGAGTTGTTCGTGAAAGCCGGACTGACTCCCATGGAGGCGCTGCAAACGGCCACGCTGAATCCGGCGAAGTTTCTCGGCCGGACGAATGATTCAGGTACGGTGGAAACCGGCAAACTGGCTGACCTCGTCCTGCTCAACGCCAACCCCCTCGACGACATCCGCAACACGCAGAAAATTTCGGCCGTGGTATTGGGCGGACGTTATTTCTCGCGTGCCGACCTGGATCGCATTTTGAAAAATGCGGAAGCCGCCGCTCGGGAGAAGTAGAGAATCAAGCAGACACCGGTTCCCATTTTGGAACCAGGAATATCGGCCGGGCCCTCCTCAAGTCCAATCCTGGGGTTGCCGATATATCCCAGTGAGCGCAGGAAGAACAACACGCGGTCCCTTCGGGGGGAACGAATAACACCTCATGAACAGCATACAAGCTCTTATCGTGGACGACTCCTCAGTGATGCGGAAGATTGTCGAACGGTCGTTGCGCCAGGCGGGGATTGAACTCAGCAAGGTATTTGAAGCTGGCAACGGAGCCGAGGGGTTGGCAGTGCTCGCCGAAAACCGGGTGGAGTTGATTCTTTGTGACATTAACATGCCGGTCATGGATGGACTGGAGTTCGTAAAAGCGCTCGCCGGCGTCGAAAACGCCAAGGGAGTCCCGGTAGTCATGATTACCACCGAGGGGAGCGAAGCGCATGTGGTACAGGCGCTGTCTCTGGGGGCGCGGGGTTACATCCGCAAGCCATTTACGCCGGACCAGGTCAGGGAACAGGTGATTCCTCTGCTGACTGTGAAAGCATGACAATGCCAACTGAATCGCCGACCCTTACCGCCAGCCACCCCAGTTGGGGTCCGATGCTGGACGTAGCGGTGCGGGAAGTCTTCGAACTCATGCTGAGTTGCAAACTGGAGGTTCCGGAGATTCCAACCGACGGAACGCCGGATATTACCGCGATGGTCGGGCTGGCGGGTCAGTTGTGCGGAGTAATGAGCATCCAGTGCAGCCGCCAGTCGGCTGGTCTCATGGCTTCCAAAATGCTGGGGGTAGAGCCGGAAAAGATTGGCCCGGAACTGTGCGATGCGTTTGGTGAAATCTGCAATATGGTCGCGGGAAACTTCAAGAATAAGATCGCCGGGCTGAGTGACGGGTGCCTGTTATCGGTTCCCACGGTGATTACAGGGAACGATTACACCTTGTTCCCTGTGTCAGACTCAGCTGCGCTGGAAGTCACACTATTGTTCGAGAACAAGCCCATCGTCATCTCGCTACAAATCCACAGCTAACCGCTAAACTTCGCCAGAGTGGCGCACAGCGCCGCAAACCCTGGCAGGTGGAACTCCGTTCTTCTCCAGCGTGACGATAGCGGGCGGGGTGCCGTTTGTCATTGGGCTCGTGGTTCGAGGGTAATGTTGTTGCCGGAGGTGAAGGCAGTGCGTGGCGCGCGGGTTCGCAGTACCCGGCGCGTGATCTCGGCTGCGAGTTGGTCGAGGGGAAAGACGCCGTCAGCCTGTCCCGCCGCATATACCAAACCGGGCATTCCCCAGACGACGGCTGAGGGCTCGTCCTGAATAATGACTTCTCCGCCTGCTTCACGAATGGATTGCGCCCCGAGCACGCCATCCGATCCCATACCCGTCATCACCACGCCCAGGACGCCGGCGTGACAAACCGCGGCTACCGAGCGAAATAACACGTCAACTGCTGGACGGCAGGAGTGCTCTGGAGCATCCTGGTTGAGGCCCAGGCTCCACTTCAGGCCGGCGCGAACCGTCATGTGGAAATTCCCCGGAGCGATCCAAGCGTGTCCGGGGGAGAGAACTACGCCAGCGCCGCCCTCTTCTACCGGAATCGCTGAATATTTGGCCAGCCGCTCGGCGAGCATGCGAGTAAAAATAGGTGGCATGTGCTGCACTACAACGATCGGAACAGGAAAGTCCTTGGGGATTCTGGGCAAGACCTCTGCCAAAGCATTGGGACCGCCAGTGGATGTACCAATGGCCACGATGTCAATCCGACGATTCGCTGGTACTCTGACTCTCACTGCTGGACGCGGCGGCGGCAAAGACTTGAGCTTCGTGAAACGGTTACTGCAAAGCGCCTTGATCTTGGGGATGAGTTCGGCACGAACCGCCTCCATCGCAACTGCCGGGCTGCCGATATTGGTGGGCTTGGTGGCATAGTCCGAGGCGCCGAGGGACAGCGCATCGAGAGTCGCCGACGCGCCACGTTCGGTGAGCGTGCTGAACATGATGACCGGCAGTTTGGGGTACAACTTGCGCAGTTCGGCCAGGGTCTCCAAACCATTCATCACCGGCATTTCGACGTCGAGCGTGACCACATCGGGATGCAGCTGCGAGATCTTCGCCAGGGCGATTCGCCCGTCGCTGGCTGTAGCCACCACCTCCAGGTCGGGGTCTTTGGACAAGGTGTCGGAGAGCACCTTGCGGATCACCACGGAGTCGTCGACCACCAGAATGCGGATCGCGGTCATAGTTGAGTGGTCACAGTCAAATCGTTCCGGTCCAGTGCGCAGCTAAGGAGTGGGTCTGGAGTTTATGAACTCGCATGGGCTGCCATGGTCTTGCCTGACGACCCTGCTTCCGCCGCATTTTCGCTGCTCACGGTGTTGATCTTGAATTGCTCCACCAAGCGGCGGAGTTCGGAGGACGTATGCACCAAATGCTGCGCTGCCTTCAGCGTGTCCGTGGCTCCACGTGAAGTGCTCTCCGCTGCCTGGGCCACGCTTGCGATGTTGCTAGTGATCTCGCCGCTGCCCTGCGCCGCTTCGCTCACGTTGCGGGCCATCTCATTGGTGGTCGCGTTCTGTTCCTCCACGGCCGTCGCAATCGTATTGGAGATGCCGTTGATCTGGTTGATCACTTCACTGATGGTCGTGATCGCACTGACCGCCGCTTTGCTGTCCGTCTGAATGGCCTCAATCTTGCGGCTGATGTCTTCGGTAGCTTTTGCGGTCTCTTTGGCCAATTCCTTCACTTCATTGGCTACTACGGCAAAGCCTTTGCCGGCTTCGCCGGCACGTGCGGCTTCAATAGTGGCGTTCAGGGCCAGCAAGTTGGTCTGCTGGGCGATCGAAGTGATGACTTTAATCACCTGGCCAATCTCGGCGGAGGAGTCGCCTAGTTTGGATACGGTAACGATGGCGTCCCTGGCAGTCTCAACGGAGGCGCTGGCGACCTTGGCGGCCCCGGTCGCGTGCCTGGCAAGTTCCTGGATGCTGGCACTCATCTCCTCGGAGCCAGTGGCCACAGTTTGCAGATTCTGGCTAACATGCAGGGTGGCGTCAGAGACCAGCTTCGCCTGGGCCGACGTTTCCGCGGAATTGGCCGTGATCTGCTGGCTGGTGGTATTCAGTTCTTCGCTGGCACTGGCGACCTGCATGGCATTTTCTGAGATGGATAAGATGATGCGTTTAAGGCTACCGCTCATCTTGTTGATTGCTGTGGTCAGATCTCCCAGTTCGTCATGGCTGCGGATTTTCAGGTCTTCGCGGGTCAAGTCCCCCGCCGCGATGGCCTCGGCCTGGACCAAAAGCGACTGCGTCGCGCGGGCGATGCCGCGGCTCAGGGAAACAGCCACGAAAATTCCGATCCCCAGGGGCACGAAGGTGGTGATGGCTATCGTCCGGTTCATCGACCGGCTCTCGACATTCATCTCTTCCGTTTCCTCCAACAGTAACTTGTCGTTCGAATCCGCCACTTCGCCGAGGGGGATTTTCATCGCCTCGGTGATCGGCGTAGCCTTGTCGGTGAATTCATCTCCCGCCTTGATGACGGCATCGCGCTCGCGGCCGATTGCGTGTTTCATGGCTGCTTCTTGGACCTCGTGGAGAGCGGGAAGCTGCTTCTTCACTTCGGCGAGTTGGTCCCGATTGGCCTGAAGACTCCATTTGGGAGACAATCCGTCCAGTCTGGCGACGTCCTTCCCAATCTCCTCCCAGGCCGTGTCGAACTGCTTATTCCCGGCCTCCCACCGGTCTGATTCGTTTCCAGCAAGGACCGCCTGGCGACCCTTGCTTTGCGCCTGATTCAGGTCCCTCTGCAAGTCCGTAAGTGCCTTGATGGTAGGCATGCGCACAGCTGTAGCGCAGTCCTGTATTTCTTTCATTGCGCTCGCCTTCACATAGGCGAGCATCGCGCTGAGAACCGTGAGGGCAAGGATCACGCCAAAGCCCAAGCCGAGTTTCTTGCCGAGCGTATGTTTCATCTTTTTTCTCTCCTGAATCCCAAACTTGGAATCAGCGAACCCATCGCTCGCGGAGCAGCCGGGCACAGCCGGCGTAAGGCTCGTCGAGCTATCGTCCTGCGGCGACGGTCTCAGCCAGATCCATCATTTGGCACGCTTTTTCTATGTCCAGCACATGCATGAGCCGGTCGTTCAGTTTGTGGACTCCGAGAATCATGGTCCGTACCGTACCCCGCAGAGTTTCGGGGGGGGACTCGAAAGTAGTTTCTTCGACTTCGACCACATCGCCGATTTCGTCGACCAGCAGGCTGACCGCGCCGTCTTCGGAACGCACCACCACATTCATGGCCAGCATGCCCGGCGGCCGAGGCTCCAGTTCAAGCCGCCGCCGCAGATCGACCGCGGTAACGATCTGGCCGCGCAGGTTGATGAGCCCGCTGACCACTTCTGGCGCCAGCGGGACCTTGGTCATATCCAACGAGCGCATGACCTCCTGCACGCCTTTCAATTCCACGCCGAACAGCAGCTTGTCCAGATAGAACGTGCAAAACTGCGAAGTTTGAACCATGGTTTAGTTCGCAACCTCCGCTGATTTCGTGGCAAGACCGCGACGATTGGTGCTCACATCCGCACACCGCAAAATTGCTGGGATATCGAGCATCTCCGTGACCCGGTCACCAATCACGACGGAATAGAGAACAGCAGTCCGGGTCGCTGCCGACCTTACGTCCGCCCGATCTTCCACGATGTCCAGAATCCGTTCCACGACGAGGCCAAAGGGTCGGCCATCGTGATTCAGCACCAGCACCTGAATCGGCCCCGCATCGGGTGAGGGCGGGGCTTGCAAGGCCCGCAGTTTATTGCGCCGCTCTTCCAGCGCAACGTTGAGGCGAACCAAGGGCAGGATCTGGCCGCGATATTGCGTGACCCACTGGCTGCCGGACATTTCCACTTGCGCCACGGGAAATTCCTCCAGGCGCGCCAGCGTGGTGAGCGGGACGGCCATGCGGGAATCACCCGGGCCCGCGAACAGCAGGAAGGTTTGCTTTCCTTGAGCGGATGCTGCCAAATCGGTGGCTTTCTCAGTCAGGGCGCGATCGCGTGTTTCCGCAATCACGCCGGCGCGCTGGGCCAGGCCGAGCACGTCCAGGATGAGCGCAACTTTGCCGTCCCCCATGATGCTGGAGCCGGCAAAGGTTTTCACCGTCTTAAGTTGTTTGCGCAGCGGCTTCACTACGATTTCTTCGGTGTCGTTGATCTGATCGACGACCAGCCCGAACCGCCGCTCATCGGCCTGTACTACTACGATGTTGATGGCGCCATCAGCTTTCGTAGCGCAACGCGTATCCGCAGCCAGTTTCAATTCCCGGCTGAGATACACCAGGGGCAGAAGACGTCCGCGCAGCCGGTAGACCGGTGCGCCATGAACCAATTCGATGCCCTTGCTGACTTGATCGGCCTTAAGCCGCACCAGTTCCAGCAAGCTCACCTGGGGAATGGCATAGCGATCGCCACCGCAAGTCACAACCAGCGCCGGAATGATGGCCAGGGTCAATGGAATCTTTACCCGAACCGTCGTGCCCCGTCCTGGAGTGGACTGAACATCGATGGCGCCGCCGATCTTCTCGACATTGGTCTTCACCACATCCATGCCGACGCCGCGGCCCGAGACGTTGGTCACCTTTTCCGCCGTGGAAAACCCGGGCAGGAAAATCAGATTGAAGATCTCCCGCTCCGGCATGCGTGTTGCTTGTTCTGGCGTGATCACTCCGCGTTCGACCGCTTTCTTGCGGATGCGCTGGACATTCAAACCCGCACCATCGTCGCTGATCTCGATATTGACCTGGCCGCCTTCATGAAAGGCACGCAGAATCAAACGTCCGGCACGCTCCTTGCCCGCTTTCACTCTGTCTCCTGGAAGTTCGATGCCATGGTCAACGGAATTGCGCACCAGATGCGTAAGTGGGTCTTTAATCGCTTCGATAATGGTCTTGTCCAGTTCGGTCTCTTTGCCCTCCATCTCGATGCCCACTTCCTTGCCACAGCCGAGTGCGACGTCGCGCACGGTTCGAGGGAATTGACCCCAAATGTTTCCGATCGGCTGCATGCGGGTTTTCATGATGCCCGCTTGCAGTTCCGTGGTGATCAGGTTTAAACGATGGGAAGCAGCCAGAAAGCTGGTGTCTTTCATCCGGCTGGTGAATTGCAGGATCTGATTGCGCGCCAGTACAAGCTCCCCTACCAGAGTCATGACCTTGTCCAGTAATCCGGTATCAACCCGGATTGTGCTCTCCGAGGCACCCGTGCGTGCGCGCGAGGATTGCTGGATGCGCAGAGCATCCACGATATCGCCAGGTTGCACCGCGCCCTGTTCCACCAGAATCTCGCCCAGGCGACGAGGGTCGCCTTCCTTCTGCTTCTCGGTGGCCAACTGGATCTCGGCAGAGGTGACGCCGGTGGTTTGCATCAGAATGTCGCCGATCGAAGCGGGTGACGCGGCGCCTTCGGGAGTGGTCGCCGGCAGCGGAGCCGCCTTGCTTACAGCTTGCGCTTCAGGTAGCTGCTGCACGCGGGTCAGCGTGGCGATGAGCTTGGTATCGTCACGCTTTCCTTCGCCCCCGGTCGCTTCGATACTGCCCAGCATCTGGCGGACCGCATCCACCATTTCGAGCAATGCCGTAGTGAGTTCGCGGTTCAACGTGAGTTGCCCGTCGCGCAGACGAGTCAGCAGGTTCTCCCCAACGTGCGCTACCTTTTCCAGTTGGTTGAAGCCCAGGAATCCGCATGTTCCCTTGATGGTGTGAATCGTACGAAACACGCTGGCGAGCGCGTCGCGATCCTGTGGGTTTTTCTCCAAACCAACCAGTTCACGGTCCAGCCGGTCCAGGTTCTCGTAGCTTTCCACCAGGAAATCCTGGACGATGTCGCTGTCGCTCATCGGCTGTTCCTTCCGATCCGGGATGACTTCCGAGAATGGACCAACAGGTTTGCAATCACCGCTTGGCCGAGAACGCACGAATCCGAATCCGCAGCCCGTCCGCCCGGTGTGATATTTCTCTGTCTTTTTCTACATCGTCTGTTCACGAATCTTCATTAGTGAATTCCCCGTTTCTCCGCGATAAGGTCCGCAAATCAACGGATTGCATTTCCTTTTCCGGGATTCCATCTCCCTGGGGAAGGAATCGTGAGCTGGATTACTCAATCAACGCGATGGGGACGGGAACGTGATGAGAGACGTAAGCATTCGGGAATCAGCTGTTGTTTCGTGACGGCAAGCGGCGACAAGACTGGGCGCAGTCCCATCAGGAACCGCCCCGGAGAGAGCGTAAGTGATTGAAGCAGAGGTTGGTAGCGCTACCGGGAATCGAACCCGGGTTTGAAGATTGAGAATCTTCCGTCCTAACCCCTAGACGATAGCGCCAGTGAGCCGATGCTGATTATAACAAAGCACACGGGCTGGAGTATCGTTTCAGCCTTAGCATTAGCGTGAAGCATGAAGCTCGTGTCGTTCTCTAGAAGCGGGCGTTCGTGCCGCCGCTTCTATGAATCCTGTGGGGCAAATAATTTTTAAAATGCTTGACAACTCTGCTCCGCAGGAGAACAATTAAATAGCGAACAAAAGGCGAATACACATATCCGCCCCAGAGCCGGCCATGGCCCTGACGTTCCCAGAAATCCTGAGGTTCCATGTCGTCTTTACCGCTTGTTTCTCCCGCGGCTTTGGGCCGCCCGGTTGACGTTGTCGCCACGGCGTGGCCCACGCTGGTTTTTAAACGCTTGTCGGCCATGCCCAAGCTTGCCGGGGTGATTCCCGCGTCGCGATTGGACGTGCGGCCCGCTCCGCAGATGGTTCCGAGCGGCGTCCGCGAAATCGATACGCTTACCGGCGGACTTCCGCGCGGATGCCTGACCGAGATTTGTGGGCCAGCCTCGTCCGGACGCACCAGTGTTTTGTTAGCCGCCTTGGCGGCCGCGACTCAGCGGCAGGAAGTTTGCGCTCTGGTGGATATCAGCGATGCTTTCAATCCTCACTCGGCTGCGGCGGCGGGAGTGAATTTCGAAAAAATGCTTTGGGTGCGGTGCGGAGGATCTAAACAAAAGGCAGGTTCACCACCGGGCGGACGGGCTGCGGATTCGGATTCGTGCGTTCTCGGCCAAGCGGTGATTGCAAACCTGTTGGTCCATTCTCGGACCGAGACACAGAGACACAGAGAAGAAGAATGGAAAAATCGAAAAACCGGTCGAGCAGGCATTGCGAGTCACCGACTTGCTCTTGCAAAGCGGCGGCTTCGGGTTAGTGATTATCGATCTCGGCGACACTTCATTGAAAATGGCTCGCCGCATTCCGTTGACCTCCTGGTTTCGTTTTCAACGCGCGGTCGAGCACACAGCCACTGTTCTGTTCGTCATTAGCCAGGTTCCGTGCGCTCAGACCTGCGCCTCTCTGTTGCTGAAAGTTTCAGGGAAGAAGCTGTCAGCTCTCAGCTGTCAGCTTTCAGCAGGAACTTCTCCGGCTCATGCTCAGCTTCTGAATGGACTTCAAGTACAAGGGGAACTCTTGCGGTCGCGACTGGAACGCAAACCGGCGGGAACGGTCACAACTGCGTTCACAACCAAAGTGGGATGAAGAATTGAATCAATGAGTCAATATTTTGCCTGCATCTTCGTTCCTGATTTCCCCGTGGAGGCGCTGTTGCGCGCTGAACCGGGGTTGCGCTCGCAGTCTCTGGCCGTGCTCGAAGGCAAAGCTCCGCTACAAACAGTTTTTGCGGTCAATGAAAACGCGCGCCGCGCCGGAGTAGATCCGGGAATGTCCAAACTACAGATAGAACCTTGCGCCGGTTTGGTGTTGCGTGCCCGCTCTTTGCCCCAGGAAGCCGCTGCCCACGCCGCGCTGCTGGATTGCGCGCAGTCATTTTCACCACGAGTGGAAGTCCACGGTTGCGACACAATTGTGTTGGACCTTGCCGGACTGGAGCCGCTTTTCGGCGCTCTGCCTAAAATTGCGCGCGCTTTGTCACGCCGCGCTTCCGATCTCGGACTCGAGACCAACGTGGCCGTGGCGGGCAATCCGGATAGCGCCGTGCTGGCGGCTCGTGGATTTTCTGGCGTAACTGTGATTCCGGAAGGCAAAGAGGCGGAACAGTTGGGCAGTTTGCCGGTGGAAGTATTGCTTGGAAACTCAACTCAGGAGTCCGGGCAGTTATTGGAAACTTTCAGCCGCTGGGGAATTCGCAAGCTGCGCGATTTGGCGGCGTTGCCCGATGTCGCTCTGAGCGAGCGCCTCGGGCAGACTGGAATCCATTTACAAAAGCTGGCCCGTGGCGCCACTTCCCGCACTTTGGTTCCGGTCGAGCCGGCGCTGATTTTCGAGGAAGTGATCGAGTTAGAATATCCGCTCCTGCTTCTGGAACCATTGGCATTTTTGCTCGGACGGTTGTTGGAACAATTATGTGCCCGTCTTGAGGCACGCGCGTTAGCAACTCAAGAATTGCGGCTATGTTTGGAGTTGGAGAACGGATGGCAGACAGAAGATCTCTCGACAAATAATGGAGCGACGGGCGTCCTCGCCCGTCCGGGACAATCTCGACTATTCCAGCGCACTCTGCGGCTTCCCGTCCCGTTGCTGGACTCCAGAACTTTCCTCAAGCTGTTGCAGCTTGATTTGAAGGCGCATCCTCCGGGTGCTCCCATCGTCAAGATTCAGCTGTCGGCAGAACCAGTGCGGCCACGGGCGGCGCAGAATGGACTTTTTCTTCCGCCCTCGCCCGAACCGGAAAAGCTTGAGCTCACGTTGGCTCGGATTGCGGGCATCGTCGGGGAAGACAAAGTTGGATCGTTGGAACTGCTGGACACGCATCGTCCCGGGGGATTCCGCATGCAGCGCTTCGCACCTGAACCGATTTCACCGCAGAGACACAGAGACACGGAGAAAAACAATTCGACTTTTTTATTTCCTGTTTCTTCTCTAAGTTCCTCTGTATCTCTGTGTCTCTGTGGTGATAGTTCCAACGATCTGGTGACTGCGCTGCGCATCTTCCGTCCACCGGTCGACGTTGTGGTAACCATGCAAGACGGGAAACCTGCATTTATCAACTGCCCACAACGCAAAGAAATACAGGGGGAAATCCTCTGGGCCGCCGGGCCCTGGCGCTCGTCCGGAGACTGGTGGGAGCAGGAAGGCTGGGCACGTGACGAGTGGGACATCGCGGTGCAGGAAGAAGCTGGCATCGCTTTATATCGCCTGGTCCGCGATCGGCTTGGCGGACGATGGATTTTGGAAGGAACGTATGACTAAAAATCAGCACTTAGCATTTAGCACTCAGCATTCAGCCATTAACGATTCAGTGTGCTGTTTTTTTAACTTAGTGCTGAGTGCTAAATGCTGAGTGCTTCTTTCCATGTACGTCGAACTTCACTCCCGCTCTGCTTTCAGCTTTCTCGAAGGCGCTTCTCTGCCTGAAAGCTTAGTGGCGGCCTGCGCTAATCTCAACATGCCGGCGATGGCGCTGCTCGACCGCGACGGCGTGTATGGGTCGCCGCGTTTCCACATGGCGGCAAAAAAAAGCGCGGATTAAGGCACACATCGGAGCGGAGGTGACATGCGAATACTTTTCACCACAGAGTCACAGAGTCACAGAGAAAGTCATTGGCACCAGATTCACAGGCGCCAAAAATCAAGTGGACCCTCAACAATCCAAAACCAAACATTCCTCTGTGTCTCTGTGTCTCTGTGGTGAATTCAGGCTTCCACTGCTTGTCTCCTCCCGCCTCGGATATCAAAACCTCTGTCGCCTGATTACGAAGATGAAGCTGCGCTCGGCCAAAGGCGAGGGCGCGGTGCGGGAAGAAGAACTGCGAGAACATGCTGCTGGATTGATCTGCCTTACTGGCGACGACGATGGTCCACTAGCTTTTGCTCTCGCACGCGGTGGCATGGAAGAAGGGCGCAGCTGCGTGGAGCGGCTGACCTGCATTTTTGGCCGGGATAATGTTTATGTGGAACTGCAGCGGCATTTTCATCGCGAGCAGGAAGCCCGTAATCACGCCGCCATCGAGATTGCCCAGTCGCTCCGTCTTCCTTTACTCGCAACCAATGGCATTTGTTACGCCACGGCTCGCGAGCGCGAACTTTGCGATGTTTTCACCGCCATTCGGCACCATCGCACGCTGGCCACCGCGGGGCGACTGTTGGCGCGCAATTCCGAACGCTATCTGAAATCGCCGCAAGAGATGCAAGCGCTCTACGCCGATCTGCCCGAGGCCATTGCGAACACGGTGGAATTGTCTTCCCGGCTCATTTTCACTTTCAAAGATCTGGGATATGAATTCCCTAAATATCCCGTAGCCGAAGGCGAGACCATGATGTCATTCCTGCGGGAGCGCACCAGGGAAGGCTTTCAGCAGCGCTATGGCCGGTGCACTTCAGATCTGCAGAACCGCGCCCGCTGCCAGATTGAGCGTGAACTAAAACTCATCGAGAAACTCGACCTCGCCGGTTACTTTCTTATTGTCTGGGATCTGGTCCGCTTCTGTCGTGAACAAAACATCCTGGTGCAGGGACGAGGATCGGCCGCCAACAGCGCGGTCTGCTATTCGCTTGGCATCACTGCGGTCGATGCCGTCAGCATGGAATTGCTTTTCGAGCGCTTTCTTTCCGAGGAACGCGGCGAATGGCCTGACATTGATCTCGATCTTCCCAGCGGTGACCAGCGCGAACGCGTGATTCAGTATCTGTACAAACGTTACGGTGAGCGCGGCGCCGCCATGACTGCCAACGTTATCACCTATCGCAGCCGCATGGCTTCGCGCGAAATGGGCAAGGCGCTGGGTTTCGATCCTGAAACCCTCGACAAAGTATCAGCCGCCGTTTCTACCTGGGAATATCGCGACGCCAACGACACCTTCGATCATCGCTTCCGCGATGCGGGGTTAGATTTGAATCATCCCCGGCTACGCAAATATTTCGAACTGTGTGTCGCGGTGCAGGATTTGCCACGCCACCTCGGCCAACATTCCGGCGGCATGGTGATTTGTCAGGGGCAGCTCGACTCCGTTGTGCCACTCGAACCCGCGTCGATGCCAGGCCGCGTCGTCGTCCAATGGGACAAAGAAGACTGCGCCGACTTGGGCATCATCAAAGTAGATCTGCTCGGGTTGGGCATGATGGCGGTGCTCGAAGATTCGCTGCAACTCATCCACAACCATCACGGCGAAGAAGTGGACCTCGCCCACCTGCCGCCCGACGATCCTACGGTCTATTCCACACTGCAGAAAGCAGACACGATTGGCATGTTTCAGATTGAGAGCCGGGCGCAGATGTCGTGCCTGCCGCGCCTGCGTCCAAAATGTTTTTACGACATCGTGGTGCAAGTCGCCATCATACGCCCTGGGCCAATCGTGGGGCAGATGGTGAATCCTTATTTGCGGCGGCGCATGGGGCGCGAACCCATCCACCACCTGCATCCTTCGTTGGAGCCTGTGCTGGAACGCACTCTAGGTATACCTCTGTTCCAGGAGCAATTGCTACGCATTGCGATGGTCGCTGCCAATTTCACCGGAGGCGAAGCCGAAGAACTGCGGCGCGCCATGGGATTCAAGCGTTCGCAAGCGCGCATGAAGGATATCGAAGCCCGGCTTCGCAGCGGCATGGAACGCAACGGCATCTCTCGTGAAGCCCAGGAGCAGATCATTCTTTCGATTTCTTCGTTCGCTCTTTACGGATTCCCTGAGTCGC
>Ga0207048_10073_pt2 | contig 32379 bp, 31 predicted proteins | sample Alteio_BWMinCont_65_FD_153301 | JGI IMG/M metagenome (GOLD analysis project Ga0207048, IMG submission 153301) | Enriched cells from forest soil in Barre Woods Harvard Forest LTER site, Petersham, Massachusetts, United States -... | ecosystem: Environmental > Terrestrial > Soil > Temperate forest >...
GGTCTATCAACAGATGGGACGAATCCAAGAAGCAATCCATGAATTTGAACAGGCTTTGCAAATCAGACCTGATTACGATCTGGCTCGCCAGGCCTTAAAGTCTCTGCGCCAATAATGTGATTGAATATGTATGATAATCAGGATCGGTGCTCAGAGTATTATCGAAGTTTTTCTCTAAGACCGTGAGGAAGTGGAATTTTCAGTTTCTCAGCAAAATGCTTCACCGTGCGCGATAGACCCTCTGCCAGCTCAATTTTTGGCTGCCAGCCCAATTGTGATTTTGCAATGCTGATATCCGGCTGACGCTGGACAGGATCATCTTCGGGAAGCGGACGGTAAACCATTTTGGACTTTGATCCGCTCAACTTAATCACCTTTTCAGCCAATTCCAAAATCGTAAACTCGTTCGGATTCCCTAAGTTCACTGGGCCATAGAGTTCTGACGCGTTCATTAGCCGGATCAACCCTTCAACCATGTCGTTCACGTAACAGAATGACCGAGTTTGTTTTCCGGCGCCATAAACAGTGATCTCCTCCTTCCGTAGAGCCTGGATGATGAAGTTACTCACCACGCGCCCATCATTGATCGCCATCTTCGGACCGTAGGTGTTGAAGATCCGGGCGATACGGATGTCCACTTTGTATTGTCTGGAGTAGTCCATCATCAGAGTCTCGGCCACGCGTTTTCCTTCATCATAGCAACTCCGTGGACCGATGGGATTCACATTCCCCCAATAGTCCTCTTTCTGCGGATGAACGGTCGGATCGCCGTATATTTCAGACGTGGAGGCTTGAAGGATCCGCGCCTTCGTACGCTTCGCCAGTTCCAGCATATTGGTCACGCCCAAGACATTTGCCTGGATCGTACGAACTGGATTGATTTGATAATGAACGGGTGATGCCGGGCAAGCTAAGTTGTAGATCTGATCGCATTCGATCTCGATGGGGTGGATAATGTCATGCCGGATCAGCTCGAAATGATCGTGTTTCATCAGCGGGCGGATGTTCTCCTTGAACCCCGTAAAAAAATTGTCCAAGCAGATGATCTCGTCGCCATTTTTTAACAGGCTTTCACAAAGATGTGAGCCAAGGAAGCCAGCACCACCTGTGACCAAAATACGCATATTACCGCTTCACTTCCCTATTTTTGACTTACAGCTTACTTTCTACCACAACGTCGTACGTTATACAAGCACAACGTTTTCATGCCAGTACATGAATATCGCCGCACCGGACCTCAAATTTTTCTGCTTGCAATCTCTTAAGAACGCATCCTATAAATAATTTTCAAAACTGAGCTACTTTGACCAGACCTCGACCTACCTTATAGGTATAATACTTTCTATGAAGTGTGGATGTAGTCTAAAGGGAAGGTTATAGGCCTTAAATGATTGAGAAGCCTATAAGAGGAGGAAGTATGCTGAAATGTCATCTAAATAGATGGGCCGTGATCTGTGCTGGGGCTATTATAGGACTGGCACTCTGTCGCGCCGCCTCGGCTTCAGATGAAACAAACGGATCATCCTCCGACTACCATCCCTTTGAAAGGCCTTACAACCCTGTCTTGAATATGGGATTTGTTTTGACTTTTTCGCAACGATACTATCAGTCGGTTGAAACAACTCTTCAGGAAAAATCCTATTTTGACTTCCGTTATTTTCTCGCCTCTCCTTTTGACTCTTTCGACAAACGGCAGTATATTTCTGAGAACCCAACGGAGGCGAGGGATCTTGCCTGGCGCGCGCTTCACAACGCCATTCGAAAAACCGTGGACGACATCGAATTAGTTAAAATTGTCCGTGCTTATATGCTTGGCCTGACGAGTCTTCAGATAGCGATCGGGGCGAACGGCGCACAACTTCGCGGGCCCTCATTGACAGGCCTTGGCCTCGAGAATTCAGCTCTGCAAGCCGATCCGAATAACAAAATAGTTCTTGGCGGCGGTCTGACCTTTGCGGAGGATTTTAAGTTGGGGCTCATGCTCTCAATGGCATATCACGGGATCGTATCGAAACTGCGCTACTATCCAACCTCTCGAAACAATGAGATCTCATATACGGCCGAAACCCAGCTCACGGCTTCTACCAAAATCGCGCTGTCCTATGATTCGTCTCAGAACCGCGGCACGGTCATGACGACCTTATCCTACCAATTTTAATAGGGCTTATATCTTAACTCAATTAAACTGCTCCGCCTACCCATCGTCTCGTTTTGTATGCCAATACGCCCACAGGATAAACACCCCTTGCAGTGGCAGGCGCAGGAGGCCAACGATTGGCGATATGGATATTACGTCCGGATGCTGGTAAACGTAGATATTCGCCGGAAACACAGCGATCAACAAGGCGATAATACCCCAAGCGGCAAATCGTGAGAGCCGTGATATAAGAAGCGACAGACCCAATGCCATTTCAAAAAAACCGCTCAAATAGACCAATTCCCGATGAAGCGGCAAATAGGGCGGCATGATTTTAAGGTAGAAGTCGGGCTTGACGAAGTGCATTGTGCCTGCCGCAACCATAGACAGTGACAATAGGTATTTGGAGATCGTCTTCATCTTATTCATAATTTATGCCCTATCCATGAGGAGGCGTGGGGCCAGAATCGATCAGGTAATATTCTGCACTTGTTGGTGAATTTTACATCGCTCCGGTAAAATGGAGCCGGCGAGTGGGATTGAACCACCGACCTGCTGATTACGAAACGGAAAAGTTGATTTTTCACAGGGCCTTGATTTTGGGCTGGTTTCCCCGTTTAGTTTTTAAGATCAATAAGTTGTTGGCTTTCTACTGATTCTATTGGATTACAGGAATTCCGTCCTTTTTGCAGAATTCTATCACAATTTTATCACAGTACTGTGGGGTGAACCCTTCTGTTGTGACAGTTTTGGATTAACACACTTGCGGTTTAATGTATTGTCCTTCTCATCGGATCAATAGATCTCCATCAGCCCAGAAGTCATCTCCCCTATTCCTGTTGCCCGCGTGCCTGTCTCAAGTATGTAACTTCTCGGCTGACTAGTTACCAAGCAGAGCGAAGCAACTGAAACTGTCCAGAAATTTTGGTGATCCTAGTTGAACCAATGGTCAGCTACAGTCTGCCGACAATTTTACAGTTAGTGGGGACGAAACGCTGTCTCAGGGCTAAAGAGCTTGTTGAGGGTTTTGGTACATGTTCACGGACAGTAGTATTGCAGGAAACCTCAAGATCCTCAACGCGGCTTATGGCAAGTAGCGGACCGGGGCAAATTTATTCTGAGTGCCGTTAGTAGGAATACCCGGCCGTGACCAGTCTTCCCGTCTAACGATTAGAACGGCCAGGGACTTGACCTCACACCATCAAGGGTTCTTTATGGCAGTCGTCACGATGCCCGTCGTATTAAATGTTGTATCCAGGGCACCCGCCGGGGTGTATCGCGCCATGGCAAATTCATACTGACCCAGAGTGTCGTTTAACGAAAACCCGGCTGCGACCAGATCCCCATTCGAATCAATAGCCAGGGAATTGATTTCATCATCAACAGTTCCAATGGCCGTCGTCACAAAGCCCGTCGTATTAAATGTTGTATCCAGGGCACCCGCCGGGGTGTAGCGCGCCATGGCAAATTCAGACTGACCCAGAGTGTTGCTAAACGAAAACCCGGCTGCGACCAGATTCCCATTCGAATCAATGGCCAGGGAATTGATCTCATCATCAACAGTTCCAATGGCCGTCGTCACGATGCCCGCCGTGTTGAATGTTGTATCCAGGGCACCCGCCGTGGTGTATCGGGCCATGGCAAATTCATACTGACCCAAAGTGTCGTTTAACGAAAACCCGGCTGCGACCAAATTCCCATTCGAATCAATGGCCAGGGAATTGATCTCATCATCGTCGGTCCCGATGACCGTCGTCACGATGCCCGTCGTATTAAATGTTGTATCCAGGGCGCCCGCCGTGGTGTATCGGGCCATGGCAAATTCATAGTTACCCAGAGTGCCGTTCAACGAAAACCCGGCTGCGACCAGATTTCCATTCGAATCAATAGCCAGGGAATTGATCTCATCATCATCGATCCCGATGGCCGTCGTCACGATGCCCGTCGTATTAAAAGTCGTATCCAGGCTCCCATCTGTATTGTATCGGACTAGGGCAAAGACATTCTGAGTGCCGTTAAAGGAATAACCGGCTACAACCAACTTCCCATCTGACTGAATGGCCAGGGCAAAGGCTTCATCATCAAAGGTTCCGATGGCGGTCGTCACGATGCCCCCCGTTCCAAAACTTGCATCCAGACTCCCATCCGTATTGTATCGGACCAGTGCAAATTTAGACTGAGCCAGAGTGAGGTTCAAGGAAATCCCTGCTGCGACCAGATTCCCGTCTGACTGAATGGCCAGGGCGGAGGCTTCATCATCATCGCCAATGGCTGTCGTCACGATGCCCGTCGTATTAAAAGTCGTATCCAGAGCGCCGGCCGTGGTGTATCGGATCAGGGCAAATTCATTCTGAGCACCGTTATTGGCAAACCCGGCCGTAACCAGATTTCCATTCGAATCAATAGCCAGGGCAAAGGGTTCATCATCAGTCTCGACAGGGATGCCCCCTCCACCGCCACCTCCACAGGAGAGCAGGCTCAAACTGACAATCAATGCCATGGCCTGAAACCAGAGTAACGACGCTCTTTTCATATTCGTCTCCACCACGTTTTATAGCCGGGCCTGCAGTCTATGCATTAATGAATAATAGTAATGCGATTGCCTGCCAGGGTATTGTTGAGTTCATTGGTTTCTGTAATCACATTAGTATAGTCCGCAATCGCCCCAATAAAGTATGTCCCCAGCGGCAAGTCAGCGGGAATCCTCACTTGTGTGGCTGCCTGTGAAACGGCCCCCGCCGCTAAGGAGCTCACCGACCGGCTACCTAGGAAGATGTCTGAGGTAGTAACGATCTTATCTTTTGATAGGTAAAGACCCACCTTAAATGGAGTAGACCCGGTACCGCCTATTCCCCGATTCTTCACCATATTCTCAATGAAGATGTTCTGGCCTCTACTTACCCCCTTTTCCGGCCCACGAACCACTATCATTACTAGATCTGGGCGAGGCATCGTCGTTGTTGTGGTTGGTCTAGTCGTCGTGGTCGTACTGGTCGTCGTGGTCGTTGGTCTGATCGTAGTTGTAGTTGACGTACTGGTTGTGGTGGTTGGCCTAGTCGTGGTGGTCGTGGTTGTGCTAGTGGTTGATGTGGTCGTTGTTGTTGCCGTTGTTGTGGTTGTTATAGTGGTGGTGGTTGTAGTGGTGGTTGATCCTGCAGTTGTTGTGCTAGTGGTTGACGTGGTCGTTGTTGTTGTCGTTGTTGTGGTTGTTGTAGTGGTGGTGGTCGTAGTGGTGGTTGATCCTGCAGTTGTTGTGCTAGTGGTTGACGTGGTTGTTGTAGTGGTGGTGGTCGTAGTGGTGGTTGATCCTGCAGTCGTTGTGCTAGTGGTTGATGTGGTCGTTGTTGTTGCCGTTGTTGTGGTTGTTATAGTGGTGGTGGTTGTAGTGGTGGTTAATCCTGCAGTCGTTGTGCTAGTGGTTGATGTGGTCGTTGTTGTTGTCGTTGTTGTGGTTGTTGTAGTGGTGGTGGTGGTCGTTGTTGTTGGCCTGGTCGTCGTGGTTGTACTAGTTGTAGTTGTAGTGGTGGTGCCAGTGGCGTTAACCTGAATCGTGCCGTCCATACCAGTTGAACCGTAATGGACTTCACAGACATACGCACAGAGCCCTGGTATCGTCATGGTGATAGGGCCATATGTACCTCCAAGGGTGCCCAAGGCCACGAAACCTGAGTCAAGAGTTTGCTGACATAGCGAGTTGGGATCACCGGAACCTGCTTCTGTTGGATCTCCGTTGACGGTATGACCACCAGAACTAACATTCTGAGCTATCCACGTCACAGTATCCCCAACATTGACGGTAATAGATTGTACCTGAAAAGAACCGACTTGAGCTTGGACCGTCATGTTTGCAGCCGTAGCGACTAACGGCGTCACGGCCAATATCATTGTCGTGGCAAGTAAGCACAGCAAGTAGTATGACGGTTTCGGTAATTTTAACATTTTCACTGTCTGCCCCCTGTTCTCATTCCGCTTAGATCAGAATGGTGAATAGCTCAGTTTGTTTTTTGGTAGTGTTTTTGTTTTCGAACAGTGCAGTAACCAGACAAATTGATCTGACGGTATACACTATTGAAAACAGGCAAGTCAAGGTAAAAATCCAGAACCATATCATCATGGCATGCTCTTTTCATATGCATGTAAGTATAGCTCGTGTTCATCGGCTGTCAAGGCGATAAAAGATGGGGCAATGTCCTAATTTGAAATTCTGTTGGTCGAGCGCTTGCTTCACACGCCTTTTGTGCCTACCAACTCAAACCAACTGTAACTCACTAAAACCAACTCCAACCAAGAGATGGGCAAAGAAACCAAATTAGCAGGAGTGGACCTGAATAGGCCTGACAGTGGTGATCTTGAGCACAAAACGAGCACATTATTAATTATTGCTTGTGGCGTTCACTTCAACTAAAAAAAGATACCCAAGCATAGAAATTAGGAATTACCGATAGAAAGAACGTATAACGGCGAAGTGTTAGGAGTACTGAGGACTTCATGTCCAGTACTCTGCATCTGCTCCCCTGATTGCTGGGTTAAAAATACACCTTTTTTGTAGTTGACTTTTATTTATTTTGGCGTAATCTTATCTATATTTGCTAGACTATTTCGTTATGCTGGCCGTTATGTCGGCCACTGATACGCTGACCGAAATCGTCATAGTTAAGGCACGTCATGGAGACGACTAGGATAAGGACCAAGGATCACGAACGACCACAACGGCCATATTTTGACTTAGGCTGAATGTGAACGGGATAAGAAGGGCAACGACTAAGTATCAATAATATTATTTGAGAGGAGCAAGAATCTCACAACACAGAAGGAGGCGAGTAGAGAGATGAGTAGAAAGTCTTTTTTCATTGGATTTTTAATGCTGGGTCTGGTCGGATTTTATGGGATTCTCCCAGCCGGAGCCCAGACGACTGCGGCTGTCAACATGGTCGGCAGTACCACCAACTATTTCTTTGATGTGGCCAGCGGGACGGGGGCCTCAGGAGTGCCGGCGATGACGACGATAAGCGTAGGGGGTACGGTTACCTGGACCCTTATGGGCTCGGTCCATTCCACGACATCCGAGGCAGCTCTTGGTGATATTGCCAATGCTGCTTGTGGAACGGGAGACATGTGGGATTCAGGGATTATAGTTACTCCTGGTGGCACCTACCCACACACGTTTACTAGCCCTGGCAGTTGCGCCTACTACTGCTCGGTTCACTTAGCCGTGATGCAGGGTGTGGTTAATGTAACCGCTGTAGCCACGACCACCACCAGCACGACGACCACGACTAGGCCGACGACTACCACCACGACCAGCACCACAACGACGACTACGACCACCACCACAACGACTACGACCACGACAACAACAACCACGACCAGCACCACAACGACAACTACGACTACTACTAGCACAACGACCACGACCAGGCCAACGACTACGACGACAACAACGGTAGCGGCTACGACTACAAGCACAACAGTAGCAGCTACTACGACGACCACGGTAGCAGCTACTACCACGACAACCACAGTAGCAGCTACTACCACGACAACAACGGTAGCAGCCACCACGACGAGCACGACCACGACTACCAGCAGCACGACCACCACCACGACCAAGGAAAAGTGCAAGGACGATGGCAAGGATAAGGATGATAGGGATAAGGACAAGTGCAAAGACAAAGATAAGGACCAGGGCAAAGACAAAGATAAAGACCAAGCCCAGGACAAAGATAAGGACAAAGGCAAGGACTAATAATCACGACACGACTATGGCAGATCGTTACCTTTAGAACGATGATTCAGTAGCGAAGGTAACGATCTGCCATGTGACCATATGATCTAGGTCTCAAGTAATGTTGTACGTGCTCACTTAGCGCAAGGAGGCATGCTGGGTGACTGTCTGTAGCAGATAAGTCTGGAAATTAAGAAAGAAGGGACGACCAGAGGGCCAGTCACGATTATCACACTTAGCGGGGAGGTAACGTCAGCAGCCACCTTTACGATATTAAAACAATGCGTTTAGTAAATAGGATGAAAGAGGCCTCTTCTAATAGAGGCCTTTTTCATAATGCGGTGATGGGGGGTGGGTGGGTTACTTCAACGGAGACCAATCACTTCGTTATCATATTTCTGAGGCGTCTCTGCCCATCTGAAAGCTACGGTATTCTTGAAATCTCTCGTCCTGAGGATTTCAGGAAGCATTTCTTGGCTCAGGTATTGTCTTAATTAGAAATACTGACAAGAGAGCGCTTGCTTCACACGCCTTTCAGGTATACCAACTCCAGCCTACTCCAACTCACAAGAACCAACTCTAGCAATGAGTTATACAGAAAGCCCAAATTGGCTGGGGTGGGCCTGAGTAGGCCTGAGAGTGGTGGAGTTGAGCACAAAACGAGCACATTTTTACTTGTGGCATTCACCTTCTAATGCTCGAAAAGCATTACCCTGATTATTGGCGATTACGGGAGACAATCATTGATAGCTTCTCCCTTGTTTAGAAAACCTCCTCGTAGTATATTGCCCATCTGATAATCGAGCATCACACCACTTTCGAGTACTTGACATCCTTACGTAAAAGTGATATTTCCTATTGCATCTAATCTAACCCATAAACTTTAAAAGCCTGGCGGCCTTTTTCTCGAAAAGGCTGCAAGGCTAAGAGAGGTTTCTATGGAGAGCAGGAGATTCCATAGCCCAAAACCTCCCATTCGATTGGGCGCGACAGACTTTAACCTGTCCTTACCCTCTTTGTTTCTGACCTTTACTATTCTTCCGGTTGCTGCACAATCTGCTCCAGGCGATCTGGATACAAAAACACAACGATTACAATATGACCACAACGGCCATGAGCCAGCATCGTTCTGATTTATTTTATTTCATAAGATTTTTAACCGGGCAAATCCACCCGAAAGGAAGATGATGTCATGAACCGATTTACCGTTAAGACCCGGATCTACTATTCGATAGGAGTGGCGATTATATTTGGGATCGGCCTGGCGGCCCTTCTGCCGGTCACCGTCAGTTTTGCTCAGACTGTTTCCTTCAGCGCACCAGCCAACTTTGCCGTGGGGACTTCCCCGGACTCAGTCGCGGTGGGGGATTTCAATGGAGATGGGAAGCTGGATCTGGCCGTGGCGAATGGTAGTAGCAATACTGTCTCCATCCTTTTGGGAAATGGCGATGGCACCTTTGCTGCGGCCACGAATTATGCCGTGGGGACTTCCCCGGAATCAGTCGCGGTGGGGGATTTCAACGGAGATGGGAAGCTGGATCTGGCCGTGGCGAATGTATCCAGCGATACTGTCTCCATCCTTTTGGGAAATGGCGATGGCACCTTTGCTGCGGCCACGAACTTTGCTGTGGGGACTATCCCGTTGTTTGTCGCGGTGGGGGATTTCAACGGAGATGGCAAGTTGGATCTGGCCGTGGCGAATCTATCCAGCGATAGTGTCTCCATTCTATTGGGAAATGGCGATGGCACCTTTGCTGCGGCCACGAACTATGCTGTGGGGACTTCCCCGGAATCAGTCGCGGTGGGGGATTTCAACGGAGATGGGAAGCTGGATCTGGCCGTGGCGAATGTATCCAGCGATACTGTCTCCATCCTTTTGGGAAATGGCGATGGCACCTTTGCTGCGGCCACGAACTTTGCTGTGGGGACTAATCCGTACTCAGTCGCGGTGGGGGATTTCAATGGAGACGGGAAACTGGATCTGGCCGTGGCGAATCTATCCAGCAATATATCCAGCAATAGTATCTCCATTTTATTGGGAAAGGGCGATGGCACCTTTGCGGCAGCCACGAACTTTGCCGTGGAGTCGGAACCGATCTTCGTCGCGGTGGGGGATTTCAACGGGGATGGGAAGCTGGATCTGGCCGTGGCAAATTACGGGAATGGTAACAACCCATCAACAGTCTCCATTCTGCTGGGAAATGGCGATGGCACCTTTGCGGCAGCCACGAACTTTGCCGTGGGGACGGGCCCGGGATCAGTCGCGGTGGGGGATTTCAACGGGGATGGAAAGCCGGATCTGGCCGTGCCAAACTTTTACAGCAATAATGTCTCCATCCTGCTTAACACCACCGCATTTTGCGCAAGTGGCAACTTTGGAGCGGCCACGAACTTCGCCGTGGGGTCCGGACCGCGCTCCGTTGCGATCGGGGATCTCAATGGAGATGGCAAGACTGACCTCACCGTGGCGAATTTTGCCGGCAACACTGTTTCGATCCTGCTGGGAAATGGCGATGGAACCTTCAAAACCCAAACGACCTTCACCGTGGGCACGAGCCCGTCCTCCGTTGCGATCGGGGATCTCAATGGCGACGGCAAGCCTGACCTCGCCGTGGCGAATCTTAGCTTCAACACCGTCTCGATCCTGCTGGGAAATGGCGATGGAACCTTCCAACCCCAAACGACCTTCGCCGTAGGTAGGAACCCGTCCTCCGTTGCGATCGGGGATTTCAATGGCGACGGCAAGCCTGACCTCGCCGTGGCGAATTTCGCCGGCAACACCGTCTCGATCCTGCTGGGAAATGGCGATGGAACCTTTAAGACGGCCACGAACTATGCCGCGGGGTATCAGCCGGGATCAGTCGCGGTGGGGGATTTCAACGGCGACGGCAAGCCTGACCTCGCCGTGGCGAATAACGGCAGCGGCACCGTCTCGATCCTGTTGGGAAATGGTGATGGCACCTTCAAAACCCAAACGACCTTTGCCGTGGGGTCGTTACCGTACTCCGTTGCGATCGGGGATCTCAATGGCGACGGCAAGCCTGACCTCGCCGTGGCGAATTACGGCGATGGTGTAGACCCGTCAACTGTCTCCATCCTTTTGGGAAATGGCGATGGAACCTTCAAAACCCAAACGACCTTCGCCGTGGGGGCGAGCCCGGTCTCCGTTGCGATCGGGGATCTCAATGGCGACGGCAAGCCTGACCTCGCCGTGGCGAATCTTGGCTTCGGCTCCGTCTCGATCCTGCTGGGAAATGGCGATGGCACCTTCAAAACCCAAACGACCTTCGCTGTGGGGGTGAGCCCGTACTCCGTTGCGATCGGGGATCTCAATGGCGACGGCAAGCCTGACCTCGCCGTGGCATATTTCGCCGGCAACACCGTCTCCATCCTGCTCAACACCTGTCAAGCTACGACCACCACGACCACCACAACAACAACTACTACTACAACGACCACTACTACAACGACGACAACCAGTACAACTACGACGACTATGCCTACGACGACCACAACAACAACGAGCACAACCAGCACAACTGTTGTCAGACTGCCGGATGTTGTGATTATTGCTGTGGAAGCTCCTGACGGGATTGATGCCGGTGAGACAAGAAAGGTGGAGGTGGCGATTAAAAACTTCAGCAGGACGCCTCAGACACGGAGTTTGAGCCTGACTCTGAATGGGGTGCCTGTCAACAGGAGCCCGGTCTCTGTTACCTTAACCAAGAATGAAACGGTGACGGTGAAATTCAATGTACTTTTTGAGAAACCGGGAGTTGCAGCGCTTCGGGCCAGGTTATCCCCTGCGGATGTTAACCCGGCCAATGATACGAAGACCGAGATCAAGATCATTGGTCCCCGGCTACGGAACTAACAAGGACAAGGACTAAGACCAGGACTTAGAGATGAAGCGGGATTTAAAGAAAGAGGGGAGATCAGAGGCCGGTCACGGTGGAATATGATAAAAAGACGTTTATAGTAGTAGGATGAAAGAGGCCTCTTCTAATAGAGGCCTTTTTCATACGCGGTAATGGAGCAAAGATGGGCAAATGAAATTTACAAGTGGACAGCTACTCAAGACCATTGAATTGCGTTAGACATCTTGCATGCTGGGACAGACTTCAAGATTGTTTAGTGCAGTCAAAAACAATTAACGTTTGAAATCGACGTGGTCATATAGAACTCGTTGTCCGTTTACTTCAGGAAGTACCCGTTGCCACAAACGAGTCAAAAACCCTTTCAGCAAGGAACAAAAAAGTCACGTCAAAACAATAGGGATTTTTATATTACAGCCTGGTTCATAAACAACTAATTATGGTTTATGCAGGGGCCCATCACTGCCTCAGCTTTTTTTCTTCTTTGTTTCTTTGAGCTTTCGAATAGCACGCTCGTCTGGGTTTATATAGGCATACCTGATTATCTCTCGTAAAAATCGCATCGCATAATCAGCGCCATTCAAGCTAGCTTACGTGCTTTACACGGCTTTACTCTTCTTCACTCAACCATCATTGCCAGGCTAGTTTACGCGCTTTCCACTTTAGCGTCAATGAAGCTGGGGCAGATCCACACCCACTGCCATCAGCACCATGTCAATGACACCTTTAATGGGATACAGATCTGAAATCTCCTCTATTGGCAGTTCCCTATCCCTATACCTCTGCTTACACCTCTTATACCGGCTCTCAAACATATCTACCAGGTGGTCTATGGGTGAAATATCCTTTTCAGCAGGAAGGTATTTTTTGATCCTCACTCCTTCGGCCTTCTTACACGTCCGGATAAAGGTTGTGACCTGGATCTTCTGTCCGGTCAGCGCATAATGGAGACCGCAGGTCAGTTCAGCAGGCTCTAGCATCGGGTCCTTTTTTCTGATCCAAGCATCTATGGCTAAGGACGTGATTCGTGCTGTTGGACGGGGCCGAGGTCCTCGTTTATGGCTATCAGTTAAGGGGCGCTCTTCTGGCCCGATGACTAATCCTAATTTCGATATCTTCTTTCGTATCTTCTTCTCATCGAGAATCAGGTCGGCTGTTCTGGGATTATTGCCTATGTCTTGCTTAGTTTCTTCAAATACTCTCTCAGGGTCAAGTCGTCTTACATAAAACAGGTATCCGCAGCCTAAGACGACATATAAGAATTCCTCTTTAGGCAGTTTCCATTCGTGGATCTCTTGAAGACACTGCTTAAATGTTCGTTGGTTCAGTTTTGGATAGTACTTTTGAAGCCGATTCTCCCAGTCTACTTGCATCTATTTCTACCTCAAAATCAATAAATAGATCCGGCTCAATACATACAAGGGTTTATAAGCCTTCAAAAAATGAATTAGCTGTTTTCTTCATTTTTTATTAAAAAAGCAATTTTAAATACAACCAAATTCTCGCATACTCAAAATAAAAACTTCTCCAGTATATCGCACAAGGCAAACAAAAGACAAAGGAGAACGGCTCAAGTTATGAAGACGACCAAACATCGAACCTTACTTCTTGTGAAGGGTAAAGGAGCTGTCCGAGCCAAGGATCTTGTCCAGGAGTTCGACTATTCCCCAGCGACAGCCCGTTCCTACCTTTCTTATCTCACCAAACAAGATCTTCTGGGACGCTTGTTATCAGGACATGTCTTGACGAAGAAGGGAGAGGACCGCTTACACTTCTTTGAAATAATGGGGTGCCCCAATCCAGATTGTTCCCGCTGTGAGGGGAAAGCTGGATATCTCACATGTCCGACCTGTGGACACCGGATTCCCAGAAAAAAGGCACGCATCAGCAAAGGGTGGGATACTCCGTTCTTTCGATGGAAGGCGGGAGTGCACTGCTCATTTTGTGGTGGTCTTATTCTTTCAACGGAACAGGCCCAGACGGAAAGAAGTTCTAATGAAAATAAATCTGTCCTTCTAAAATTTCTGGATGAGCTGTTGGAGGGGAAAGCATGAGCGGGTTGGAGATCAAGCCTCTGGGTTGGCTTATTCTGGCGATCCTGATCGGGCTTGCCATTTATTTTTTGATCAAGTGGCTGAACCGCCCACCGCACGGGAGTGAGGGTAAGATTCGGGGAATCTAACTATGTACCTAGACGTCAAAGAGTTGTCACGGTATCTTAACATCAAGCCTTCTACACTCTATGCTTGGGTAACGCAGGGCAAGATCCCTTATTTCAAGATTCACAGACTGATCCGGTTTCGAAAAGACGCGATTGATGCCTGGTTAGAGTCATTCCGAAAGGACGGATTAAAGATGCCCTCAGCAAGTTTTGTGGGCAAGGACTACAAAGACATTGACACTGTCATTGCAAGGGCCAAACGAGAAGTCTATAATACACATCGCGGGGAAACCAGGCCTATCTCAAGCCTCAGGAAAGGAGGATAAAAGATGGGGCTATTTAAACGTAACAGGGTCTGGTGGATGAGTTTTGCATATCAAGGAAAGCAAGTGAGAAGATCGACCGGGACCCCTGACCGAAAACTGGCCGAGGCGATTCTGGGCAAGACCAGGGTAAACATCATTGAAGGGCGGTTCTTCGATACGCTTGAGGAAAAAGAGCGGACCTTTTCCGAAATGATGGAACGATACCAGACAGAGCATGTTGTGAAGAAGGCTAGTCAAAGAGGGTATAGAGGCTATATCAAAAACCTCCTCCCCTCTTTTGGCCATCTTCCCCTGGCCGAAATCACGCCGAAGCTCATCGTTCAGTATAAGACAAAGAGATACGCCGATGGCATGGCTCCTGCAACTATCAACCGTGAACTTTCAACCATGAAGCATGCCTTCAATCTTGCAATCCGAGAATGGGAGTGGTGCAGGGATAATCCTGTCCGACGGGTGGCAATGGAGAAGGAAAATAATCGGCGGGACCGCTGGTTGAGCTATGAAGAAGAGAAGGGGTTACTCAAGGAATGTCCAGGGTGGGTCAAGGAGATTGTTCTATTTGCGCTTCACACCGGAATGCGAATGGGAGAGATCCTTTGTTTGGACTGGAAAGGGGTTGACCTCTTCCGCAAAACGGTGACCGTCTTTCGATCAAAGAATGGAGAGCGGAGGACAATCCCGATTAACCAAACGGTCCTTGAACTTCTCAAGGGTAGATTAAAGGTAAGGCCGTTGAACACCGACCTTGTGTTTTACAGCAAGACACATACGCTAGTTGATTGCAATAACCTTAGGCGCGACTTCCGTTCAGCACTTAGTAAGGCAAAGATCGAGGATTTTCATTTCCATGACTTGAGGCACACCTTCGCGACACGGCTCGTTCAAGCGGGAGTGGACATCTACAAGGTTCAACGTTTGCTCGGCCACAAATCTCCGATCATGACTCAACGATACACGCATCATTACCCGGAGAGCCTTCGAGATGGAGTGGAAATCTTGGACAGGAAGGAAAATTTTATCACAATTTCATCACAATCAGCGGGTGAGCCGGAGAAGGCTTCCGTCTAACCCTTTGATTATATGGAGCCGGCGAGTGGGATTGAACCACCGACCTGCTGATTACGAATCAGCTGCTCTACCACTGAGCTACGCCGGCATTGGATTTTTACTTTATCGAAATCATTCACACCTGTCAACGAGAAACTCATCTGTATTACTCAGTCTGCTTGACTCTATCCATCCAATCCGGTATATACTGGTTAAAACCCGCCTGCAAGGAGAAGAAGATGAATATAAAACATCCATTGAAAGACTGGACGACCGCCATAACGCGCCTAACGTGGCTATGCCTGCTTTTTTTGGTGTCTGCCTGCGCCCCTTATTATCAAGAACCGCCCCGTATGGGACCGGGGCCCGGTGGAGACGTACTTCAAAATATCGAGAGATTCGCACCTGAACTGAGATTAACCCGTGAACAGATTCAAAAGATCCGACAACTTCGGGCAAATTTTGATAGAGAAGCCATCCGCATCAATGCGGCTTTACGTGTTGCCTATGTCGATCTCAACAACCTGACACACGCAGATCGGAAACAGCTGGACAAGGATAAAGCGTTCAAAAAAGCGGATGAGATCAATGGGCTCCATGCACAAATGCAGCGGAAGATAATCGAACTCGATCTGGGGGTAACCGATTTATTGACGGATGATCAGTACGAAAAATTTAGAGATATCTTAAGTAGGCGGTCTCGCGACTACTGATTATTCCCTCGATAAGACGACATCCTTCACCACAACACCACGGGGACCGAGGGGATCAAGGGGCTTTCCATTGAATTCCACTTTGACACCTCCCGCATTCTCAAGGCTTAGGCGAAACTGTTTACGCGCGGTCCAATCCGCTTTTTCCCCAGGGTTTAGGATCACCTCCTTGATCACGGAATCATCAATCTTGACCAGGACCCAACTCCTTTCAACCGCCTCGATCTTCAAAGTCAATGTATCAAGCAGCACCGGTTTTTGCTGAGTCTCGGGAGGCATGTTAGGTGTCTGCTCTTTCTTCGCGACAGCGGGTTTCCGCTCCAGTGGAGCCGAGGCCGCTGGCGGATTGATCGCAGTGGGCTTCGGAGGATTCATGGTAAACGGTACTGGAGAAGTCTCTGTGTTTTGATCCGCAGGGGCGAGGAATTCCTCGCTCTGACCTTTAGGCGGGTTTATCGTCTGTATCTCCGTTGGCTGTTCCGAGCTTTCCGGGCCTTGGATTTTCTCTGCAGCGCCCGGCATCTGCCTGCGCTGGTGCTCCACAGCATTCTGTATAAATAATCCACCCGCGATCACCAAAACGGCCAGCCCTGCTCCCCACTGTATCAACATCTGCTTTCTCTTCACCAGCTCTTTCTGCTGACTCTCCTTCTGTTGCTCCGTTCTGATCTGTTCCACCTTCTGATGGTAGTAGCTCGCGGCCAATTCTTCGAATCGGGTCAACACCTCGTGTTCTTCCAGTGCCAGACAACGGGCATAGGAACGAATAAAACCTTTTGCAAACACCTCGTTCGGAATTTTGCCCAGATCATCCTCTTCAAGAGCCTTGAGGTAGTTTATATTGATCTTGGTCCGGGAGGCTATCTCCTCCATTGAGATAGCCTTCTCCTCACGTAGCTGTCTTAAGTAGGCGCCAAAAGATTCCATAGGGTTATTTCAAGGATTCAAGGTATCCCTTTGCGTTCTTGGCCAAGATGGTTCCATCCGGACTGGACTTTAAGACCTTTTCGAATTCCGCTTTGGCCAACTGTTTAGACTGTCTAGAACCTTCTTTAAAATAAACTACTCCCAAACCAAAATGCGCATCTGTATAATCCGGGATGAGCTTAATCGCGTTCTGGTAGGCCTCGATCGCTTCTTTGGACTTCTGCATGCTGGCGTATGCCTGACCGATCTCGTAATAGACAATATGAGCGGAAGACCCCCCAAGGGCCGTTACAAAGTTCGGGTCAATTCGAAGCGCCTCTTGAAACTCCTTGACTGCGTCGGCAAACTGTCCCTTATTGTCATATACAAGACCGAGATTATAGTGGGCGAACTGAGGCGTGGCGTACTTGGGATTCTTCAAGGCCGATTGATATTCATGGATGGCATCATCCCAACTTTTGTCGATCTCATACAGCTTGCCTAAGTAATTGTGCGCTTCCGAATTTTCGGGATCGAGCTTCAAGACTGTTTTGAACTCTTGGATCGCTTCCGGGTACTTGCCTTGATAATAATAAATATGCCCCAAAGCGTAATGAGTGTCGGAATTCCTGGGATTGATCTCCAGCGATTTCTGGAATTCTACAAAGGCCTCTTGTGTCCGGTTCTCATTGAGCTGGGCGATCCCAAGTTTGTAATGAGCGGATGCCTCGTTTTCTCTTTTCAATCTGCTCTGAGAAGTCGCGCATCCCACCAAAAACAGCAGGAGAAGAATTGCCGATATATAAGACAGAGATTTTATGATTTTCACTCTAAATTTCCTCAAAATGTGTTAACCGTTTGAATTCCCGATACCGGGCCTGGATCACCCGCGGGGTCAATTGACGGAGCCTGTCCAGACTGAAAGACTCGACGTTAAACGAGGCCATCACGCTCCCATAGATCACCGCCTGGCGAATGCCCTGGTCTTTAAAATTCCCCGTCCCGGCCAGATATCCCAGAAAACCTCCTGCAAAGCTATCCCCGGCACCGGTCGGATCAAAGACCGTCTCCAGGGGATAGGCCGGCGAGACAAATATTTTTCTGCCGTTGAACGTCACCGCCCCGTACTCCCCGCGCTTCACGATCAGCGTCTGTGGCCCCCAGCTCATGATCCGGCGCGCCGCCTTGACAAGATTAGGCTCCTCGGCCAGCTGACGGGCCTCACCATCATTGATGATTAGAATGTTCACCTGCTTCAGCGTCTTGAGCAAGGCCTCCCGTTTCCTCTCGATCCAGAAGTTCATGGTGTCGCAGACAACCCACCGCGGACGCCGGACTTGATGGAGGACCTCTTCTTGAAGCTCCGGATCAATGTTCGCTAAGAAGACCAGATCGGACTCTCGATAGCTCTCCGGAAGTTTCGGCCGAAACTTTTCAAAGACATTGAGCTGGGTTTCCAAGGTCTTGGCCTCGTTGAGCTGGTAGCCGTATTCGCCTTTCCATCGAAAGGTTGCCCCGACAGTCCGCTCGAGGCCTTCGAGGTTGATATTCCGTTTCTTCAACACCGAAAGATAGTCGATCGGAAAATCGTCGCCGATCACCGCAACAAGATTCACACGCGTAAAGTAGCTTGCCGCCACAGAAAAATAAGTGGCGGACCCCCCCAAAACTTCTTCCACCTCTCCGAAAGGTGTCTTGACGGAATCCAGCGCGACCGAGCCAACGACCAACAACGTCAATGGCTTTTTCTTCAACATCCCTGGACATCCCCCTTCGCCATACCACCGGAGCCTAGGAAGGCGGAGATAAAATTCCGAACCGCCGTCTGAAACAGGTCTGCCATCCGAATCCGCTCATTCGGGCTTTCATCAATCACCCGGGCCCTACCCTGTCCTTCCCAAGCGATGCTGCGGCATTCACTGTCCCAAAGACGCCCTGCCAGCTTTATGTCTTTAAATATATCGTATGCAACCGGTTTAGACAAGGCCGGGCTCTTCACGGGACCCGTCATGGGCAAACTGGAGTAGCTCACGTCCACGGGCTTCGACTCTTTCTTGTATTGATCTACCTCGACCAGCAGAAGATAACGCCTTGCGGTGGCCAGTCCGATCCGGCGAAGCAAAGCCGGATCAACCGGCCCGCCGGCCTGGTATGCCGAAAGCCAGGTCTTGAGTTCTTTGTCTAGGTGGCTTTGTCTCAGAATCTCCATAGTATCGGGAACCGGGAGGACCGACACATTCGGAAGATTATGCCTGAAAGCCTGCAACACTTCAAACGCGGTATCGTTTCGGACCCCCTCCGGGGCAGTCTTAGAAATCACCGGCAACATCGCCACACCGTTCGTCGTCAGGACCTGCAAATTAAACGACGGGGCTGCCATGATCTTCTGAGCCTCGTTATGGATGACAAATCGATCCTGCGCCGTGGCGCAGGCCGCACAGAAAGCGGCCAAAACAATCCAACCGTTCGACCATCTAATCATTTCAGATATCTCCCAGCAAGGGTTTTAATCGTTCCCGTGTTTTTTGGGGAATCTTGTCAGCACTGGTGATAATAGCATTTTTAAGCGCCACGGCACAAGGACAGCTTCGCCCGGACGGGATCTTCGGAACTGCCGTCCGGATGAGCCGTTTCGCCGCCTCCACGTTTTGGTGCAGCATCTGGATCACCGCCTCCACCGTCACCGACTCCTCTCCATGATACCAACAGTCGTAGTCGGTGGCTAACGCCAAGGTCGCGTAGCAAATCTCCGCCTCACGGGCCAGCTTGGCCTCGGTTGCATTAGTCATCCCGATGACATCCACGCCCCATTGCCGGTAGATCAGCGACTCGCCGCGCGTGGAAAACTGCGGTCCCTCCATACAGAGATAGACGCCTCCTTCATGAATCGTCGCACCGGAAGCATGCGCCGCATCCGCCATGACACTTCTCAGCACCGGGCAGGTCGGATCCGCAAAGGAAACATGAGCCACCACGCCCTCTCCAAAAAAAGTGCTGATCCGCCGTTTCGTGAGATCCACAAACTGGTCCGGGATCACGAGATGACCGGGATGGATCTTCTCCTTCATGCTCCCCACCGCACTCACAGACAGGATCCGTCGCACCCCCAGGAGTTTCATCGCAAAGATGTTCGCGCGGAAATTGATATCGGTCGGAGAAATCCGATGCCCACGGCCGTGACGGCTCAGGAAGGCCACCGGGATGCCGTCTATCGCCCCGATCATCATCGCATCGCTGGGGGGTCCAAAGGGCGTCTTGATTCGGACTTCGTGAAGCCTGCTCAGCCCTTCCATCTGGTACAGGCCGCTGCCGCCGATAATGCCGATCTCGGCCTTGGGTTTACTGGATACCTTCCGGGCTCGCTTCATCTTTTTTCCCCCAAAATCTCATTGCTAAGAGATCTCCGCCTTCTGAGGCTTCTGATCCTCGCGTTCCGCCATCTGCCACTGAAGATCCAGAAACCGGCTGACCTCCTTTTGCGGCTGAATGACGCTGATCGCATGCTTATAGATTAGCTCCTGTGTGGTGTGCTTTAAGAGGATCGCAAAACTGTCAAATCCCTTGATGACCCCTGCCAGTTTAACACCGGTCATAAGATGAACCGTTACCGGAATCTTTTCTTTGCGGAGATGGTTGAGAAACACGTCCTGAAGATTGCTGTTATTCTTGAACACAGATCCCTCCTCTACTACTATAGGGGCTCGCCTCCCCCTCTCGCTCGCCGGGTACCCGTGAAGCGGGTGCGCTGACCAGATCCACACAGGTGATGTGAGTCAGCTGCATCGCCAACCATTCCAAAATACGATCCGCAGTCTTACCCACCGGTTCATTTTTCTCAAGATCGAACCAATGAATGGCCGGTTCGGCTTTAAACCAGGTCTCCTGACGCTTCGCAAACCGCTTCGTGTCCCGCTTCCATTGTTGAAGCGCAACTTCCCACGGAATCGCACCGTGCAGGTATCCTTGAAGATGGCGATAGCCGAGCCCAAGCATCGCAGGGGTCTGCTCGGAATACCCGTTGGCCAGGAGCCTCTTCACCTCTTCGATCATTCCGGCGGCCAGCATCTGATCAACCCGTTGTTCGATCCTGGGATAGAGGTCCTGCCGGCTTCGCCTCAGTCCGATCCAGACCACCTTCCATCGCCGGTCCTGGAAGCGATGCTGCTCATGAAAATAAGAAAGAGGCTTCCCCTCCAGTTCAAACACCTCAAGGGCACGGATGATCTTGGACGAGTCCCGCGGGTGAATCCTGGCCGCGGAGACAGGATCAATCTGATAGAGCTGCTGATGCAGATAGCCTTCGCCATGCCGTTTTTGCTCTTCCAGCCAACGTGAACGGATTCTCCAATCCGCATGGGGGCCCGCCCACAGCCCATACGCCAAGGCCTTCAGGTAGAGACCGGTCCCACCCACGATGAACGGCAGCCGGCCTTCACGCCTTTGCTGTTCGATTACTTCTTCAGCCAGACGTTTGTAGATCCCGGCACTAAACCTTTCATCCGGATTCACCAGATCCAAGAGGTGATGACGTACACGCGTCTGTTCGGCAGGGGTCGGCCTGGAGGTTCCGATATCCATTCCCCGATAAACCTGACGGGAATCGGCATTGATGATCTCGCTTCCCAATCGCTCGGCCAACTCCAGTGCCACAGCGGTCTTCCCCACCGCGGTAGCCCCGACAAGAAAAAGAAGTTTTTTATTATTATATGGGCTCACGTCGCCCCCTCCAAATGGCAAAGCCTTTGGAGCCTCCCCTTCTCGCTCTCTTTGCTCGCTGACTCACTTATCTTCTCCCGAACATCTTTTCGAGATCATTCAGCGTAAAGCGGCGTTGGATCGGCCTTCCGTGGGGACAGGAATGTACCGCGGGATAATCCTGAAGATCGCGGAGCAGGGCCGACATCTCAGGAAGCGTCATTGAATCATGGGCCCGGATCGCGCTATGACAAGCCAGAGATGCCACAAGCCGCTTTTTGGTTTCTTCCATTGGTGCGGTGCGGTCCCACTCCCTAAAGTCATCCAGGAGATCTAACACCAACCGCTTAAGATCTTTCCGGGCCACAATCGTCGGGACGGAACGAATTACAAAAGAATTCGAGCCGAACTCTTCTATCTCCAGGCCGGTCTCCTTCAGTTCATTAAGATGCGACCGAAGCAGAACCGCGTCGCGCGCAGAGAGCTCCAGGGTTTCAGGGATCAGTAACGGCTGCGTTTCCGCGCCACCGCTTGAATCACCACGGGCCATTCGAGATAACAATCGCTCGTACAGTATGCGTTCATGCGCCGCATGTTGGTCTATGATCTCGAGATCGCCTTCCACATCCGCCACGATATAGCTCTTTTGAATCTGCCCCAGCGGAATGACCGCCTTTCGCTCTTCTGTCCTGACGGGCGCCGGATAGTCAGACATCGGGCGGTCCGGCGGCACATACTTTAACCCTTCTTGACGACGGAGATAACTGGCCGCGGCCTCCCGAACCTGACTCTTTCGCTCCTCCGCCCCGCTCAGCGAAGCCATCCCATTCTCGATCGAAGAAACAGCAAAAACCTTATCCCGGGCAAGGCCCGGCGTCGTGCCTTCTCCGAGGGGATTTCGAATCGCCTCGATGACCATCCGATGAATTTCTTGGGGCGTTCGAAAACGGACTTCACGTTTGGAGGGATGGACATTTACATCCACCATCGAAGAGTCTAATTCGATAAAGAGGATCGCGACCGGATGACGTCCCTTCATCAACAGTGTGTCGTAGGCCTCGTACAGGGCATGGGCCAACAGCCTGTCGCGAATACTCCGTCCATTCACGAAAAAGAACTGATGCGTCTTCGCGCCGCGGGTATAATGAGGACGGGACACACCGCCGGTGATGCGTATCCGCCCTTGATGGGTCTCGACCGGAATCAGTTGCTCGGCCATCTCGGCCCCAAAGATCTGAATCGTTCTTTGATGCCAGTCTTCTGCGCCGGGAAAGTGAAAGACGCTCTTCCCATCCTGAAGGAAACGAAATTCAAGATGCGGATGGGCCAAGGCGAGTTCGGTCACGAGACCGCTGATGTGGGCCAGCTCCGTGCCGGCTGCTTTAAGAAATTTCCGGCGGGCCGGTGTGTTGTAGAACAGTTGAGCAACCTCGATCATCGTGCCGGGAGGCGATGCTGCTTCAGCCACCTCCTTCATGTTCCCGCCTTCTAAGACGAGCTTGGTGGCGACTTCATCACCGGCTTGCCGGGTAATCAGACGGATCTTGGAGACAGAACCGATACTGGGGAGCGCCTCGCCGCGGAATCCCATGGTGGCGATGGCTTCAAGATCCGCATCGGTTTTGATTTTGCTTGTGGCATGACGCTGAAAGGCCAAGAGGGCATCCTCCCGGCTCATCCCCTCCCCGTCGTCCGTGACCCGGATCAATCTCTTCCCGCCGTCCTCCACCTCAATCGTTATGCAACGGCTTCCCGCATCCATCGCATTCTCGACTAATTCCTTCGCCACGGAAGCAGGCCGTTCCACCACTTCACCTGCCGCGATCAGGTTGATGAGGGTCTCCGGGAGGATCTGAATCCTGGATGCCATCAAGTTACCTCATCTCAGCCAGCCGATTCTTAGCCAGCTTTGACTCCTCCGAAAACGGATAATCCTGAACCACGCGGCGGAAAGCCGCCCTGGCCTGCGTCTTGTCACCCAGCTCTAGATAGGCCAGACCCTCCTGAAGAAGAGACCTGGCCACCGCGTCGCTCTTCGAATATTTCTGCACGACGAGGGCAAAAGCTTCAATCGCTTTACGATAATCCTTTCGGGTGTAGTAGACCTGACCGATCCAGTACTGAGCATCCGGCGAGAGGCTCGTATCCGGAAATTGCGAGATATAATTCTGAAACCCGATCAAGGCCAGATCATAATTGCCCTTGATATAGTCATTGTAGGCGAGGTTGTAGGCTTCGGTCGGTAAAATACTTACGGACTGGCCCGGGGTTCTTCCCGGGATCATGGTTTTCCGATCGGGCGAGGTCGTCTCCGAAGTCGGCTCTCCTCCTTCCGGCGCTTGACCGCGAGGGGGATTAATCGCCTGAGGCGCCCCGGAGGCGCGCGTCTCTAAGGCGTCCAAACGGCTCCCCGACTGTGCGATTCGGAAGGTCTGATCATCAAGCCGCACGGACAACTGTGCTATCAAACGATTGAGCTCCTCCAACTTCCCCTCCAGGACTTGAAAATCTACCCCGAGCTGGTCCACCTTGATGACAATATCCGCTTGACCACGCTGAACGGAGCCGGCCCGTTCCTTAAAATAATTCTCGATCGTCTCCAGACGCTTCTGGATCTGCGCCTGCTGTTGCTTAATGTTGTCCAGATCGAGCTGGGTGTCCACGAGGTCCGCATGCAGGGCACAACCCATGCTCACAGACAAGAAACCCAGGACAAGTAAAATTGGAATCGAGCTTTTCGTTCGCATCGAACCTTCTCCTCTATGCGATTTTTTTACTTTTCAATCACAAAATGGGCACGCCGATTCTTCGAGTAGCAGCTCTCCGCATGCTCGCTGCAAAGCGGTCGTTCTTCACCATAACTGATCGTGGACAGTCGCTTGGCGTCGATTCCCATCGCAACCAGAAAGCGCTTCGTCGCCTGAGCCCGCCGCTCTCCCAAAGCCAGATTGTATTCATTCGTTCCACGTTCATCACAGTGACCTTCAATCTGAATCTTGACCTTTGGATTGGACTGCAACCACTTGGCGTGTTTCTCCAGTATGGCTTTGACGTCGGGCCGAATGGCGGATTTATCATAATCAAAATGGATATCCTCCAGAGAAACCGAAGAAATTGGTTTTGAAGTCTCCGGGGGGGCCACCTCTGCTTCCTTGACCGCCGGCCTCTCCTCCTTCTGTGGCTCCTCGGCGGGAGGAGGCGGGGACGTCACGTTTTCTTCCGGAGAAACAGTCTGCGACGCCGTCTCCACCTTCTTTGCGCAACCGGCTGCTACAAGAGAGAACATCATACCCATTAAGATCAATAGAAACCATGTCTGTCGCCGATCAATGATTTGTCTCATCTCTACTTCCTCCTTTATATAGAAAGATATTCTGTTAAAAGAAATTCCGCCGCCGGTTCATACTTAATTTGGTGACCAGGCCGGTCCGGTCAGATTCACCGCCTCCTTCGTCAATCGCTCCAGCCCGGTACCATCCAGGTTGATTAAATAAAGCTGGCTGTTCCCGTCCCGTATCGAACTAAACACAAGATGCCGCCCATCCGGCGCCCAGCTGGGTGATTCGGCATCGCCGGACCCGGTGTTGAACTGGACAAACCCTGAACCATCCGGCTGGATCAGACAGATCTTCATTATTAGATCCTCAACCCGACAGGCATAGGCGATCAGGTCTCCCTTCGGCGACCAGACCGGCGATGTGCTGTAGTCTCCTTCGAAGGTCAGCCGGCGGACATCGCCGCCGTTAGAATTCATGATATAGATCTGCGGACTTCCCCCCCGATCGGAGGTAAAGACGATTTCGCGACCGCTCGGAGACCAGCTCGGCGAGATATCATCACCCGGGCTGACCGTGAGACGCTGAAACTTCTTGCCCTCCGGATCCACGGTATAGATCTCGGCGTCTCCGTCCTTCGTGGTTGCAAAGGCCATCAGCGTTCCCTGAGGCGACCAGGCTCCTGAGATATTTAAGCCTGGAAAGCTCACCATCTTCCGGCGGTTGCCGGTGGGAAGGTCCAGCAAGAAAATCTCCGGCCGCCCGTCACGGTAAGACGTATAGACGAGGGATTTCCCATCAGGCGACCATCGTGGAAAGAGATCGAGGCTCCTGTCGCCTGTGATCCGCCGGGGGTTGTAGCCGTCATAATCCATCAGGTAGATCTCTTTCTGTCCGCTCTTGTCCAAGGTATAGGCGATGCGTGTCTCCGCGATGCCCGGCTGACCGGTGTATTGTAACACCAGTTCATCCGCAAGCCGATGCACGATGGCCCGCAAGAAAGGGGCCTGGGCGAGATACCGTTTACTGAACACCGATTGACCGCTTGTCCCATCATACACTCGCGCCTCCAACACCAGGTCGTTCCCCCGCTGCGTAAGGCTCAGCCAAAGCAAAACCTCGATGCCTGCAGCGCCCAGCCTCTTAATCAGCGCATTGTTCGGTGATCGAGACTGCTCCTTAATTAAAAGCGGATCCGTATCCACAAGATTAAACACCAAGGACCGCGTAAGATCCGTCTCCAGAACGGACTGCAACAGACTGAACTGCTGTTCCAAAGCCGGGCCCATGTCTATTTTCACGATACCTAACGGGATCTTGGTGGCCTCCTTCCGCGTCACCCCCAAATGAAGCTCGGCCGAAAATAAATCGGCGGTTGTCAGTATAACCAAAAGACAACCCGCCAGCAGAACCCGTAGTCTCAATCTACCTCTCTTACCCCTTTTTGCCAAGTTCAAATCTAAAGTAAATTTTGAGAAAAGGTTCGCGAAGCCCCTGCGGCCAAGGAGGTAATGGATTAGCCTCATAAATCGCTCGAAGCGCCGCTTGGTCGTAATAACTGTTCCCCGAGCTCTGCTCGATCTGCACATTTTGAACGCTTCCGGATTTGCTCAATTGAAAGCTAACGACGGCTTCCTGTCCTTCTAATCCGACGATTACCGGAGGCGGTGACCACAAAGCGCTGATCCGCTTCTCGATCATGGCCCCGTAGATTGGAAACTTAAAATGCGGAACATCCATGACCGCCTTTGCCACCGGCTTGGGCAACGCCGCTTCCTCGGATGGAGCCGGCACGTTTGACGGTTGCGGCAGTGGATTGGACGCGGTTTCCGGCACGGTCGGGCGCGGCGCAGGTTGTACGGCGGACTTCGGCGGTTCCGGCGAAGAAACCTGCTTCTGGAGTTTAGCAATCTGTTGCTCGAACCGGGACAGGCTGGCCGGCGGACGTTTTGTCTCCTTCGCAGGAGAAACCGGTTTAGCCGCCTTGGGAGGAGCCGGCTTGGCCGCAGGCGGTTTTGCGATCTTAGGAGCCTGCTCTTTTTTCGGTTCCGGAGCCGTTTCTTTTGTCTCAGATACTGGTGTGATTAGATTCACGGTGTACACCGAACTTTCAATTCGCCTCTCACCGATCCATGCAAGAAACACAAACAGTATTCCCGCCGTCAAGTGGACCGTCAAAGAAAATGTCAGCATCCGCTTCATCTCAGGGATCCATGCTTTTTCCGCCATCCTTTCCTAAGGGGTACGCTGCTCTGCCAATGGTTCGGTCACCATGCCGAGCTTATCAATCCCTACCCGCTTGATCGCGTCCATCACCTGAACAATCAAACCGTACGGAACCTCCCGATCAGCCCGGAGGTAAACCGTGACGGCCGGATTACGCAGCTTGATCGTTTCCAGCAAAGGCTCGACCCGGTCTACCGTCACCCGATCCTTGTCTATAAAGATCTGCTGGTTCTTCTCGACCGTAATCACCACTCTCTCCTCGGGCTGAATCGTGTTGCTGGAGGATCGAGGGAGATTGATGTCAATTCCTCGGTACAGGAGAGGCGCGGTCACCATGAAAATGATCAGCAGGACCAAGACCACATCCACCAACGGAACCACATTGATCTCGGCCATAAAGGAACGCTTCTGACCGGTCTGGAACATCATCGGGAACGGACTACTGTACTGTTGCGTTGTTTCTGTTCCAGTAAAATCATGCATTCTGTGGTAAAGATCTCAAGCTCCGAGGTCATGATGCGCAGTTTGTTCACAAAGTAATTATACGCGACCACGGATGGGATGGCGACAAAAAGGCCCGCCGCGGTGGCCAACAAAGCCTCGGCAACACCAGGCGCCACGGCCGCGATGCTTGCGGTGCCCTGCCGTCCGATCTCCTGGAAGGCGTTGATGATCCCCAGGACGGTCCCGAAGAGCCCAATGAAGGGCGATACATTTCCGGTGCTGGCTAGGAAAGAGAGGTACTCTTCCATCTGCGAAAGAATCTCCTGGCCCGCGCTTCTTAAGAGCCGTTCCGACCGGTAAGCCCTTCCCGGTTCATCCCCGCCATTGAACGCCGGGGAATCCGTCTCAATTTTGGCCTCGCCGGGGTCCTGAAAGCGGATTGCCTGAAGAAAAACATTCGCGAGAGGAGAGGCCGGGAATCGCTCCGCCGTCTTTTTTAGTCTGAAAGGTTCATCGGACTGATCATACACCTCAAGAAACTGGCGATTCTCTCTCTTGGCCTTTCGAAAATATTTGGCTTTATAGAAAATAATCGCCCAGGACACCACAGAGAGAACCAAAAGAATCAGTATCACCAGCTTGGTCACCAAACTGGAGGAAGCGATCAGGTCCATAATATCTATTTGAAATGCAGAAGTGGGCACACTCTTCTCCTAATTTATACTCATTAATTGGCGGGGCCGACGGGGATCGAACCCGCGACCTCCGGCGTGACAGGCCGGCGTTCTAACCAGCTGAACTACGGCCCCGCATTAAAACAGCTTGCTATGGTAGGCGGAACAGGTGTCGAACCTGTGACCTCTGCCTTGTAAGGGCAGCGCTCTACCGGCTGAGCTATCCGCCCGTCTTCCGACTAAAATTCCCTATTGCGCCCCAAAAAAATATGACGTAAAATACTAACAACTTTGCCAACCATTGTCAATGACAAATCTAATAAATCCGATGCAATGAAATAAAAATCATGAATGAAGTATCAAAACATCGTCGAGATTATCTGTTCTGCGTTGTCTTTCTCGTTTTCATAAGCGCAGTCATCGCGTCTGCCTGCCGCCGTGCTGAAAACACCCCGCTTCCGGCAGATCCCGGCCCGCAGGCCGGAACAGCGTCACCCGAATCGCCGTCCAATCCCGTTGCAGCCGGTCCGATCACGAGTTCTCTTCAGTCGCGCATCACCAACTTCGAGACCGATGTGAACATTAAAACAATGGCTCTTGAAGGCGACTATCTCTGGATGGGACTCTCTACCGGAATCATCCGGTACGACACGCGCACAAAAGACCAGCACCAGGTTTACACGACACGATCCACCGGCGGCGGATTGATCAGCAGGGGAATCTACAAAATCAAGATAGATGACCAAGGCAATAAATGGATCGGATCCTATGGAGGAGGTCTCACAAAATATGACGGGCGCACCTGGCACACTTACACACCGAACGACGGCCTGGGTGACTTATGGGTGTACGATATGGTTTTTGACGCACAAGGACGGATGTGGATCGCAACATGGAAAGGGGTCAGTGTTTTTGATGGAAAGCGGTTCAAGACCTATACAATGAAGGACGGCCTGATCGACAAATGGGTCTATGCGATCGGGCTGGATCACGACGGCGTCTTTTGGTTCGGTACCGAATCCGGCGTGACGCGTTTCGACGGCAAGACATGGAAAAGCTACACTCACGCCGACGGGCTGGGCGCGGACATCGGCCCGCCTCCGGTCATGCCGCCCGCGGTTGAACGTATGAAAGACCCGGCTGATACGAAGGGCGATGATTACGGTTCGGGCGAGGGCAATAAACACCACGCAGGCAAGGACAGACAAAACATCGGACCCAATCCCAACTTCATCATCGCGGTCGCGGTGGACAATCAAAATAATAAATGGTTCGGCACGTGGGGAGCCGGTCTCTCCAAATTTGACGGCAAGACATGGACCGCTTACACGACTCAAAATGGGCTGGGCGGAAATTTTGTCCATGCATTGGCGGTGGACCGGGACGGTAGTCTTTGGGTCGGCACCAATGGCGGCGTCAGCCGTTTCGATGGAAAAGAATGGACGACAATCTCCGCCAAAAACGGCCTGATTGATGACAACGTCTTCTCTATCGTCATGGATGACAATGGCAACAAATGGTTCGGTACCTGGCGCGGCCTCACGAAGCTCGCGCCGTCCTAATTTTTGTTTCTTGAATCAATCAAAATAATCTTTCTTCATAATGAACCGCTAGAAACACATGGCCCGATTAAATGTAAAAGACCTGCTTCTTGCCCGTAAACTTACTCCCCGTCAGGTGACCTCACTCTTAAGTCCCTACGGATTTAAAGATAACGAAAAAGCGGATGCCAATCTCCAGGAGATGGCGGATGATCCCCGGAACCGGCAGATCCTGGCCGAGATTCTGGAAGAGCTCCTGACTTGCCTGTCCCAATCCGCCGATCCGGATCGGGCCCTCAACCATCTCGAACGGTTCACAAAGGCCGTGCTCAACAAGACCAACCTCTTTTCTTATCTTAAGGGCAGCCCGCGCACACTTGAACTCCTAGCCAAGACGTTTGGTGCAAGCCCGTTTATGGCCGAGATACTGATCCGAGACCCCGAATATCTGTATTGGGTGTCCGATTCACGGGTGCTCCATCGGGAGAGAAAACTAAAAGAGATCGAGCGGGATCTTTCCGGCGCCCTTAAAAACATCCGAACCCATGAGAAAAAACTGGACATACTGCGCATCTTCAAGCGCAAGGAAATTCTTCGTATCGGCGTTCGCGATCTCCTGAAATTGTCCGGCGTTGAGGAAACCGTTGCCTCTCTCTCCATTCTGGCAGCGGCCCTGATTCAGAAGGCTTACGAGATCTGCGAGGCATCCGTCCGGAAGGAGAATAAGATCCTGCTTCGGAAGAGCTCGTCCGGGAGAAAGACGTGCGCGGGTTTTACAATCCTCGGCATGGGCAAGCTCGGCGGGGGAGAACTCAACTTCAGCTCCGATGTGGACCTGATTTATCTCTACGCCTCCGATCGGGAAAAGGTCTCGGCGTATTACTTCAAACCGCTGGCTCAAAAGATCACAGCCGCGCTGAGCGAGATCACTAACGAAGGCTATGTCTATCGTGTGGACTTGCGGCTCCGTCCCGAAGGCAAACAGGGCGGCATCGCGTCTTCGCTGAATGGCTTCAAACAGTACTACGCCGCGCGCGGCAGTACATGGGAGCGGATGGCCTTGATCAAGACCTGGCCGGTGGCCGGCGACCGGACGCTGGGAATGAAGTTTCTTTCGATGGCCCGTCCTTTCATCTACGATCAGCCGCTCGACTCACAGGCGGTTGATGAAATCAAAAAAATCAAAGGGAAGATTGATCAGAAAATCTCAAGCCGCGAGCAGACGCATCGTAATGTCAAGCTGGGGTTTGGAGGAATACGAGAGATCGAATTTATCGTCCAGTCCTTTCAACTCTGCTCCGGGAAAAAGTCCCCCAAGCTTCGCGAGCGGAACACTATGAAGGCCTTGCAGGCGGTCTTGGAACATGAGCTCCTCTCCGAAGAGGAGCACCGCAGTCTCTCGGAGGCGTATCTCTTTCTCCGGGACGTGGAGAACAAACTCCAGATGGTGAATGACTTTCAGACGCACGCCCTGCCGACGGATGAGAAGGAATTAAGAGACTGCGCCCTCCGGCTCGGCTACCAGGATACGGAGAAGGAAACGGCCGCTGCGAGGTTCTTAAAAGATTATCATTTTCACACAAACCGGGTAAACGGAATCTTCCAGGCGGTGTTTTATTCTTCCGCGCCTTCCCGTCTTATCCGTCATGTTTAAGCCGATGGATGCGCTTTAGTTTTATTCGCCGCCTTGAACCGGTTCTCAAAAAAGCGATGAACCTCCTTCATGTGATGTCGTATATCCGCCGCCAGCGCATTAGCGCTTTCTTCCCAATCCGGCTCCCGATATCCCATTCTACGGGCAAGGAATTTAAACTCTTCGGAGACATCCTCGGGCAATACAAGATCGCGGGCGTTTCCCCTTACGATTCGCATCGCATCAATCAGCGCCCTTAAAAAGATGTACCCGTTGCGAAGTCCGTCGTGTTCCTTCTTCGAGACGATTCCGGATCGGTGCAGTTGATCCAACGCCTCCACGGTGGACGGAACTCTCAATTCGACGTGATCTTTACCATGAATAATCTGCAGGTACTGGACCTCATATTCGACGTCCACGATGCCTCCCGCGCTGTATTTCACATTCACAAGCCCGGGTTTGACCAGCTCACGCATCTGACGCTCCCGGAGATGCAGCGCCTCTTCGAGATTCCAGGGCTCGCCGCTGTAGACATAACGGTCTCGATGCTTCTCCATCGTTCGGCCAAGAAGCTCGTCACCGGCCACCCATTTCAACTTGATAAATGCCTGCCGTTCGAAGGGAGCCGCCTCCCCCTGCGGACTGTAATAGGCTTTGAGCCGTTCGATGGGATTTGCCAACGTCCCTTTCGTCCCGTAGGGTCTCAACCTGAGATCAACATGGAAGATGCCTTCCTGTCTTGCTTCAATGAAGTTTGCCAGTTCCTGCGCCAAATGCTCGAAATAGTCGCTGTTCTCGATACGATTTTTGCCTCGGGTCCGTCCCGGACCGCCGTAGAGGAACAACACCTCCACATCAGAGGCATATCCCATCTCGCGCCCGCCGAACTTCCCCAGTCCGCAGATCGAAAAAGGGCAGGACTTCCCGTTTTCCAGCATGGGCGGACCGTATCTCTTCATGAGATGCTCGTGGCAGATCCGGTAAGCCTCATCGAGTACGAC
>Ga0207048_10077_pt1 | contig 32377 bp, 34 predicted proteins | sample Alteio_BWMinCont_65_FD_153301 | JGI IMG/M metagenome (GOLD analysis project Ga0207048, IMG submission 153301) | Enriched cells from forest soil in Barre Woods Harvard Forest LTER site, Petersham, Massachusetts, United States -... | ecosystem: Environmental > Terrestrial > Soil > Temperate forest >...
ATCTTTGGTTGCTGGGGCGCGATTTCAACTATACCGGCGACAAGCAGCAATGGAATTACGGTGGCCGCGGCCAGCGCCGCAACTCATTGGGCTATCCCAGCCTGCGCGGCGCCAACCAGTTGTTGAATGCCTCGGCGGCATTGGCTGCGCTGGAAGCATTGCGGCAGGAGTTGCCGGTGAGCGCGCAAGAGGTGCGTAGCGGTTTTGTCATGATGGATTTGCCGGGCCGTTTCCAGGTCTTGCCGGGGCAGCCGCTGGTGATCCTGGATGTCGCGCATAATCCGCATGCGGCGGCGACCCTGGCCCAGAATCTCGATAACATGGGCTTCCATCCGTACACCTATGCGGTATTCGGCGCCATGCTGGACAAGGATATCGAAGGCATTGTCGCGCAATTGAAGACCCGCATCGATCATTGGTGCCTGACAGCATTGCCACTGCCGCGCGCCGCCACTGGCGAGCAGCTGAAAGAACGTTTGCTGGAAGCCGGTGTCGATCCGGAAGATGGCCCGAAAGATGGACTGAATACGCAATCCAGCATCATGACCTTCGATTCTCCTGCACAAGCCTATGCAAATGCATTAAGCAGAGCAGGTGAGAATGATAGAATTGTGGTTTTCGGATCGTTCCTGACTGTGGCCGGTGTAATGGCGGCCCGAAAGTCCGGATTTCACTGACGATTTATGAGCGGGTATGATTTGTATCCGCCGCTCACTAGCTAGCAAAAAATATCGCATGGGTTTGTTCTCTTTTCTTCGCAAAAACAAGCAGCAAACAGACCCTGACCAGGGCGTTTATCGTTCAAAGGCGGATACCGGATTCGGTCCTGGCGCGGAGCAGGGCGAATTGCCTTTGCGTGCGCGCAAAGCCAAGGCAAACAAGGCAGGCAACCAGCCGAATGAAGCGGTAGATCCGGTCTTGCCTGAAAAGAAGCGGGCCCGCCGCCGATTGGTAGGCGCAGTGGCCCTGGTGCTGGCGGTAGTGATTGTGTTGCCGATGATCCTCGATTCCGAGCCGAAGCCGCTGCCTAACGATATTGCCATTCAAATTCCGTCGCGCGATAAGCCGGGTGCCGGCGCCAGTGCGGATAACGGCGCAAGTGCCTCGGCCGGCGCGGCGGCATCGATCAGCAACAGCAGCGGCCTTGATCAACAGGAAGAAATAGTCGATCCGGCCAGCAGCCCGGTCGCGCCAACTCCAGCGCCGACGGCAGCGGCAACCAGCAAGCCAGCCGCATCCGACAATGCCACAGTTGCGGCGCCGACGCCCGCACCTAAGGTGGTAGCGATGGCGCCGCCTGAGGCAGCGCCAAAACCCGAACCTAAGCCGGAGCCTAAACCAAAGCCGGAAGTGAAGCCCGAAGTCAAGCCAAAGCCTAAAGCCGAACCAGCCCAGGTCGCCGATAAACAGGATGACGCAGCGCGGGCGCAAGCGATTCTGGAAGGGCGGGCCACAGCCGCGCCGGCAGCCGACAAGAAGCCGGGCAAATTCGTGCTGCAGGTAGCGGCACTGGCGTCGCAAGACAAGGTCGATGAGTTGCAGGGCAAGCTGAAAGAAGCCGGCATTCATTCGTATACTCAAAAAGTCCCGACCCAGGCCGGTGATCGCATCCGTATCCGCGTTGGCCCGTTCAGCAGCAAGGAAGAGGCTGAAAAAACGCGCGCCAAACTGGCCAAGCTGGGTCTGAACGGCAGCGTGATCCCTGGTTGATGGCGAGTGGCTTGATTTCGGCCGGATTTGCGCCATATGAGTCACTGACCAGCGACTGACCGAATATAGGCAAACAGCGATGCAGACAGCGTGACAATTTTCGACTATCTGGTGTTATTCGTACTGATCTGTTCAGTCGTGATCAGCACTTTGCGAGGCTTGGTAAAGGAAATCCTGTCATTGGCAAGTTGGGTCGTAGCCTTGGTGGTCGCCAACGCGTATGGTGAAAATCTGGCAAAATTGCTCCCCGATGTGATTCCTGGAAATGTAACGCGTTTAATTGTGGCTTTCCTGGCATTGTTTATTGGCGTAAGGTTATTAATGATGTTGTTGAGCATGGCGCTGGAAGCCGTGATCAAAGCCAGCGGTTTGGGACTGGTGGATCACGGATTGGGTGTTTTGTTCGGCGTGGCGCGTGGCCTGGTGATTGTGTTGGCAGTTGTTTTGGTATGTGGTGCTACGGCAATTCCGCAACAGCCTTTATGGCGCGATGCGATGCTGAGCCCGATAGCGGAAACCGCTGCGCGTACTGTCATACCCTATTTACCGGGTCAGTTCGCCAGCCATCTGAAGTTTTGAATTTGCTTTACTGGATTTACGCAGGATTTCGCTGGCACCGGATAGTGTATGCCGGGTTTGTGGTGAAATTTGCGCGAATTCCATTGAGTTGTCCCGGATTGTTTATTGTTTAGGAGTCCACCATGTGTGGCATAGTCGGCATCGCTTCCCACAACCCCGCCAATCAGCTCATTTATGATGCCTTGTTGCTTTTGCAACATCGTGGTCAGGATGCAGCGGGGATCGCTACCAATCACGGCAACGGATTTTTCATGCACAAGGCCAACGGCCTGGTGCGCGACGTCTTCCGTACCCGCAACATGCGTTCGCTGCCGGGTAATTTCGGCATCGGCCAGGTGCGTTACCCGACCGCCGGCACCGCCAGCGCGGAAGAGGCGCAACCGTTTTACGTCAATGCGCCATTCGGCATCATCCTGGCGCACAACGGCAACCTGACCAACGCCGAGCAGCTGAAAATCGAGATGTTCAAAAACGATAGACGGCATATCAACACCGATTCCGACACCGAAGTGCTGCTGAACGTGCTGGCGCATGAAATCCAGCAAGCAACGATCGGCTACTCGCTCGATCCTGGCGTCTTGTTCAAGGCCGTCGCAAGCGTCCACAAGCGTGTGCGTGGTTCTTACGCCGTGGTGGCGCAGATTGCCGGCCACGGTTTGCTGGCATTCCGCGATCCGTACGGCATCCGTCCGCTGTGTATCGGCCTCAACGAGACCGACAAGGGCACCGAATACGTCATCGCCAGCGAGTCCGTCGCACTGGAAGGCCTGGGTTTCCGCTTCCTGCGCGATGTGATGCCGGGCGAAGCGATTTTCATCGACATTGACGGCCAGATGTATAACCAGCAATGCGCTGACAATCCGACCCTGAATCCTTGTGCCTTCGAATTCGTTTACCTGGCCCGTCCTGATTCGATCATCGACGGCGCATCGGTGTACGCAACCCGCCTGAAAATGGGCGAGTACCTGGCAGACAAGATCAAGCGCGAATTTCCTGGCGGCGACATCGATGTGGTCATGCCGATTCCAGACTCGTCACGTCCTGCGGCAATCCAGCTGGCGCTCAAGCTGAATATCGAATACCGCGAAGGCTTCATCAAGAACCGTTACATCGGCCGCACCTTCCTGATGCCAGGGCAGGCAATCCGCAAGAAATCGGTACGCCAGAAGCTCAATGCGATCGGCTCCGAGTTCAAGGGCAAGACCGTGCTGCTGGTCGACGATTCGATCGTGCGCGGCACTACCAGCCGTGAAATCGTGCAGATGGCGCGTGATTCCGGCGCCAAGCGCGTGATCTTTGCCTCGGCTGCACCACCGGTCAAGTTCCCGAACGTCTACGGCATCGACATGCCGACCCGCGGCGAGCTGATTGCCTACGGCCGCACCGATGAAGAAGTCTGCCGCGAAATTACCGCCGATGCATTGGTGTACCAGGATATCGACGCCCTCAAGCGTTCGATTTCCGACGTCAATCCTTTGCTGCGCAATTTCGAAGCATCCTGCTTTGACGGCAACTACATCACCGGCGACATTTCGCGCGACTATCTCGACCGTATCGAGTTCGCACGCAATAATCCAAAGCCGGAAAGCGAAGATGCAGTGCGTTCGCAGTTGAATCTGAGCCTGGCGCAAGTCGACTGATTGAAGTAGGGTGGGCACGCCTTTGTGCCCACGCGTGACCTCAATCACGTTATAGGTGCTGCGATGTACCGCGTGGGCACAAAGGCGTGCCCACCCTACGCGCCGTAGCTCTCAAATAAGTATTGATCAAATATGACTTCAAGATACGGCTTCACCACCACCATCCTGCACAGCGACCGGCAAAAAGCCATCGAGCACGGCGCGCCGCACAAGCCTATCCACACCTCGGTAACCTGGGGTTACAGCGATGCGCGCCAGCTGGCCGAAGTGTTCCAGGGCAAGCAGTCCGGCTACCGTTATGGTCGCCAGGGCAACCCGACCGTCGCGGCGCTTGAAGACAAAGTGACGAAAATGGAAGGCGGTTTAGCCACCATCTGTTTCGCTTCCGGCATGGCGGCTATCGGCGTGCTGGTGCAAGCTCTGCTGCGCGAAGGCGACCACGTGGTGTCGTCGGTATTCTTGTTCGGGAATACCGCCAGCCTGTGGCAAACCTACGTTGGCCAGGGCGGCAAGGTGAGCATGGTCGACGCTACCGATGTGGCGCAGGTGGAAGCCGCATTGACCCCGGCGACGCGCATGGTATTTGTTGAAACCATCGCCAATCCGCGCACCCAGGTTGCCGACCTTGAGCGTATCGGTGCTTTGTGCCGCGAGCGTGGTATTTTATTCGTGGTGGATAACACCATGACTTCGCCTTACCTGTTCCAGCCGAAATCGGTGGGCGCCGGACTGGTGGTCAATTCCCTGACCAAATCGATTGGCGGTCATGGTAATGCGTTGGGCGGCGCGCTCACCGATACAGGTTTGTATGACTGGAGCTGCTATCCCAACATCCTTGATGCCTACAAGCGCAATCCGCAGGCGCAATGGGGGCTTGCACAGATCCGGGCCAAAGGCTTGCGCGATTTCGGCGCATCCCTCGGGCCGGAGGCGGCGCACCATATCGCAGTCGGCGCAGAAACCGTGGCGCTGCGGATGGAACGTAGCAGCGCCAGCGCACTGGCTGTGGCGCAGATGCTGGAAGCCGATCCACGGGTGGCGGCAGTACACTATCCGGGCTTGCAATCACATCCGCAACACGCGTTGGCGGCCGATTTGTTCCGCGCGTCCGGTTATCTGTTCAGTTTTGAATTGAAGCCGGAGATCGATTGTTTCGATTACCTGAACCGGCTGAAGCTGGCGATTTCGGGCACCCACCTGGGCGACAACCGTACCCTGGTCATCGCGGTAGCCCATACCATTTTCTATGAGATGGGAGCAGAGCGCCGCGCTGCCATGGGCATCAGCGAATCACTGATCCGGGTATCGATCGGGATTGAGGATACGGCGGATCTGGTGGAAGATTTCCGGCAAGCGCTGCAGGCTTAATCTGGCAGGACCATAAAGGACCATAGAGCGGGGTGGACACATATCGTTGTCCACCCCGTTTGCATTTCAAATTGCATTTCAGATGGTGTTGCGGTCCAGCCATTTCGGCACGTGATGCGGCACAAACGACCTGAACCGTTGCAGCAAGTCCGTGGGCCGCGCTTCTGCTATCAGGATTTCCGCCTGCTCGCCTTTCAGGAAGCGTTGCGACACCATGTGCTGGATGAACTGCAGCAAGCCGTCGTAAAAGCCGTCGACGTTCAGCAAGCCGATCGGTTTCTGGTGGAAACCCAGTTGCGCCCAGGTAAATACCTCAAACAATTCTTCCAGCGTACCGACACCGCCCGGCATGGCGATAAAACCATCGGACAGGTCGGCCATCATCGCCTTGCGCTCATGCATGTCCTTGACGATATGCAGCTGCGTCAGGCCGTTATGGCCTAGTTCTTTTTTCAGCAGGGCTTCCGGGATGACGCCGGTGGCCTGGCCGCCCAGGCGCATGACTTCATCGGCGATAATCCTCATCAGGCCGACATTGCCACCGCCATACACCAGCGCGATATCCTGTTCGACCATGGCTTGCGCCAGTTCGCGCGCCGCCTGTGCATAGACCGGCGTAGCGCCGGGAGAGGAACCGCAGTAAATACAGAGAGATTTCATCAGACGTTGTTTTGCAAATATTTGGTTTTCAGTTGTTCGAAATGCACCAGCGTTTCGCCTCGCAGATACGGCTGCATCAGCGCCAGCACCTGGTAGCAGCCGCTCGCCAGCGCATGTTCCACTACTGCCTGTTCCGTGTATTGACGCGGATTCAGCACGTATTGGTAAGACAGCCAGTAGCTGGCTACCACCACCATGTTGGACGACAGGGCATCGATCTCGGCCGGGCTGGCGTGCAATGCCTTATCTTCGTGCAAGCCATGGCATAACTCTCTGACCACCGCTATCTTGTGACCGAAGATTTCCTTGAAGTGGAGCTCCAGGGTGCGATTGCGAGACAACAGGTCGTTGAGATCGCGATAGAAGAAACGATAGCGCCAGATCAGCTGGAACATGTGGTGCAGATAATGCCAGACGTCGATCATGGTAGGACGCTGCCCTTGCGTCATAGCCAGCATGCGGCTGATTTCTTCTTCGAACGTGACGAAAATCGAATTGACGATATCGTCCTTGTTGCGGAAATGGTAGTACAGGTTTCCCGGCGAGATTTTCATCTCGTCGGCGATGATGGTGGTGGTGATATTGGGTTCGCCGAACTCATTGAAGAGTCGTAGCGACAGATCCATGATTTTTTCGCGGGTGCGACGCGGCGCCTTTTGCTCCATGACTTATTTTCTTTCTGATATCCAGTCCGCAATGCTGTTTTACCAATTGGTAAGTAGGCTCAGTGAGCTTCAGTGAAGATTGTATATTGCTTCCTGCCTGTCGTCGTAATTTGCGTTGCTGAAATGATAGTAATCATATTTGCTTGACTAAGCCCGGATCTCTGTTTTGGGCGCACCTTATCAACGCACCCATCTGCGGCTGTTATAAAATGGAGCGCCTGGTGTCTATCCCAGCAACGCTATACATATTAAAAGGTCAGCATGTCAGAGTCTCATCCGCAACGTCCCGATACCCCATGCGTGGCGGTTTGTTCCACTACTTTCGACGATGTCTGCCGCGGTTGCGGCCGTACCGTCAATGAAGTAGCCCACTGGGTCTTCATGACTGAGGAAGAGAAAACCGTAGTCTGGCAACGGATCACCGCCGAGGGTTATCCACGCCGGCAAGGGTAGCCGCAGATCTCGATCGCTTGCACCCGGCCTGCATCTGATACCGGCATACAAACTGCGCGTTCCTGAATTGGCGCCATCGACGATGCGTCTGGACGGAGCGTCTAGACGGGGCATCATATCGATACCATTTGCAGCAGGTTATAGGTAGCAGGGCCATCCCTTAATCGATCCGATGAAAGCCGATCTTGCCTTATCCGCAACGTTCTATGCTGGTTATCGGAATTATGTTGTTTTCGATCATTTAATGACCGTAACTGAATGAAAATGATCGGTTTTACCCCATTCTTTATGTTAAAACTTGCTGTATATTTCGGCGTAAAACAAGCCCCCGTCATATGGGATTGCAAGAAAAGATTAAAGATAGCGATAGTGCATGGTTAAAAATGTTTCCCTGTGGCATATGGCTTATAATGCCGCGCGAAATGCGAGGCTTATGATTGAAATTACGACTGGAATTGCCATCGGCTCAACTCCCAAGATTGCTGGCAGAACAGGAATCGATTTGATGGGTGCTGGAGAATGGTGAGATGAAACTCGGGGGTGTCAGGTTTTCAATTGTATCTGACGCGGCATGGGCGCCTGGACTGGATACGGCTGCAGCATGGCTGGCATGGGCCATCGATCCATACGTCATTGCCGGCAGTGGCGAAGCTGCTGTTTCCGGCATGCCCGCCATGTTGCGCCGACGTGCAGGCGCCATGGGGAAAATGGCATTGGAAACGGCTTATCGTTGCCTTGATGGCAAGACGGATGTGCCGACCGTGTTTTGCTCTCGCCATGGCGAATGCAAGCGCTCGGTAGAGTTGCTGACCGATCTGGCGCAAGGTCAACCTCTGTCTCCTACCTCCTTCAGTTTGTCAGTCCACAATGCTGCTGCCGGTTTGTTTTCCATCGCCCGTCAGGATCAGGCAAGTCACGCCGCCGTGGCGGCTGGCCACGGTGGTGTAGAGCATGCTGTAATTGAAGCCTGCGGTTTGCTTGCGGATGGTGCAGCCGAGGTATTGCTAGTGGTTTACGACGGTTTCTTGCCGGAGATATTTGATGAATATCAGGATTGCACGGAGCAGCCATTCGCTTGGGCCTGGTTAATGCAATCTGCACAGGAAGCAGATTCGGAATCGCCTGGTGACCGCGGTACGTTCTCGCTGTCCTGGAGCCGACAGCAGGGAAATGAAATGGATGCAAAGGAGCAAGGGACTGGCAGTGGCCGGCAACCAGCCGGTTTGGAAGTGTTGGCGTTTTATCTGCGCCAGGATACTGAATTGATCCGAACCGTCGATGGCCGCCGATGGCGCTGGGGGCGCCTTGCTTAAGCGTGTAAATCGTTATTGGCGTGTGCTGGCAACCGGTTTCAGTTTTGTGCTGTTTGCAGTTGGCGGCTTGCTCTTGCGTGTCATGGTCTTCCCGGTAATGAATCTGCTGGTTCGGGAAAAACAGCAGCGCATGTTGGCAGCGCGCCGTGTGATCCGGCTGGCATTTCGCGGCTTTGTCGGATGCATGCGGTGGCTAGGTGTGCTGAATTACGAAATTAGCGGACTGGAGCGTCTGGAGCGGCAAGGTTTGTTGATTTTGGCAAACCATCCGACCTTGATTGACACCGTGTTCCTGATGGCTTTTGTCGAACGCGCGGATTGCATAGTCAAAGGCCGTCTCTGGAATAATCCGTTTATGCGCGGGCCGGTCAGTGCCGCCGGCTATATCAGCAACGAGCGCGGCAGCGAGTTGATCGAGGATTGCATCGACTCCTTGCGGCGCGGCAATAACCTGATTGTTTTCCCCGAGGGCACTCGCACTGCCGGCGATGGTCAAATCAGCTTAAAGCGCGGGGCAGCCAATATCGCAGTGCGCAGCTTGTCGAATGTGACGCCGGTAGTGATCCGTTGCCTGCCGCCGACTTTGGGCAAGGGCAGCAAATGGTGGCAGGTGCCGCCGGTAGCGGCGCATTTCAGTATTGAAGTTAAAGAGGATATAGACGTACACGCATTTTTGGCAAAAGCCGGTAGCGAAGTATTGGCAGCAAGGCATTTAACCGCCCATCTGCAAGATTATTTTAGGAAAGAAAACCAGGGCTATGCAGCAGCTTGAAGAAGAAGTGAAACAGATCATCATCGATGTTCTGCAGTTGGAAGATATTACTACGGCCGATATCGTCACCGATGCGCCGTTGTTTGTCGACGGTCTCGGTCTGGATTCGATCGACGCGCTGGAACTGGGCGTGGCGATCCAAAAGCGCTACGGTATCTCATTGTCGGCAGATTCGGCGGAGACACGTAACCATTTTGCATCGGTACGCACGCTGGCTGCGATGATTGCCAGCAATAGAAAGAAGTGACGGTGTGACATGATATTGACCAACTCCATGAGCAAGGAAGAGATTTACCTGTGGCTGGTGAATGTGTTGCATGAAATGTTCGAGATCGACAAGGAACAGGTGACGCCGCAAGCCAACCTGTATACGGATCTGGATATCGATAGCATCGATGCGGTAGATCTGGTGGTCAAGCTCAAGCAACTCACCGGCAAGCGCTTGCAGCCCGATGTGTTCAAGGCGGTGCGCACTGTGCAAGACGTGGTCGATGCGCTGGCTGACTTGCTGGCGGAGGATGGCAGGTAAGACTGCCAGGGATCTTCAGACAGGATGCAGAATCTACCCGATATCACGCTCAAGCTCAGGTTGAGGCGGTTTTTGCCCACCTTGGTGAGCGTGCTGGTCACCTTGCTCTATCCACTCGCGATCTGGTTCGGACACGGGCGCGTGGAACCGCGCTTGCTGGCCCTGTTGCTGGTGCTGGCAGCCGCAACCCGTCTGCCGACCCTGAAAGTGAATCGCGCCAGCCGCTGGTGGCTGGCCGGCGCCTTGCTGCTGGCGGCGCTGGCGATATGGAACAATGCTTTACTGCCTTTGAAACTATACCCGGTGCTGGTCAATCTCGGCATGTTGGCGGTGTTCGCCTACAGCCTGTATGCGCCGCCATCGGTGATTGAGCGCATGGCCCGCCTGAGCGATCCGGCTTTACCGGCCTACGCGATTGCTTATACACGCCGGGTTACCCAGGTATGGTGCATCTTTTTTGTCATCAATGGCACGCTGGCCATGCTGACTGCCATCTGGGCCTCTGCCGCCGTCTGGTCGTTCTACAACGGCGTCGCGGCTTATGCGCTGATGGGTTGCTTGTTTGCCGGTGAATATGTGGTGAGGATCATTGTCCGGCGTCGTCATCGTCGACTCGATGCAGAACAGGATGGACAAGCGGCCGGGCAAGCGGACGGGCAACATGTTTAATCCGCCTGATTTGCTGACAGTGTTGAGTGCACCGCCAGGCCGCAATCCGGGGCAGGAGCGCCCGTTCGCATGGCGCGACGGCAAGCCGCTCGGCCATGCCTATCTGGTTACGCAAGTTGATGCATGGCGGCGCGTGCTGTCGCGCCACGAAGGATCGCGCTTCGCCTTGTATTCAAGCGACAGCGCCACCTTCGCCTGCATCTTGCTGGGCGCGTGGCAAGCCGGCAAGACAATCTATTTGCCGGGCGACGTGCTGCCTGCCACCTGCGCTAACCTGGGCGCGCTGGTCGACGGTTACCTCGGTGAATTTCCGCCACAATATGCACCGTTGACCCTCGATGTCGACGGCAATAGCAATGGCCGCAGCCAGGCAGAACCCGAATTCAAAGCGTTGCTGCCGGATTTTCCCGGATTGGTGATTTACACCTCGGGTAGTACCGGCGAACCGCAAGCGGTACCGAAATTCTTGTCTCAGCTGGCCACCGAAGTGGCGTCCCTGGAACAGTTGTTTGGCGACAGGATCGGTAACGCCGATGTCGTCGCGACGGTATCGCACCAGCATATTTACGGATTGCTGTTCAAGATACTGTGGCCCTTGACCAGCGGCCGTGCAATACACGCGCAGCAAATCGGTTATCTGGAAGAGATCCTGCCGCAACCAGATGGCAAGCCGGTCACCCTGATCTCGAGTCCCGCTCACCTGAAACGGCTGCCTGCCAAGTTTACGGCGGATCAGGTGGCATCGATACGCGCTATATTTTCTTCCGGCGGTCCGTTGGAGGCCGAGGTCGCCAGTGCCGCCGGCGCTTTGTTGGGATCGATTCCGGTTGAGGTGTACGGCAGTTCTGAAACCGGTGGCGTGGCCTGGCGCCAGCGTATCGCCGGCGCGGACGATAGCTGGCAAGTGATGCCTGCGATTACCTGGCGCGTCGCCGCTAACGATAATGTGCTTGAAATCTGCTCGCCGCATTTGCCCGACTCCGGCTGGTATGCCTTGGCTGATCAGGTAGAGCTGGTCGATCCTCGGCGTTTCCGTTTGAAAGGGCGCGTCGACCGTATCGTCAAGGTCGAAGAAAAGCGTATCTCCCTGGATGGGTTGGAGCGGGAATTGAAAGCCATGGCGCAGGTAGCCGATGCGCGCGTGCTGTTGGTGGAGCAACCGGAGCCGCGAACTGAATCGAAGCTGAAGTCAACTTTCAAATCGCAGCAACGGCAGCGGATTGCCGCCTTCGTTGTGTTGTCCGCCGCTGGCCGGGAGATTCTTGCGACGCAAGGCAAGCTGGCCTTGAATCGCATGCTGCGCAACGGCATGGCGCATGCGGTGGAAGCGGTTGCGTTACCGCGCAGCTGGCGTTATCTGGACGCGATGCCGGTGAATGCACAAGGCAAGACCACCCGCGCCGATTTGCTGGCGCTGCTGGAGTCACCTGGGCCAGCGAGTTCAGACCTCGCCGAACTGCCACGCAAGCCGTACGTGAATGTATTGGCGCAAGAATCCCGTCGGGTGTTGCTGGAATTGACCGTGCCGGCCGATCTCCTGTATTTCAACGGACACTTCGACGGCGCGCCGGTTTTACCTGGCGTGGTGCAACTCGACTGGGCGATCAGCTACGGCCGCCAGTATTTCGCACTGGCGCCGCAGTTCCAGGGCATGCTCGGCTTGAAATTCCAACGTGTGATTTTGCCGGGCGCGGTCGTGCAACTGGAGTTGCTGCACGATCCCGAAAAAAACAACCTGGCGTTTCGCATGGCCTCCGCGGCCGGTCCGCATTCCAGTGGCCGTATCACGTTTGGAGCAGGCCATGCGGCAAGCTGAATTCAGGCCGTGCGCGGTTATCCCGGTCTACGACCATGAGCATGCCATCGGTACGGTGCTGGCGGCAGTACTGGCGCATGGCTTGCCTTGCGTGCTGGTGGACGATGCCAGTTCTGCCGCGTGTGCGGCGGTGCTTGATGCATTGGCAGCAGCTCATCCGGGACAGGTCACCTTGTTGCGCCATGCTGTCAATCGCGGCAAGGGCGGCGCTGTGTTAACGGGGGTCCGGCATGTTGCTGCTGCGGGTTACACCCACATGCTGCAGATCGATGCCGACGGCCAGCACAACACCGACGATATCCCGCGGTTTTTGCAGCAGGCCGCGGCCCAGCCGCAAAGCGTGATTGCCGGCTGTCCGCAATATGACGGCAGCGTGCCGCCGGTGCGCTTTTACGGGCGCTATCTGACGCACGCCTGGGTCTGGATCAATACCTTGTCGTTGGATATCAAGGATTCGATGTGCGGATTCCGGGTTTATCCGTTGCCGTCCTTGATGCACCTGACGCGACGTAGGCAAATCGGCGAGAGGATGGATTTCGATACCGATGTACTGGTGCGCCTGCACTGGGATGGCGTGCCTGTCGTCAATCTGCCGACGCGCGTGACTTATCCCATGGACGGGGTGTCGCATTTTCGCCTTGGCCGCGACAATTTGCTGATAACACGTATGCACGCAACCTTGTTCATTGGCATGCTGATACGTGCACCACGCCTGCTAGGGCGTCGTCTGTGGCTGGCGCGGGGCCGATCGTGAGCACCAGCCAACGCCATTGGGCACAGATCAATGAAGCCGGCTTTGCGGGTGGCATGCGGCTGTTGTTCGCGATCTACCGGATTGCCGGCCGCTGGCCGTTCCGCCTGGCGTTGTACCCGGTGCTGGCCTGGTATGTGCTGAGCAAGCCGGCCGCCCGCCGCGCTTCCATGCTGTATTTGCAACGGCTTTGCGATTTTGATCCGGCCGTGGCCAGGCTCAATCGGATTCGGCCAGACTGGCGCGGCGTATTCCGGCATTTTGCCGCTTTTGCCGAAAACATCCTCGAAAAGATGTCGTTGTGGGGTGGTTTGTTCAAGACTGCGGATGTGGTTTCTTTCGGTCGCGAGCCCATGCAGGAAAGCATACAGGCGCAACGTGGCGGCTTGTTGATTTGTGCGCACCTGGGTAATCTTGAATTGTGCCGGGTGCTGTCGCGCCAGCGTCACGGGTTACGCATTACGGTGCTGGTACATACCAGGCACGCCCAGGTGTTTAACCGGCTGCTGGCAAAACTTGATCCGGACAGCCAGTTGAACCTGATGCAGGTCACCGAGATGACGCCTGCCACCGCCATGCTGTTGGCGGAGAAAGTAGGGCGTGGCGAGTTTGTTGCGATTGCCGGCGATCGCGTTCCGGTGGCGGCCGCGCCACGTGTGGCCCGTGTCCCGTTCCTGGGAGAACCGGCGCCTTTTCCGGTCGGCCCGTATGTATTGGCCAGCCTGTTGCAGTGCCCGGTCTACCTGCTGTTTTCAATGACACAAAACGGCCATTCCGAATGTCATTTCGAATTGTTTCGGGAAACGATTCAATTGCCGCGCAAGAGCCGCGATCAACTCCTCCACGAACTAGCCGCCGCCTATGCGGCAAGGCTGGAGCATTTTTGCTTGAAAGCGCCGCTCCAGTGGTTCAATTTTTACGATTTTTGGCATTTATCCGGATACAAAGATGCATCTCGCTGAACTGAAAGATTTGTCTGCCAAAGAGCAGGCCGCGCCGACACCACGCACCGTCCGCTTCGATCAGGGCCGACTGACGATAGAAGACATTGTCGACATCGCTACTGGAGCGGCGAAAGTCGTGCTGTCCGACGAGCCGGCATTCCGTGCCGCGATTAGCCGCGGCGCCGATTTCCTCGATCGCCTGTTGCGTGAAGACGGCACTATCTACGGCGTGACCACAGGTTATGGCGACTCCTGTACCGTCACCGTCCCGCCCGAACTGATCGCTGAATTGCCGCATCATTTGTACACCTATCATGGCTGCGGGTTGGGAGAATTGTTTAGCCCGGCACAAACCCGGGCCATAATGGCGGCACGGCTGGCGTCGCTCAGCAAAGGGTATTCCGGCGTCAGCGTCGGGCTGCTGGAACAGATCGCCCGCTTGTTGAAAGAGGACTTGCTGCCCTTGATCCCGTCCGAAGGATCGGTCGGTGCCAGTGGCGACCTGACGCCGCTGTCATACCTGGCGGCCGTGCTGTGCGGTGAAAGGGAAGTTTGGCGCAATGGCGCCAAGGCCAGCGCCGCCGACGCCCTGGCGGCGGCCGGTATTACGCCACTGCGCCTGCGGCCGAAAGAAGGGCTGGCGATCATGAACGGCACTGCGGTAATGACGGCCCTGGCTTGCCTGGCGTATGACCGCGCGCAATATCTGGTGCGCATTGCCACCCGGATTACCGCCATGGCGAGTTTCGCTTTGGATGGCAATGCCCATCATTTCGACGCTACGTTATTTTCCGTCAAGCCGCACGCCGGCCAGCAGCAGGTGGCCGCGTGGCTGCGCGAGGATCTGCCGGTCGACGACGCGCCGCGCAATCAACAACGTTTGCAGGATCGTTATTCCATCCGTTGCGCGCCGCATGTGATCGGTGTGTTGGCGGATGCTTTGCCGTGGATGCGAGAGTCGATTGAAAACGAATTGAACAGCGCCAACGACAATCCGATCATCGACGCTGAAAATGAGCGGGTGCTGCACGGCGGCCATTTCTACGGCGGCCACATCGCGTTCGCCATGGACAGCATGAAAAACGCTGTCGCCAATGTTGCCGATTTGCTGGACCGGCAAATGGCTTTGCTGGTCGATAGCCGTTACAACCACGGCTTGCCGGCCAATTTATCTGGCGCCGAAGGGCCGCGCGCCAGCATCAACCACGGCTTGAAGGCCCTGCAGATCAGCGCCTCTGCCTGGACCGCGGAAGCACTCAAGCAGACCATGCCAGCGTCGGTATTTTCCCGTTCTACCGAATGCCACAACCAAGACAAGGTCAGCATGGGCACGATTGCCGCCCGTGATTGCCTGCGTGTGTTGCAACTGACCGAACAGGTGGTGGCCGCGCTGTTGATCAGCGTGCGCCAAGGTGTTTGGCTACGCTCCCGGCTGGATGGCGCTGCGCAACCGCAACAGAACCTGCAGCAGATGATGGAAGTGCTGGCTGCCGACGTTGCGGTAATACAGGAAGACCGCATGCTGGAACCGGATCTGCGTCGTTTGCTTGAACGCATCCGCCTCAAGCAGTGGCAATTGTACGAGTAAGCCCATGACTAGCCTACATACCGAATTGCCTGTCAAAGAGCGCTGGTCCGCAGAGGTGGAATTGCAAGTGCAGTTCTTTGATCTCGATCCGATGCAGATCGTCTGGCATGGCAACTATGTCAAGTACCTGGAAGTGGCGCGCTGCGCGCTGCTGGACAAGCTGGATTACAACTATCCGGAAATGCAGGTTTCCGGCTACTCCTGGCCGATCATCGATTTACATCTGCGCTACGCCCATCCGGCCACGTTCGGGCAGCACATCAAGGTGCGCGCCAGCGTTATCGAATGGGAAAACCGCCTCAAGATCGCCTACGTGATCACCGACAGCGTCAGCGGCCAGCGCCTTAGCCGTGGCACTACAACGCAGGTCGCGGTGGATATGGCGACGCATGAAATGTGTTTTGCGTCGCCGCCCGTGTTGTTTAAAAAACTAGGAATTGAGCAAGTATGAAGCGAAATATGAAGCGAAGTCTCGCCGCCGTCCTTTTATCGGTACTGTTAGCTAGTCCTGCCATGTCGGCGTTGGCTGCCGCCCCTGTTGAAAAAATCCAGTCGATGCTGGCGCGGCCGCCCATCTTGTGCGGGCGCTTCGATCAAACCAAACAACTGGTCGGCATCAAGAAGCCGTTGCTGTCGAATGGACGGTTTTGCGTAGTCAATGGCAAGGGCGTCCTGTGGCGCACCTTGCAACCGTTTCCCAATACGCTGCGCCTGAAGCGCGACGAGATCGTGCAAATGCAGGGAGGCCGGGTTGCCATGCGCATGGATGCCAAGCAGGAGCCGGTCGTAAGGATGATTAACAGCGTGCTGTTTTCATTGCTGGCCGGCGATCTCAGCCAGCTCGACACCCTGTTCGAACTGGATGGCAGCGTGCAGGGCAATAGCTGGAAAGTGGCGTTGACAGCACGCGAACCGGCGCTGGCCAAGGCTATCGGCACGTTGGCGCTGACTGGCGGCGCGTACGTCAAGACCGTGACGATTAATGAAGCGAGCGGAGATCATACGGAAATCAGTTTCTCCGGCCTGCAAAGCGGTAGCGGCGCGATGACAGCTGAAGAAGGGGCTGCGTTTGAGTGATCCCGGCGTTGATAGCCGCTTAAAGGCCAACTGGCCGAAGCGCATGGCGTTGATATGGGCCTTGGCGGTTGCTTTGCTGTTGGCGCACAACGGCTATCTGTGGCTGGTCAAAGGTGTGGTGCCGGATACCGATATCCTGGCGCTGCTGCCGGTCGAGCAGCGCGATCCGGTGTTGCAACAGGCTTTCACGCATATGGTCGACGCCGCCCAGCAACGCGTGATCGTGCTGGTCGGCGCCGATGACTGGGAGCACGCCCGTACGGCCGCCGATGCCTACAACGCGGTGCTGTCCAAACATCCGGCCTTGCTGCAAACCGGAATAAAAATGTCGGAGCAGAACCAGCAAGACTGGCTGGCGCCGTCGCAACAGATGCGGCTCAGCTTGCTGACACCGGCGCAACAAACACTGCTACGTGAGCAAGCTCCCAAATATTGGGTCGACACCGCGCTGCAACAATTGTACAGCCCGTTTTCCGGCCCCAAGCTGGGTGCCTGGCAAGACGATCCATTCGGTTTGTTCAGCGGCTGGGTGCAAGCCCGCGCGCAAGAAACGCCGGTGCGTCCGCGCGACGGTTATCTGTTCGTCGAGGACAAGGGCCGTCCTTACATCGTGCTGCTGATGAATTTGCAACAGCCTGCCTTCTCGATGGCGACCCAGCAGGCGGTGTTGCCGTTGCTGGAGCAGGCTGGCAACGCTGCGCGACAGGCGGTGCCGACGGTCGAGTTGATCAGCGCCGGGGTGGTCCTGCATGCGGGAGCCGGCAGCGCACAAGCCAGCCGGGAGATGTCGACCATCGGCATCGGGTCATTATTGGGCATCGTGCTGCTGATGTGGCTGACCTTCCGTTCATTGCGGCCGATTGCGTTGATCATGCTGTCGATCGGCATCGGTTGCATGGCCGCTTTTTCTCTGTGCTGGATGATATTCGGGCAGGTGCATTTGCTGACGCTGGTGTTCGGCGCCAGTCTGATCGGCGTGGCCCAGGATTACGGGATATATTTCTTGTGCCGCCGGGTTTCGGTAGATCCGTCTCTGGGATCATGGCAATTGCTGCGGCGTCTGTTGCCCGGCCTGGCATTGACCCTGGCCGCAGCGGTGATCGGCTACATCGGCCTGGCGCTGACACCGTTTCCGGGATTGCGCCAGATGGCCTTGTTCTCTGTACTGGGTCTGGTGTTTGCCTGGTTGACCGTGATTTTCTGGTTTCCAGCGCTGCTGACTGCGAATACCCTGAAAAGCTCCACTTTTGCCGCTTGGGTCGGCCAGACCCGCCGGCATTGGCCGTTGCTGGGCTTGAACCGCGGCTCTGCGCTGGCGGCGCTGTTATTCGGTATTTTTGCCGTGGCCGGCATAACGCGGTTGACTGTGAACGACGATATCCGATCCTTGCAGACACCGCCGAAAGCACTGCTGGCGGATCAGATCAAGCTGGGAAAATTGCTGGATGCGCCGACACCGGTGCAGTTTTACCTGGTGCGCGGCGCCACTGCGGAGCAGGTGTTGCAGCGTGAGGAAGCATTAAAGCAGCGACTGGAGCCCTTGATTGCCAAACACCTCATCAGCGGTTACCAGGCGATGTCTAACTGGACACCGTCGATGCGAGAACAGGCAGCGAATCGCGCTTTGGTCACACAGGCCTTGCTGGCTGAAAACGGTCCGTTGAAGGCACTGGCTGTGCAGCTGGGTGAAGATGACGGCTGGGTCGCGCAAATGCGCAGCCGGGCACTAAATGCGGCGGCTGACGCCAATGGCGGCCACGATCTTACCCCGGCCGAGTTTTTGAAAAGCGCGGCCAGCGAGCCGTCGCGTCATCTCTGGTTGGGGAAGGTTAACGGCGCACAAGGCAGCGTCTACGCCAGTATCGTCGCTTTGCGAGGGCTTGATAATTATGGCAACCTGCCCGTCCTGAAACAGGCTGCCGAGCAGCTGGACGGCGTGTCATGGGTTGATAAAGTCAGCGAGATATCTTCAGTGCTCGGCTACTATCGACAATATATGGGGTGGGTATTGCTAGGCGCCTATGCGGCCGTTTTCCTGCTGCTGTTTACCCGCTATCGCGGTGCGGCCTGGCGCGTGCTGACGCCGCCGGCCGTCGCCAGTATTGCCACCCTTGCCATGCTCGGTCTTCTGGGGCAGCCCTTGCAATTGTTTCATGTGCTGGCGCTGATGCTGATTCTCGGCCTGGGTGTGGACTACGGTATTTTCATGCAGGAACAGAGCATGCAACGGGACCGCTTCGCCTGGCTCACGGTCGGCCTGTCGGCGGCGAGCGCCTTGTTATCGTTTGGTCTGCTAGCGTTGTCCGGCACGCCGCCGCTGCATGCATTCGGATTCACGATGTTGATTGGAATTGCAATTGTCTGGTTGATTGCGCCATGCTTTAGCCAGGATTTACAACCGGAAAAAGAAGAACAAAATGCAAACAAGAATTGAACAGTGTGATGTGCTGATAATTGGCGCCGGCCCGGCTGGGTCGGTAGCCGCGGCGTTATTGTTGCAGCAAGGGCGGCAAGTTCTGGTACTGGAACGGGAGCAGTTTCCGCGGTTTAGCATAGGTGAAAGCCTGCTGCCGCAAAGCATGGAATATCTGCAGCAGGCCGGCATGCTGCAAGCCGTGGTGGAAGCAGGTTTTCAATACAAGAACGGCGCCGCTTTTGTGCGCGGAGAGCGCTATACGGATTTCGATTTCCGCGACAAGCATTCTGCCGGCTGGGGCACCACCTACCAGGTACAGAGGGCCCGGTTTGACCAGGTGCTGGCCAACGAGGCTGAGCGCCAAGGCGCTCAAGTGCGTTATCAGCATACGGTCACGGCATTTGATGCGAATGCCGGAAAGCCACGGGTTACGGTACGCCATTCGGACGGCTCGGAATATATTGTGGAAGCCGGGTTTGTACTGGATGCCAGCGGTTTCGGACGCGTATTGTCGCGCTTGCTGGATTTGGAAACGCCATCGAATTTTCCGGTGCGCGGCGCTATTTTCACTCACATCGAGGATGGCATCGATATGGGGAAAAACGGGACCGGTTTCGATCGCAACAAGATCCGCATTACCGTGCATCCGGAACATTGCAACGTCTGGTACTGGCTGATTCCTTTTGCCGGTGGCCGTTGCTCCATCGGGGTGGTCGCTGAAACGGCTTTCCTGGAGCAATTCAAGGGTAGCGAGACCGAACGCCTGCAGACGCTGGTAATGCAAGATCCGGCATCGCGCGCCTTGCTGAAGAATGCTAACTGGGATACGCCAGCCCGTCAGATCGTCGGCTATTCGGCCAACGTCAAGTCGCTCTGGGGCGATGGATATGCCTTGCTCGGCAATGCCGGGGAATTCCTCGACCCGGTATTTTCTTCCGGCGTCACAATCGCAGTCAAGTCGGCCAGCCTTGCCGCTGCAGTCTTGCAACGCCAGTTTGCCGGCATAGCGGTCGACTGGCAAAAAGAATATGCCATTCCGCTGAAGAAGGGCGTCGATACGTTCCGTACCTTTGTCGATTCCTGGTACTCGGGCGGATTCCAGAAAGTCATCTTTTATGAACAACAGCAGCCGGAGATACGTCGCATGATTGCCGCGATCCTGGCCGGCTATGCCTGGGACGACAGCAATCCGTATGTGAAGGAAAGCAAACGTCGCCTGAGTACTTTGGAGGAGATATGCAGTTGAATTCGCCCGCTCGCCGCAACTGGCGGCGCATTGGCTTGCGGGCTTGCGTGCTGTTGGCGGTGCTTGCACTGGCCGCCTGTACAACTACGCCGGCATCGCAAGTGCCGGCCAGGCTGGGATTGAAGCTGACGCCGGCGAGCCTGGGCGCCAACATCAGTTTGCAACAGCATTTGACGGTCGAACGAAACGGCCGCATCGACCAGCTCGATGCAGCAGTCGAAATCGATCAGCAGCAATTCAATATGGTCGGGCTGGCGTTTGGCCAGCGCGTCCTGAGCCTGCAGTATGATGGACAGACTTTACAGTCCTGGCGGCACCCCATGCTGCCATCGCAGGTACGCGCCGAAGACGTGCTGGAAGACACGCAATTGACATTGTGGCCACTGGCGGCGATCCGCCAGGCGTTGCCGGCAGGCTGGACAATCGAGCAACAAGGATTGCAGCGCACGCTGCGACTGCAAGGAGAGCCGGTGATGGTAATCAACTACAGCACGCTGACGCCATGGGATGGCAAAGTGGAGCTGAACAACCTGCGCTATCACTATCGCCTGACGATTGAATCGGTCAGTGATACTGCCGCCGATGGCGCCGTTTCACCTTCACCCGCTTCCATCGTACCAGCCGCGGCGCCGTAATCATGCTTTATCTCAATCAACTCGGCATGATTTGTCCGCTTGGCGATAGCCACTCAGAGATCAGCCGCCACTTGTTCGCCGGCGATAGCGGCGTCGCGATGACGACCCGCTATTCTCCATCGCAGGGGCAGGATCGACAGCGCGAGTGCGAACTTAAACTCGCGCTGGGCTGCGTGGAGAAGGTTCTGCCGGACATGAGCATGCTCCCGCTGGGCCAGCGAAGCCGCAATAATCAGCTTGCATTGGCAGCGTTGGCGCAGATCCGGCCGCAAGTGGACGAGGCGATACAGCAGTTTGGCGCGGACCGGGTGGCGATCGTGCTCGGCACCAGTACCTCCGGCATTGCTCAAAGCGAAGCGGCGTTCCGTTATCGGCTTGCAAATGGCGGGTTCCCGGCTGACTTTACGTATGAGCAACAAGAAATGGCTTCGCCGGCGGCAACGTTGGCGTCGGTGCTGGGCATAACCGGGCCCGCCTACGTGCATTCCAGTGCCTGCGCGTCGAGCAGCAAGGCGATGGCCAGCGCGGCCCGTTTGATCAACATGGGATTATGCGATGCGGTACTGACCGGCGGGGTTGATTCCTTGTGCGCTTTCACCGTGGCCGGGTTCGCGGCGCTGGAGTCGGTCAGCGCAACGCGCTGCAATCCGTTCAGCGCCAATCGTAACGGTATCAATATCGGTGAGGGCGCGGCCTTGTTCTTGATGAGCAAGGTTGAGGCAACAGTGAGCCTGCGCGGCTGGGGCGAGTCTTCGGACGGGTATCATATTTCAGCGCCGGACCCGTCCGGCGCGGGTGCTCGCAATGCCATGGAGAAAGCTCTGGCGCGTGCGGGCGTGACGCCGAAGCAAATCGACTATATCAACCTGCATGGCACCGCCACAGTACAAAACGACGCGATGGAAGGGCGGGCGATCGCCTCGATGTTTGCCGACCATGTAGCGCTCAGCTCGACCAAGCCTTTTACCGGCCATGCGCTGGGGGCAGCAGGTGCAATCGAGGCCGGTGTATGTTGGCTGGCAATGCAAGACAACAATCCGCAGGGCCAACTGCCACCGCATTTGTGGGACGGCGTCGGCGATCCTGGTTTGCCGCCGCTCAATCTGCTGCCCCTCGGTGCGCGCCTTGGGCAGCCATTGCGTCTGGCTTTGAGTAACTCTTTTGCATTTGGCGGCGCGAATGCAAGTTTGCTGCTGGGGCGTGAATGATGAGTCAATCAGGCATGGAACAGTTGAACGCAGCCGAATCCCTGGATATCCGACGCTTTCTACCGCATTCCGGTGTCATGGTATTGCTGGACCGGTTGCTTGAAGTCGGGCCGGAAGAGTTGCGGGCCGAGGTGATAATCCGCCCGGACAGCATGTTTTGCGAGGGTCATGGCGTACCCGCCTGGGTCGGCGTCGAATATATGGCGCAGGCAATTGCCGCCTACGCCGGTTATTCGGCACAATTGCGCGGCGAGCCGGTAAAAATCGGTTTCTTGCTGGGGACCCGGCGCTATGAAGCCAGTCGTCCCGCTTTTGCTGTCGGTCGCCTGCTGACAATATATGTGCATAGAATGCTGCAGGCAGACAATGGGATAGGAGCGTTCGAATGCCGGATCGATGCCGGCAGCGAGCAACTGGCTAGCGCCACCATTACCGTGTTTCAGCCGGCTGATGCGGCTGTTTTTCTTGAGGGAAGTACTGAATGACGTTGGAATTGAACAAGACCGTGCTGGTCACCGGCTCCAGCCGGGGAATCGGGAAGGCGATTGCATTGCGGCTGGCGCGCGACGGTTACGATATCGTCTTGCATTGCCATCAACAACGGGAAGCTGCCGATGCCGTGGCGCAGAGCGTGCGTGAGCTTGGCGTGCAAGCGCGGGTCTTGCAATTCGACATAGGCGATCGCCAGACCAGCGCCGCTGCCCTGCTGGCAGATGTCGAGCAGCACGCTTGTTATTACGGCGTAGTGTGCAATGCCGGCGTGGCGCGCGACAACGCGTTTCCTGCCATGCCGGGAGAGGATTGGGACCTGGTGCTGAAGACCAACCTGGACGGTTTCTACAATGTCCTCAATCCACTGGTAATGCCTATGGTGCAGCGTCGTGCGCCTGGCCGCATCGTGACGCTGGCTTCGGTATCGGGATTGACAGGCAATCGCGGACAGGTTAACTACAGCGCCGCCAAGGCGGGAATTATCGGCGCCACCAAAGCGTTGGCGATCGAGCTGGCCAAGCGCAACATCACGGTCAACTGTGTCGCACCCGGCTTGATTGAAACCGACATGATCAATGAGGTGCCGTTGGATGAAGCACTCAAACTGATCCCGGCGCGCCGGGTCGGTAAGCCGGAGGAAGTGGCTGCGACCGTGGCTTTCCTGATGCATGCCGACGCTGCATATATCACGCGCCAGGTGATTTCGGTCAACGGAGGCATGGCATGAGCGGTAGCACGAGCAACGGCGCAACTGGTGTGGCGACAGCACGCCGGGTAGTAGTGACCGGCATGGCCGGCATCAGCCCGATCGGCAACGACTGGGACAGCATTCGCGCGCATCTCGGCAGCTATCGCAACGCCATAGTAAGGATGGAAGAGTGGGCCGGTTACGATGGCTTGAACACCCAGTTGGCCGCCCCTGCGGTGGAATTCGATTTGTCCGATCGCTATAACCGCAAGAGCATGCGCAGCATGGGGCGGGTGGCCTTGATGGCGACGCGCGCTAGCGAGCTGGCCTTGATCGACGCCGGCTTGATTGACGATCCTGTGCTGAAAAGCGGCGCCTGCGGAGTTGCCTACGGTTCTTCTGCCGGCACGCCAAAGGCGATTGGCGATTTCGGCCGGATGATGGATGAACGCAGCACGCGTGGTATCAACGCCACCACCTATATCAAGATGATGGCGCATACGGCGCCCGTTAATATCGGCGTGTTTTTTGGCATTACCGGCCGTGTGATCACCACTTCCAGCGCCTGCACTTCCGGCAGCCAGGGAATCGGTTATGCCTACGAGACGATCCGCAGCGGCCGCCAGCAAATCATGGTTGCCGGCGGCGCCGAGGAATTATGCGCTACCGAAGCAGCGGTGTTCGATACCCTGTTTGCCACCAGTGTGCGCAATGACACGCCAACCATGACGCCCCGTCCATTTGACAGCGGCCGCGACGGCCTGGTGATCGGCGAGGGCGCCGGCACCCTGATTCTGGAAGATTTCGAACATGCGCGCGCCAGGGGCGCAAAGATGTACGCCGAAATCGTCGGTTTCGGCACCAATAGCGACGGTTGCCATGTCACCCATCCGAACGCGGAAACCATGCAGGTCGCGATGACGCTGGCGCTGGCCGATGCGGCATTGCCGACAGAGGCGATCGGTTATATCAATGCCCATGGCACCGGCACCGAACAAGGCGATATTGCGGAATCTCACGCGACCGCCGCCGTATTCGGCGGACATACGCCGATCAGCTCGCTCAAGAGTTATACCGGGCACACGCTAGGTGCTTGCGGTGCCCTGGAAGCCTGGGTGGGTATCGAAATGATGCGATCCGACTGGTTTGCACCGACTATCAACCTGAAACAGGTGGACCCGCTATGCGCCGAGCTGGACTACATAGTCGATCAGGGCCGCAATGTGCAATGCGAATACTTCATGTCGAATAATTTTGCGTTTGGCGGCATCAACACATCGTTGATTTTCAAGCGCCTGGATTAACGCGCACAATGCCATCCGCGGTCATCCTGCTGCACAACGCCAATTTCTTGACGGACGATGACCGCAACGCCTTCCTTGCCTGTTTGAGTACAGAGGAACTGGCGCGTTACCAGCGGTTCTTGCGGCCGTTGCGTCAGCGTGAATTTTTGCTGGGGCGGATATTGCTGCGTTTTGCGGTCGCCCGCCTTGCCGGCGTCGCATTTGATGCCGTGTGTGTTACCGAGCGTAAAAACCTGGCGCCATTGGTGCAGCTGCGTGCGGCCGGCGCCACGCTTCCTTATTTTAGTTTGTCGCATAGCCGCGGCTGGGTGGCTTGCGCCGTTAGCAGCGATACGGCGCTGGGTCTCGATATCGAGACGCTGGACGCCGAACGCGACGTCGACGCCGTTGGCAGCGCCGCTTTTTCCGAAGCCGAAAGCCATTGGTTATCCAGCCGTCCAGCAGTCGATAAAGTGGCGGATTTCTATACCTTGTGGACTAGTAAAGAGGCGCTGTTCAAGCTGATGTCGGTTCAGGAGAACGATACCTTGGCACCTGAGCAGGTAGTCGCGAGAGGACGTTTGCGATCGGGATCGAATTGGCACGCACGCACATGGTCGCAGCAAGGCCTGGCCATGACGCTATGCAGCCGTGATCGCTTGCAATCGGCGGTGCGGATTTGCCTGCGCGGCGCTACGCTAACGGCTTGGTCGCAGCAGCTAAGTCAGTAACTAAGTCAGTAACTAAGTTAGTAAACAAGTCACCACTGAGCTCCACTGATTCCCCCCAACGTTCTTCCCACAGATTGAATAGCTTGCTGCACCCTCATGGGCAGTAGTTATCCTGGCTTAATAATCATGTCTAAAAATTCATGTCTAAAAACAACACTTTGCCAAATATTGTGAAATTTACATTTGTCTGAATAGACGAAGTTTTGCAAAAGTGTTAAATTTTGCGCCCTGACAACTTTCTGAGTAGAAATGTCAACTCGGAGACGGCCGGGAAGTACAGCTGAATCACTGCTGAGTCACTGATGAATTACAGCCGATTCACAGCCGATTTTTCAGCTATTTTTTATCTTATTGTCAATTGCCCCCCATGGGGAGATGTGGAGATGAGCCATTGAAACAAATTAGATTGATTCCGATCCTGGCAGCCGGTGCGCTGCTGTCCGCGTTGGGTGGTTGCGCCACCGAGACGTCCAACGCAGTGGCGGTGCAGAAGGTGGAGACTGCCAACAAGCCATACAATGGCGCGCGCACTCTGATCGCGGTTGGTAAATTCGATAACCGCTCCAGCTATATGCGCGGCATCTTTTCAGACGGTGTTGACCGCCTGGGTGGACAAGCCAAGACAATCCTGATTACGCATCTCCAGCAAACCAATCGCTTCAATGTCCTGGACCGGGACAATATGGAAGAAATCAAGCAAGAGGCTGCGCTGAAGAAGCAGGCCCAGACCCTCAAGGGCGCTGATTTCGTGGTTACCGGCGACGTTACGGAGTTCGGTCGCAAAGAAGTCGGCGATCAGCAACTGTTCGGTATCCTCGGCCGCGGCAAGACACAGACCGCTTATGCCAAAGTCAATCTGAACATCGTTAACATCAAGACTTCCGAAGTGGTGTATTCCGTCCAAGGCGCAGGTGAATACAACCTGGCAGCGCGCGAGATCATCGGTTTTGGCGGCACCGCCAGCTACGACTCCACGCTGAACGGCAAAGTGCTTGACCTGGCGATGCGTGAAGCCATCAACAACCTGACCGCCGCTATCGATTCCGGCGCCTGGCAGCCTGCAAAACAATAACAACCGGGAATTCTCCAGACATCATGAATAACACATTTGCAAAACGCCCGGTCTTGTCCCGTTCGTTGCCATTTGCCTTGACAGCCTGCGCCTTGCTGGCCGGCTGTGCCACACCATCCAAACCGCTTTATCAGTGGGAGAGTTATCAACCGCAGGTCTATGAATATTTCAAGGGGCAGGCGTCGGTAGAGCAGGTAACGATCCTGGAGCGCGATCTGCAGAAAATCCGTGCAACTGGCAGCAAACCGCCGCCGGGATATCACGCTCAGCTGGGCATGTTATATGCCAGCCTGGGGAAAGACGAGCAGGTGGTGCAGGAGTTCCAGACAGAGAAAGAACTGTTTCCGGAATCGTCGACTTACATGGATTTCCTGATGAGAAAATTCAAAAAATAAGAGGGTGAGCATGTTAGAAAAGATTCTGAAATCATTTGTTTGTCTGTCTGTGGTGATTCTCGCGGCGGGTTGTGCTGCGCCGGTCAAGCAACTTGACTATACCGCGTTCAAGCAAAGCCGTCCTAAAACCATCTTGATATTGCCGCCGCTGAATGAGTCGCCTGATGTCAAGGCGACCTACAGCATGCTGTCGCAAATGAGCTATCCGTTGGCCGAGGCTGGGTATTACGTGTTGCCGGTGGCGCTGGTCGATGAAACGCTCAAGCAAAACGGCATGACGCTTGCGGCAGATAGTCATGGCATCGCGCCTGCAAAATTGCAGGAAATCTTCGGCGCCGATGCTGCGCTGTACGTCACTGTCAACAAGTACGGTTCGGTTTATATGGTGCTTAGCAGCGCCGTTGTGGTCACCGCCAATGCCAAACTGGTTGACTTGAAAACCGGCACTGTATTGTGGTCCGGTACCGCCAGTGCTTCCAGCGATGAAGGAAATAATAGCGGCGGCGGGCTGATTGGGGCGCTTGTCACAGCGGCCGTCAATCAAATCGTCAACAACGTTACCGACAAAGGGTTCACCATTGCCGGCGTGACCAGCCAGCGTTTATTGTCGGCTCACCAGCCGAACGGCATCCTGTATGGTCCGCATTCGCCGAAATACGGTACCGACTGATGTAACTGATCTAACCTGCATGACCATTCCGGGGTATGGCATGGTCATGCAGCTTTCAACTTGTAATTTTCAAATCTCCAGCCGTTGTCACTGCATTTGCGGTATTTTCTGTAGTGCTTTCACCTGACGCCGGCTGCGACTGCTTAACGCCAATATTTTTCTCAAAGTTTGTTCAGACGTTTTGCGTTGGCTGTTGCCCGTGCATGGATCGGATGCAATCCGGTTTGGGCGATGTTCGCCAGTGAAGTATTGAACTGTGACACCGCCTCGGCAGAGTTGCGGATGGTGTCCTGCGCCAGCTTGCTCTGCCGGTGCCCCGTCTGATGCAGCGTGCTGCTGCTGGCCACCGATACCAGGTTGGCGGCGCCGTCCAGCATGTGTTGTATCGCCAGGCTGGCGGCTTCCTGATGCAAGCTCATCATCCGAATTGCCATGGCGTGCGCAGACTCCGCTGCCGCTTCCATTTTTTCCTGGCTCATCAGATTGAATTCATTGCGGTCATGTTGGCTCGGCGTCGGCCCGGCCAGCGCCATTTGGGCTGTGCGGTGGCCGATCACCTGTGCAGAGGCGCTCATCATTTCTCCTGCCTTGAACAGCAATTCGGTCCAGGCGTTCAGGGGGAAATGGTTAAGGGGAGTGGTATGGGCTCGATACGATTTCATGGGGACTCCTTGATCGTCTAAACAGGTAAGGTGATTGAACTGCGGTTTTGCCGCAGGACGTTGTTCCTGTCTGATGCAGGCCGGCAGCGGTTAAGCTTTAACTTATGCTGCTTTAACGTTCGTGCCGGTTGGAGACGCTTACTTAATGTAACCTTGATAGCGCTAACAATACCTGTTTTTCCGAGGGTATTGTGAATTTTGTGCGGCGCTGCAACATAATTTTACAACTGCATGATTTACATGCTTAAACGGCAACTAATCCGGCCGATCGTGCGTCTATAGGATATAGCAGGTTAAATTTCAAAAAACTTCATAAATCAGTAACATTGCTTCAGGTAAAATCAAAACATGAAAATATTGATCAGCAACGACGATGGTTACTTGGCGCCAGGCATCATCGCTCTGGCGAATGTACTGACACCAATTGCCGAAATCGTGGTGGTAGCCCCGGACAGCAATCGTTCCGGCTCCTCCAATTCGCTGACTCTGGATCGGCCGTTATCCGTGAAACGCGCTGACAACGGTTTTTATTTTGTTGATGGAACGCCATCGGATTGCGTGCACGTAGCCTTGACCGGTTTGCTCAATTTTCGACCGGACCTGATTGTCTCCGGTATCAATCAAGGCCAGAACATGGGCGATGACACCCTTTATTCCGGCACTGTTGCGGCGGCCACCGAAGGTTTCCTGTTTGGCATTCCCGCTATCGCTTTTTCGCAACTGCACAAAGGTTGGGACGAGTTGGAGGCGGCAGCCATGGTGGCGCGTGAAATCGTCGAGCGTCGCTTTGATAATCTGCCGCAACCCTATTTGCTGAATGTGAATATTCCCAACCTGCCTTACGATCAACTGAAAACGGTGGTGGCAACCCGGCTGGGAAAGCGGCATGAATCGGAAGCTGTCATCAGGGACAAGGATCCGCATGGCCGCGACATTTACTGGATCGGGCCGGCGGGCGCCGCGCGCGATGCAGGCGAGGGCACCGATTTCCATGCGACAGCCAACGGTCACGTCTCGATCACGCCTTTGCAGATCGATTTGACGCATACGGCGCAATTGGCTGCGCTGAGGAAAGACTTGTCATGACCGACAAGGCCAAGCGTTTCCCGCTGACGCTGTCGTCGGTAGTTGACCAGAAATCCAAAACCGATCACAGCAAACGTAGTGTAGCGACCCCGCAGACCGCAACCAAAAATGCCGCCTGGGAAAGCTCCCGGCCGGTGCCTCGGACTGCAGCCGGCGCTGCACCTGCATCGTCGGCCAACAAGCCCATGGCGCGTCCGGCGCAAACCGCAAGCCATGTCGATCGCTCCGGATCCATGGTTTCCGATGGCGTACGCAAGGCCATGGTGGATCGGGTCGCCCGGCAGGGTGTGCACGACGCCAAGGTGCTGGCAGCCATGGAAGCTGTGCCGCGCCACATGTTCATGGAGCCGGGCTTGTCCAGCCAGGCATACATCGATGCTTCGCTGCCGATCGGCCATCATCAGACTATTTCGCAGCCGTATATCGTGGCGCGCATGATAGAGATCATGCGCGATAACCAGCAGGGCGGCGTCTTGAATCGCGTGCTGGAAATCGGCACCGGCTGCGGCTACCAGGCGGCGGTGCTGTCTCTGGTTGCGAAGGAAGTGTACTCGATAGAGCGGATCAAACCGTTGCACGAACTGGCAAGAAGCAACTTGCGTCCGCTGCGGATTGCCAACATCCGCTTGCATTATGGAGATGGTATGCTTGGCCTGCCCCAAGTTGCCCCTTTCGACGGTATCATACTGGCTGCAGCCGGCCTTGAAGTACCGCAAGCTTTACTGGATCAATTGACGATCGGCGGCCGATTGGTGGCGCCGGTCGGTTCCCGTCACCAGGTACTGCAGCTCATCCAGCGCACAAGTAAATTTGATTGGACCAGTACCACACTGGAAGACTGTCATTTTGTGCCTTTGCGTGCGGGGACGGTTTGAGTGACGCCGGGGTGGCTGGTGGAATAAATTGACGAACAAATTGACGAATATATCGACGAATATATCGATGAATAATCAGCGACTTTGTCGCACATACTAATAAATGTAATGAGAATGAAGAAAACTCGCTTTATAGCTTTGGGATTAATGGTAGGTACGCTTGCCGCATGCACCACTCCGCGTACCCCCGCTCCGGTTGTGGAGCGGCGCTCAGGCGGCAGCACCGCTACCGCGGCCGTACCCGATACGTCGCGTGCAACTGAAGGGCGCGGTTCTTATACAGTGAAGCAGGGTGATACCTTGTATCGGATTGCACTTGAATTCGGTCAAAGCTATCGCGACATCGTGGCCTGGAACAAGCTGGAAAACGCCAACGACATCAAGGTCGGCCAGGTTTTGCGGGTTCAGCCTCCGGATGGCAGCTCGGGACCGGCCGGTGGTGCGCAGATTGGCAATGTGGCGTCCGGCTCGGGGGTTGAGGTAAGGTCGCTGTCGGCGGCGCCGTCCGCTGCCGGAGCAGGTAATTCCGGCAGTTCCGGCAATGCCGGTAACAAGAGCGGGCCGCGCGGCGACAAGCGTCCGTATTCCGATAGCGCGCTGGCTGAGTTGCAAAAGCCGGATGCGGCGTCCTCCAGCGAGGCGCCGAAGGCGGCGCCGGCAGTGGTCGCCCCGGCTACTGCTGCTAGTGCTGCTGCCAGTGCAGCGGCCAATGCTGCAGCTTCGGCGGCGCCGTCATCCGGTGATGACGATCGCGTGGACTGGATGTGGCCGGCAGAAGGCAAGCAGGTCGGCTCTTTCGATCAAGGCAAGAAGGGCATCGATATTTCCGGCAAGGCCGGGCAGCCGGTGGTTGCTGCTGCCGGGGGCAAGGTGATGTATGCGGGTAGCGGTATTCGCGGTTATGGTAATTTGGTTATCATCAAACATACCAGCAACTTGTTGTCCGCTTACGCGCATAATAAGACAATCTTGGTGAAAGAAGGACAGACGGTGACCAAGGGCCAGAAGATTGCTGAAATGGGAAATTCGGACAGCGATGCAGTCAAGCTGCATTTCGAAATTCGCCAGCAAGGCAAACCTGTCGATCCATCGAAATTCTTACCTAATCGATAAATGAGCAAACGGCCGACAGATCATCAGGATGACGAGCATGATGCGTCGTCGGAGCAGCTTGCCGACGACGAGCAGGAGGATATCGATGCTGCCGTCGCCGGGCAGGATGCTGACGACGAAGTCGTGGTTGATGGCGTCGTCGTTGTGGTTGATGGTGTCGAAGAGCTGAAGAAGGTACTGGCAGCCGAGCTGTCGACCGACACCACGCAGCACTACCTGAATCAGATCGGCACCCGGCCGCTGTTGTCGGTGACGGAAGAAGTGCATTTCGCAACCCTGGCGAAACAAGGCAATTTTGAAGCCCGGCAGAAAATGATCGAGCACAATCTGCGCCTGGTAGTGTCGATTGCCAAACACTATATCAACCGTGGCGTAGCGTTGCTCGATTTGATCGAGGAAGGCAATCTCGGCCTGATGCGGGCGATCGACAAGTTCGAACCCGAGCGCGGCTTCCGTTTTTCCACTTACGCCACCTGGTGGATACGCCAGAGTATCGAGCGTGCCATCATGAACCAGGCGCGCACCGTCCGCCTGCCGGTGCATATGGTGCGTGAATTGAATCAGATCCTGCGCGCCAAATATCACCTTGAAGCGCAGCACCACGACGGCAAGGATGCCAGCGCGGAAGATATCGCCCATTTGGTGGATCGTCCGGTGGAAGATGTGCAGGATGTGCTGGCGCTGTCGGAGCATGCGGCATCGCTGGATGCGCCGCTGGACCAGGATCCGCTCGCCAGCCTGATGGATCTGTTGCCTAGCGCAACCGAGGAAAATCCCGATTCGCGTGCCGAACAGCAGGAAATGTCCATCCTGGTGCGGGTCTGGCTGGAAAAACTTACGGACAAGCAACGTAACGTGATCATGCGCCGTTTCGGCCTGGATAATGACGATCCTTCAACGCTGGAAGAGCTGGCAGCCGAAATAGGTGTCACGCGCGAGCGGGTGCGGCAGATTCAGCAAGAGGCATTGATCAAGCTGAAACGCTTGCTTGGCGCCAAAGGCGTTGGCAAAGACTCTTTTCTGTAGGGTGGACATAAGCTGTCCATGACGTCCCCGTGCGGGCAGACATGGCGCCGCCGCTTTTTTCTCGTTTTTTCTTTATAATCCACCCCTTTATCTGATCAGCCCGGGACAGCGTAATTCGCCACAAGGCACATCTTGGCGGCGCTTGAACACTTTCCCGCAATTCTAGAATTTCTATGCAACAAGATACTATCGATATCAAATCCCTCGACATGGATGCGCGCGGAATCGGCCATCTGCAAAATGAA
>Ga0207048_10079_pt1 | contig 31700 bp, 26 predicted proteins | sample Alteio_BWMinCont_65_FD_153301 | JGI IMG/M metagenome (GOLD analysis project Ga0207048, IMG submission 153301) | Enriched cells from forest soil in Barre Woods Harvard Forest LTER site, Petersham, Massachusetts, United States -... | ecosystem: Environmental > Terrestrial > Soil > Temperate forest >...
CTCGCGGGCGTGCCAGCATTTGACGAGGCCGTTGGTGACGTAGGGATCGGTGCGTGCGAAGTCCTCCGCGACGGCGGGCGAGTCGCCGGTAAAGAGCAGGAGCGCTGTGTCGACGGGGTTGGTGAGAGCGCCACCGAGGACGAGCTCGCCGCGCGCGGAAGCCTTCCACGCGAGGTCGAGATGGGCCGCGCGGAACTCCGGGCGACGGGCGAGGTAATCCGAGGAGAGTTCGTAGAAAAGAAGGTAGTGCATAAAGACTATTGGCCTGGAGCTGGTGCGGTGGCGGCGGGCAGGCCGGTTACGTTGGTGGATGCGGTGACTTTGACGGTGCTGTTGTCGGTGGTGGTGAGGTGGATGTCGGAGAAGGCCCAGTCTTGCGCGTTGGCGATGGAGCCTGCGGTGGCGGCCTGGATGTCGATGTGGTCGAACTTGAAGTTGATGAGTGGCGCGTTGGGGTAGGCGGAGACGGAGAATGCGCGGCGGGCTCCGGTGGCCTTGATGTTCCAGATGTGGATGTCGGAGAAGTGGGGCAGGCCCTGTTCGGGTGGGACGGGCGTGGTGAGTTTGATCCAATAATCGGGGACAGTCTTGGGGTCGGTGCCGGCGGGTAGCGAGGTGTTGCTGTAGTTCGGGTTCCAATCCATCGTCATGCTGATGGGGATGCCGACACCGTTGAGGGTGATGTCGTGGATGCGGATGTCGGTGGTGTTGCCGCCGCGGACGCGGGTGGATTTGAAGAGTACGCCGCTGCCTACGCCGGATTCGGCGGTGAGGTTCCAGGCTTCGATGTTGTGGAAGCCGCCGGAGGTTTCGCTGCCGATGGTGATGGCTGCCGGGCCGCGACGGATGATGGAGTCATGGATTTTAACGTTGTAGGTGGGGCGGTTGACGCGGAGCCCGTCGGAGTCGCGACCTGACTTGAGACAGAGCGCGTCGTCGTTGCCGTCGATGTCGGCGTGGGAGATTTCGACGTCGTGGGAGGAGTCGATATCGATGCCGTCAGTGGAGGGGCCGCGACCTCCTTCGTTGTTGCGGATGGTGAGGCCGTCTACGGTGACGTCGTGTGAGTAGAGAATCTGGACCGTCCAGAAGCCAGAGCGCTTGAGAGTGAGACCGCCGCCGTAGTGGACGTTGTAGGAGTTCTGGATGAGGGAGAGGCGGACGCGCTTGGCGTCGTAGTCGACGGCCCAGCGGAGGCCCTTGGGGACGTAGATCTTGGAGAGGTCGCCGAAGACCTTCCACCAGACGGCGCCGTTTTCGTCGATGGTGCCTTTGCCAGTGATGGTGACGTCGTGGGCGTCGCGTACATTGATGAGAGCGGCGGGCCAGGTGAGTTCGATGCCGGCCATGCGGGTGGGGAGTTCAGGGAAGTCCTTTATGTCCTGCGAGCCGGTGATGGTGACGCCTTCGGGTATGTCGAAGGTTACGCCGGATTTTATGAAGAGAGCTCCGGTGAGGTAGGTGCCGGGTTTGAAGGTGACGGTTCCTTTGGGCGCGGCGGTGTCGATGGCTTTCTGGATGGCGGCGGTCATCAGGGTTGTGCCGTCGCAGGCGGCGCCGCAGTCGACGGTGATGGTGGTTGTGAAGCCGGCGTTGGCACGGGGGGTGAGCAGAGCAAGAACGAGTAACGACAAAAGCGAAATATGGGGGTTCTTCGCTGCGCTCAGAATGACAGCCATTACTTTCCTGGTGGCCATTGTCATTGGGCCTCCGTTACGAGGTGGACGGCGCCGAGCAGGCCGGAGGAGATGGGCATGACCTGGTTAAGGTCTTGCATCTGGAAGCGGTCGCCGTACTTGGCGATGAGCGGCGCGTAGTCATGCGGCGGAAGCGCGGACCAGGCGTTGAGGGCGGTGTTGAAGACGGTGATCTCGATGTGGTTCATGCCCGGCTTGAGGAGTTTGGTGACGTCGAGGCGATAGGGTGGGTGCCAGAGTGCGCCTGCGGATTTTCCGTTGATGGTGACTAGCGCAGCTTCGCGGATGGGTGGATCGTAGTAGGCGTGCATGCCGGGACCAGTGCGGGTGACGAGCGGATTGGGTAGCCCGTCTGGGCCGAGTGCTGGATGCTCGGGCGGGGAGTTAGGTGAGCCGGGGAGTGGCTTGCCGCCGGCGACTTCGAGGTAGACGGGTGAGACAGGCGCGGCGACGAGTTTAACGTCGCGGGAGTAAACGGCTGAGCCAGAGTAGTGGAGCGTCGAGGGGTCGGCGATCCAGTCGGTGGGGACGGGTTCGTCTACGGATTTATTGAGGCCGGGGAAGGCGACCTTCCAGGCGGTGCTGATGTCGAGAGTGGAGGCGATGACTGTCGGCGTTGCGGGCTTGGCTGCTGGTTGGGTATCGCTGAAGATGAAGACGCGAGACTCGTAGGGTGCGAGGTGAATGGGGAAGTCGGCAGCGGTGGCTGGGGTGGAGGTGGCGTTGTCGGGATCCCAGACCTCGGCGAATTTGTGGGTGGTGGCGAAGGTGGCGGTGGTATCGATGGGTTGATTACCGGTGTTGGCTACAAAGTAGACGTCGACGGCGGGGAGTTTGCGGCGGATGAAGCCTAGTTGGCCGCGGGCTGGGGTGTCGGCGGGGAGTTGGAAGTCGGGCTTGGCGGCTTTGTTGAGTGCGGCACCGAGGGCGGCTTCGTCGGGGACGAGGGTAGACTTGGCGGAGTCGAAGAGTTGATTGGAGAGGGTGGTGAGTTCGGGGATGATCTTGCCTTCGGGGTCCATCTTCGGGGCGCGGTTGATGGAGATGACTTTGCCTCCCACGGCTACGAAGGCGGCTAGCTTCTTGAGGGTTTCGACGGGGATGCGGTCGGTGGCGGGGAGGACAACGATGGAGTGCGAGCCGAGGCCGACTTTGTTGATGGCGTCGGCGTCGATGTAGTCGACGTTATAGCCGGCGGAGAGGATGGCAGACATGAGTGCGGGGGTGACGTGGCGCTGCATGGCGCCGGTGACGGTGGTCTGGGCGGGACGGAACTCGGCCCAGGCGTCGTCGGTGGGGAGGAGGATGGCGACCTGGTTGGCGGGCTGGCCCTGGCGCAGGAGGTAGCTCATGCCGCCGATGTAAGCGGTGACCGACGGCATGACGGGGTGCCAGGGGTTGTGATTGTTGAAGGAGGCGGCGGCGTAGAGGGACCAGCCGGGCTCGGGGACTTCGTTGTCGGGGGCGGAGTAGGGCCAGCCGTGGCAGATGATCTGGTTCTCGCCCATGACGAAGTCGATGTCGGCTTCGGTCTTCATGTCGAGCGGGGTGGCGCGGAAGACCGGGGAGTGGAGCCAGGTGAAGGTCTCGCCGGAGGAGACGTCGTGGTTGAAAACGTGGTTGGCGGAGGTGGCCCAGCGGAGAGTGGAGAAGGCTCGCCATTGTGGGCCCTCGCCTTCGGCTAGCTGCGGGATGTTCTGGCTTGAGAAGCTAACGGCAGGTTCTCCATAGGTTTGTGAGCGAAACTTCGTGTGATGGGCTACGGCCCAGTCGGCGATTTGGGTGAGATAGTTCTCGTTGATGAGCTCGGTGAGGGTCATTCCGTAATCGTGGCGGATGGTGTCGGCGGCAACGCTGCCACCGGCGACGAGTTCGGGGAGGTGCGGGATGAGGTCGTAGCCGCGACGCTTCTTGAATTCTGCGGGGAGATTGGGGGTCCAGTCGGCGCCGTAGGCTTCGAGCGAGTCGGAGAAGATGGCGTAGGGCGGATTGTTGGGGAAGGCGCTGAGGAGGGGCGTGCCGACTTTGTCGAGATGCTTGGCGACGGCGTCGTGGGAGAAGGGATCGAGGACGTAGCCTTCGGCATCGACGGAAGCTCGTTTGACGGCTTGCTTGGTATGGCTCTGTATGAAGAAGATGGCGGTGCGGGGCTTGTCTGATGCTTCGACGGTGGCGGTGGTGCCGGAGACGGTGAGGGGCTTGGCGGAGGTGGCGTCGAAGGTGGGCGGCGGCGGGCCGGCGTTGCGGCCGCGGCCTTGTCCGGGTGCGGCAGCCGGAGTTGTGCGCGGAAGCGTGTTGGCGACGTCGGCGGTGATGAGCGACTCACCTTCCTGAAGCGCGGGGACGGTTACGGTGGTGGCCGCGGCGGGGACATCGACCTGCGCGATGCGGAGGCGGGTTACGGCTTCGGCGAGGGTGATGGAGGGGCCGCCGTAGGGCCAGCCGGTGCAGAGGGTGATGTCGATGCGCATACCGAGCTTGCGGCCTTCGGTCTGGGCGTAGTTGACGTCGTCGAGCATCTCGGGCGAGAGGAAGGAGAGATTCTTGAGGCCCTTGGCGGGATCGTCGAGGACTTCGGGATAGACGAAGGCTAGTTCGGCGCCTTGAATGCCGTCGGCCTTCATCTGCTGGAGTTCGCGCAGGATTTCTGGCTTAACCACTGCGGGGCCGAACCACCACCAGCGGACCATGGGGCGGGCTTCGTTGGGCGGATTGAGGAAGTCCTTGCGGAGGGTCTCGAGGGAGGGCGCGGATGTCTGGGCGATGAGCGCAGGGGCTAGGGCGAACGCGAGGGCTGCAATGGCGAGTGTGCGGAGGGTCTGGCGGAATTGCGGACGCTGATTCATGGTTTCTCCGAGCTGATGCTTCGAGATCTTGCTTGCTAGTTCGTCAATCTTTTTTGCGGCGTGTGTGTTCTGGGTACGGCTGGTGCGAGTTGTGAGTTTCGGCGGGGCCATTATTCCTGATTGCTGGTGGTCTTGTCGTTGACGGGGGCGTCGAGAATGGGGTGGTCCAGGCCGGAGACGGATTCGTGAGTGGTGGGGAGCATGTCAAAGACGACGATTTCGTTTGTGCCGGTTTTGAGCCAGGGGCCGGGAACATAGAGGGTTTGCTGCGGGCCGACGGACCAGAAGCGGCCGAGGTTGTGGCCGTTGATCCAGATAGTGCCCTTGCCGAGTTTGCTGGTGTCGAGGAAGGTGTCGCCGGTGGGGGTGAGGGTAAAGTGGGCGCGGACGAAATTAGGGCCGGAGTTAACGCAGCCCTTTAGGAACTCTGTATGGAGCCCTTTTGGGTTTGTCGAAAGAACGTGGTGGCACGGGTTGCTGTTCGGATCGATATACGCCCCGGTCCTGAATTCGCGGTCAGTGGTGGGTATTATCTGCATCGGCAGGGTGAAGATCTGCCAGTCGGAGAGAGGGCGGCCATCGAGGACTACGAGTTGGGTGATGCCTTTGGTCTCCGTGCGCATGGTGTGGTCGACGTTGACGCGGCCGTCGTTGGCGACGAGGATGTCGAGCTGGGCGGCGCCGGTGGTGGCGATGGGGACTGCGGGCAGGCTGCCGTCTGGGGCGGCGTTGCGGCGGTCGAGTGTCCCGACTAGTTTGCCGTCGACGTAGACGGTGGCGAAGTCGTGGACGTCGCGGATGATGAGATCGCCGTGGACGGGTTCGGGGAGTTGCGTTCCGTAGAGGATGTAGCCGAAGTCCTGGCCGTAGGTTTCCATCGGTGCGGGAAGGGCGCTGCCTATGGGCTTGGGGAGATTCTGCCAAAGGGGCGTTGATTCGGTGAAGGCGATGGTAGGGATGGTGATGGGCGGGGCTACGGTGGGGACGGGTGGTAAGCAGGATTCACTTCCCACGTCAGAGGTGCCTGTCGTGGGGCACCCAAATTTGGCTAGTTCTTTGCGGTAGGCGAAGTATTTCGGGGTGGGGCGGCCGGACTCGTCGAGGGGGGCGTCGTAGTCGTAGCTGGTGACGTCGGGTAGAAACTTGTTGTTGATGTAGCTAGAGCCGGCTCCGAAGCCGAAGCTGGTGCCGCCGTGGAACATGTAGATGTTGATCCCGGCGCCGCGGGTGAGGATGTAGTCGATGTCCTCAATCTGCGGGGCGATGGGGCGGGTCTCGTGCGGGTGGCCCCAGTGATCGAACCAGCCAGGCCAGTATTCGGACACGAAGAGGGCTTGGTTGGGGCGGACTTTGGCGAGAGCATCCATTCCGCCCTGATGGTTCTTGATGCCGAAGTTGACGGAGGCGAAGAGGCCGGGGAGCGAACCCTCTGGGATGTGGCGCCAGTTGTCGGCGGTGTAGAGGAGCGAGTCTTTGCTGTCGAATCCGACGCGCTGGTAGATATCGCGGAGGTGGGCGATGTATGCGTGGTCGTCGCCGAACTGGCCGTACTCGTTTTCGATCTGCGTCATCAGGATGGGGCCGCCGCGACCGATTTGCAGCGGGAGGACTTCATTGGAGAGGCGCGTAATCCAGCGTTCGGCGGGGACCATGAAGGCTGGATCGTTGGTGCGGATTGACTGCGCGGACTTTGGGTCGGCGAGAAGCCAGGCGGGCAGGCCCCCGAGATCCCACTCGGCGCAGGCATAGGGGCCGGAGCGGAGGATGACGTAGAGGTCCTCTTCCTGCGCGGCTTTGATGAAGGCGGCTAGGTCGTACTGGCCGGTGAAGTCGTAGTGGCCCGGGCTGGGCTCGTGAACGTTCCAGAAAACGTAGGTGGCGATGGTGTTGAGGCCCATGGCCTTTGCCATCTTCAGGCGAGCGTGCCAGTACTCGCGGGGGATGCGGGCGTAGTGGAGTTCGCCGGAGAGGACTTTAAAGGGCTTGCCGTCGAGAGTGAAGTGGTCGCCTTCGGTGGCGAAGGCGTGATGTGTCTGCGCGATGCCGGGGAGGGCTGCGAGGGCGAGAGCGCAGATGAGAAGGATTCGGTTCATGGACTGAGCGTGAGCGGGCCGCGGAATCACGTTAGTTCATTGGAGAGAATGTTTCAAGGCGGGAATCGGCGGCGTCGAAAACACGAGCGAAATACATACCCCAAGGGGCTATAAAGCCCCGATTGCTAGCCTTGCGGAGAGGGCCAAGCCTGGAAGGCTTGGCTTACCAAGAAGCAACCAAATTGCAGAGGTGGTCAGGCGCTGTTGAGGAGGCCGGGATGGTTGTTGCGGACGTTGCCGACGTCGGGGTGGGCTTGGCGGGCTGCCATGCGCTCGGCGGGATAGGGGCGTAGCAGGGAGAGGAGTTCGAGTTGTGGGGCGGGGTCCGTGGGTATGTTGGCGGCGAGCCAGAGGTCGTAGTCCGACGGGCGCAGGATTACGGGCATTCGGTCGTGGACGGTGGCGGTGAGTTCGTTGGGTGTGGTGGTGATGATGGTGAAGCTTTCGAGGGTGCCGCCGGCGGGATCTTTCCAGCGGTCCCAGAGGCCGGCGAAAGCGAAGGGTTCGACGTTGGTGAGAGTGAAGGCGTAGGGCTGCTTGGTGGAGGCCTTGGCGGAAGGGTCGGGGCCGAAGAGTGTGGGTATGGTGATCTCCTTCCACTCGTAAAAGCCGTCGGCGGGAACGAGGCAGCGGCGGCGTTCGAATGGGCCGCGATAGATGGCGCTGGTGGCGATGGATTCGGCGCGGGCGTTGATGGTGGAGAGAGCGAAGGTTTTGAGGTCGCGGGCGAAGTTGGGGATGAGGCCCCAGCGCATGAGCGTTAGTTCGCGCTCGCCGTCGCGGTCGGTGCGGATTACAGGCTGGAAGGTGGTGGGAGCTACGTTGTAGTCCCAGGGTGGGAGGACGAGGTGGGCCAGACCTTTGGCGAGGTGGAAGGTTTCGGCGATGCGCTGCTTGTCGGAGCGGCGGAGATAACGGCCACACATGGTTACAAGGTACTAGGTTCGGGGTTCGCTGTTCGAGGTCTATGTGCGAGGGCTGTTATTGGACGACCCAAGATTGGCCTTTGACGAGTTTGTGTGCGCGCCAGCGGCAGACTAGTTCGCGGGCGGCTTCGGGCCACGTGGGTTGTTCGAATTTGAAGCCGGCTTGCAGCAGGCGCGTGGGGATCACTCGGCGGGATTTGAGGACGAGTTCGGACTCGGTGCGCATGAGGAAGGTGCCGACCTCAATCATCCATTTGGTTGTGGGCAGACCGGTGTTGGTGCCCCAGGCTTCTCGGAGGGCTCGCTGGAAGTCGCGATTGGGGAGGGGATTGGGTGAGGCGAGATTCACTGGGCCCGAGAGCGAGTCGTTGGCGATGAGGAATTCGATGGCTCTGATGTAGTCAGCATCGTGGATCCAGGAGACGTATTGCCGGCCGGAGCCAACGGTTCCGCCGAGGCCGCGGCGAGCGAGGGAGAGGAAGACGGCGAAGACTCCGCCCTTGTCGGTGGAGAACGTCATTGCAGAGCGCATGGCGACTTTGCGAGTGCGGGGAGTTGGAGTTTCGTTGAAGGCGGCCTCCCAGGCGCGGGCGACTTCGATGGAGAAGTTCCAGGTGTTGGGTGCGCCGGGTTCGTTGCCGCCGAGGATGCCGGTGAGTTCGTCGTTGGGGCGTTCGAGCGAGTGGCGGTAGATGGTGGCGGTGCTGGCGTTGAGCCACACGGCTGGCGGGCGGGCGAGTGCGGCAATGACTTTGCCGAGGATGCGAGTGGAGTCGACGCGGGAGTTGAGGATGGCGGCGCGGTTTGCGGGGTTGTAGCGGCAGTTGACGGTGCGGCCGGCAAGGTTGACGCAGACGTCACTGCCTTCGAGTGTGGCAGTCCAATCGCCGGCGTTGGCGCCGTCCCAGAGGACGGTTTGCCACGGAGTTGATGCGGGAGTGCGCGAGAGGACAGTGACGTCGTGCCCGAGGCCGTGGAAATGGCGGGCTAGGATGTGGCCAACCTGACCGCTTCCGCCGGGGATGACGATGCGCATGAGGGGAGTTTACATCTGCCGATTTCTAGTTGTCTGTCGCCTGTCGGTCGGGAGCTAGGGGAGGTATTTCTGCCACTCGTTGGTGGGGGATTCGCCGATTTGTTTGATGACGGCGTTGCGTTCGCGGAGGAGGGACTGCATGTAGCGGCGGAGGACCAGCGTTTCGGCGATGCGGCCTAGCAGAGGAATGGGCGCGGCGAGGCGGAAGATGTCGCGCATTTCGGTTTGGCCGTCGGCGAGCGTGCGGAAGTGGTGGTCGTGCTGCATGGAGTGGAAGGCTCCGTGGAGCATGGTGTCTTGAAAGTATGTTGGAGGATCGAAGGCCGTGATTTGCGAGGTCAGGCGTTGGCGGACGAGGAAGTGGCGCGCGCGCCAGGTGACGTTGTCGCCGAGAGCGAGGAGGCCGGTGGTGGCGCCGGCTTCTGCTACGGCTTGTTCGCCGAAGTGAGTGTTGCCGGCGAGATGAACTTCGACGGAGCGGGCGAGATCGAAGACGCGGGCGATGGGGGCGGCGATGAGCGTTGTCTCGGTGAGGGTGATCATGTGCTGGTATGAGGATAGTACTGGCGCGAGAGCGTATGCTGTTCCGAGGAATTCGGGGGTGATGGATGCGGGTTGGTTTGATGACGCGGGAGTATCCGCCGCAGGTTTATGGTGGTGCGGGTGTGCATGTGGAGTACCTGAGCAAGGAATTGGCGAAGCTGATCGAAGTTGAGGTGCATTGCTGGGGGACGCAGCGGGAGAGTGTGGGCAACCTGCATGTGCGTGGGGATGAGCCGGCTCCGGAGATTACGGCTGGAACGGCGGCGAAGTTTAAGACCGCAGTGGATGCGCTGGCGTTGAATCTTGCGCAGATGAAGGAACTGGCAGCGATCGATGTGGTGCATACGCATACCTGGTATGCGTCGATGGCGGGGTTTCTGGCGAAGAAGCTGTACAAGATTCCGTTTGTGCTCACCACACATTCTCTCGAACCGCTGCGGGCGTGGAAGGCGGAGCAACTGGGGTCGGGCTATGCGATGAGTTCGTGGATGGAAAGGACTGCGATTCTGGATGCGGATGCGATTATTGCGGTTTCGCATGCGACGCGGGCGGACATTCTGAAGGCCTATCCGGAGGTGGATGCGGCTAAGGTGCATGTGATCTACAACGGGATTGATTTGGCTGAGTATCAGAAGACGGCGGATACGAATGCGCTGGTGAAGTATGGCGTGGATGTAAGTGCGCCGTATTGCCTGTTTGTGGGGCGTATTACTCGGCAGAAGGGCGTGGTGCATCTGGTGGATGCGGTGAAGTATCTGCCGAAGGGGATGCAGGTGGTGCTGTGTGCGGGTGCTCCGGATACTCCGGAGATTGCGGCGGAGATGCGCGCGGGTGTGGAAGAGGCGAGGGCTGCAGGCGGGAATATTGTTTGGATCGAGAAGATGGTGACTAAGCCTGAGGCCATTGAGTTGTATTCGAACTGCCAGGTGTTTTGCTGCCCTTCGGTGTATGAGCCGTTTGGGATTATTAATTTGGAGGCGATGGCTTGCGGTGCTCCGGTGGTGGCTAGCGCCGTGGGTGGGATTCTAGAGGTTGTGGTGGATGGTGAGACTGGCTATTTGGTGCCGTTCGAGCCGGATTCGGTTACTGGATTTCCGGTGCATGGGGATAAGTTTGCGCGGGATCTGGCGCGGCGTATTGCGGAGTTGATGGCTGATCCGGCGTTGTGTGAGAAGTTTGGGAAGGCGGGGCGGAAGCGGGTGGAAGAGACGTTCGCGTGGGAGGCTATTGCGGGGCAGACGGTGGAGTTGTATCGGGGGTTGGTGAAGCACGCTTGAGGCTTGCTGATAGATTCTAGATGTAGCCAGATCCTCGGAGGCGGTTCGATCTCTTTTATGTCTATCAAGCGCTTTGTTGCGATGGGATTCATCGCGGTATCGGCCAGTGTCTTCGCCCAAAACGCAGCGCCAGCGCCGGCAGTTGTTCCGTTGCGCCAGATGTTGGAAAGTTCGAAGCGGCGTGGACAACTCGAGATGGGCGATACACCACCCTATCGTCTGAAGGCCTCTTACCAACTGTTCTCTGCTGACGGCCAACCCGGTGAAACGGGGACCGTGGACGAGTTGTGGAAGGGCGAGCATCACTATCGGCTGACGATTACGCAACCTGGTGGCGAACTGGTGGAGATCAGAAACGATGATCAGCACTGGCGGACGGGGAATGGGACGATTCAGAATCGAAAATTGTGCTTGCCGTGAATGCCGCACTCGAGCCGTTCTACGAGTTGCCTGCCGGCGATCGGCTGTTTGTGGAAGTTCCGCCGAATCCCAGTCTGGACTGCGTTGGCACGGAGCCGGACATACCGGGGGTCGGCATGGAGGTGAGACTTGCCGGGACGACTTACTGCATGAGTAAGGGCAGCCATCTGCTTCGATACATTGCGCGGCCCAGCGGATTTTCCATTCGTTTGAATGACACGCAGCCGTTTGGGGACAAGAAGCATATTCCTCGCACTATCGACTTGCCTGGAGGGAACGGGGTTCTGATCAGGTTGCATATAGATTCGCTCGACCCAGCAGAGGAATTTAGTGCGTTGGAGGTTCCGCGGCCGGCGGAGGCTCAAACGCTACAGGGCGACGGTGAGCCCATGGAAACCTTTGACGCTGCGGGCCTGCCGTTCCATGAGGGTCTGCTGGGGCAGGCGATTGACGCGCCGGTTCCACGCGGTCCCAGCGCAGCGGGTCACGGGGTTGTAGTGCTGAATCTTGGTATCGACCCATCTGGTCGTGTCGTTAGTGCAAACGTGGTCAACTCGACTACCAAGATGCTTGGCGTTTATGCGGTCGGCGTGGTCAAGAACTGGCGCTATCGCGTTTCTTACCAAGGGGATAAATTGATTGGTGCGGTCCAGACAGTTACTCTTCAGTTCTAGGTGTTGAGCAACCTTGGCGGAGTTTTCCGTCGAGGCAATTGCGGCGCAGACGGTGGAGTTGTATCGGGGGTCGGTGAAGAAGTAAGAAACCCCAATCTGTGCGTGAGGCTACTTTAGGTTGGCTTGGGGGATTTGGGTTACGTCTTCTTGCTGCTGGGGTGGGGTGTAGGGCAGGTGGAAGTCGGCGAAGACGTCGGGGTGGGCGGGGTCGAAGTCGCGCACGGAGGGGTCGAGGAACTTGGCGATGGGCATGTTGTCCATGCGGATGCCGTGGGCGATGCATTGCGCTAGTTCGTAGGCGCCGAAGTTGTTGAAGTGAGTGGTGTCGGAGATGTCGTGCGCGACGCCGGGATAGCTGCCGGCTTTGAACTTCATGAAGGCGTGGTTCGCGCCTTCGACGCCCATAGCTTCGAACATGATCTTCGACATGGCGTTGAGATCGATGAGCGCGGTGTTTGTGTCTGCGGCGATCTTGCGGGAGGCCTGGGGGTATCCGCCGAGAGTGTCGTTGATGTGGCCGTCGGCGTCGAAGCTATCGCGATTTTGGGCGGTGACGATGATGGGGGTGGCTCCCTTGGCGCGGACCTGAGTGACGAAGTCGGTCATGATCTGGATGTAACGAGGCATGCCGTTGGCGACCTTCTGATCGTTGTGGGCGAACTGGACGAAGAAGTAGTCGCCGGGCTTGATGATGGAGATGATTTCGGCGAAGCGCTGCTCGCCCAGGAAGGAGATGGCGGACTCGCCGGACTCGGCGTGGTTGGCGACGACGACGCCGGGGAGGAAGAAGCGCGGGAGTTGCTGGCCCCATGAGGCCCAGGGTTCGACGTCCTGATCGACCATGGTGGAGTCGCCGGCGAGGTAGAGGGTGGGCTCGGCTTTGTCGCCGACCAGCGGTTCGATGGTCAGCGTGTGGAAGGCGGGATTGACGCCGTTGAACTCGACGGTGAGCTTGGGGTCCCAGTCGAGGTTGCCGATTTCGCGTGCCTTGAGGCGGACGCGACCCTGGGTTCCGTCGGGCTTGGTGAACTCGGGGATGCGGACGTTGACGTCGAAGGTTTTGGTGACGGTCTTACCGGCGGCGGTGGTGATTTTCTCCAGCATCAGACGGCGGGCTTCGGCACGCACGGTGATGGTGGAGGCTTGCTTGCCGCCGAGAGCGACCGTGATGCGGTAGTTGCCGGGAGGGACGGGGATCGAGAGGAAGAAGGGCTGGCTTGAGCCGGTAGTGGAGCATATTCCGTTGGCGACCGTCGGAGCGGCTTTGAGGTCCCAACCTGCGGAGGTCGCCGAGACGAGGGTGTTGGGAAGGAGTGCTTCGGCGTTCTTCTTCGCGCCGCCGCAGTTGTACATCACGGGGTGAGTCAGCGCTGGTGGAACGACGGTTGGAACGATGGGTGGGGTCGCCATGACGGGGCGGGCGGCGCGCGGTGGTGCGACCGGCGCAGTGGCGGGGTCTGCGGCTGGGGTTTGCGCGTAAGCGGTGGCGGCGAGAGCGAAGGCAAGGACGGCGAGCTGAGAGCGCATTCGATTTCCCTTGGTGTAGATGGAAATTGTTTCGATCGGGGAATCGTAGCACTTGAGAGAGATTGTGGTCGAGCGGGTCATTTGCAGGAGGTGGCGCGGCGGTTCGGCACGAAGCTTGATCGACCGTGTATCAGGGGAGTGGCGGGAGGGCTCCGCTGGAACATGAGCAAGCGGCGAAGCTTTGGGATGAGTCGTGGTCCATGGCGCAGACGTAAATGGGCCAAAACAGCTTGAGGATCGCGGCTGCAGCGCCAGTGCTGTAGTGGTGTGCGAGGTAGGCTTGGCTGGCGGGGGTTTCGGCGTTGGGGTCGGCGCGGAAGGAGGCGATGAGACCGGAGAGCGAGCGAGATGAGAAATCGGGCTCGGCGTAGTCCTCGGAGTATGTGTACTGCTTGGTCCAGGTCGCGTCGATGCCGGTGAGGTTGGACGACTCGATGACGGTGTAGTCGCGGAGGATTGCGGTGGCCGGATCGACGGAGGCAAGAGTAAAGGAGGGATTGTTGCCATTGATCGGAGAGACCGAGGCGACCACTTTGACGGGCACGCCGATGCCACTTTGGGGTGGAACTGGGCCGGGGTCGCCGAGTGTGGGGGTGATGAGGGCGAACGCGTCGGAATGGGTGTGCGCGAAGAGGGCGAGGCGGACGGTGTTGGCGTTCGAGGCCAGGGACTGGGCGAACTGCTCGCTGTGGAGAGACATGTCGGGCGCATCGCCCCCGCAGACGTTTCTGTGCCGGAGGAACGTGGTGTAGAGGCTGACGCCCGGCGGGATATGGCCGACGACCCAGACGTTTTCGTGGTGGCGGCGGGCGAGGGCGAGTTGGGAGTTAAGCCAGGCGATCTGGGCGGTCTCTTCGGAGTAGTCCTTCTTCTTGGCGCAGGTGGTGTATTCGGTTAGGAAGAATAGATTGTCGACGACGAGCAAGCGCGTGTGGCGCATGGGCGCAGCCATGGGGATGCTGTAGTAGCCACCGGTCGCAAAGTCGCGGAGTATTGATTGGCCGCTGGCAGGGGGAAGGGATTCGGCGATGACCTTCGCGGTGAGGGCGAGGAAGTCGTTGCTGGGGTCGAGCGAGTTGCCGGTGCAGGCGGTGTCGTTGTTGCCGAGAGCGATGTAGAGCGGGATGCCAGGAAGCGCGGCGCGTAGGCTGGTGACGACGTAACGCAGCGTATTCAGAGTGAAGTTGAGGTAGTCGGCGCGGGTGGAGTTGGGGAACAGGAACCGGTAGCGGCATTCGAAGTTGTGGGGGAGCATGTCGCCACTGAGGACTGCGAAACGTGAGTTGACGGCCTGTACGCGAAGGGCTGCCAAGGTGGATTGCCAAAGGGTCTGGTCCGGGTCGTAACCTCGGGTGGGACAGGCCTTCTGGAGGGCGGCGTAGTCCTCGGTGATGGTAGGGGAGGCGGGTGTGGCGAGGATCGTGGACCACTCGGATGCGGGGGCGGCATTGAGACGCGGGGCAAGGACCGGGTCGCGGAGCGGGTCGTAGTGGATGTCTGAGATGAAGAGGGCGGGAATGGTGGCGGGGACGGGCGGCGCGGCGGAGGCGTGGCAGGTGAACGCGACGGCCAGGACCAAGGTGGCAAACAGGCGTATTGGGTAGGGAAAGGGCTTCATTTCACTTTTCGATGATGCTTCAAGATGCTGAGTCAATCGTTGGAGCGTCGCACAAGAAAAACAAATACAAGGGTCCTTCACTTCGTTCAGGACGACGGCGTAAAACAGGCAACGGTAAGGATGGCGGCCGAACAATAGCCGGGTTAGAGGAGGGCTTCGTAGGCGTTGATTTGGGCCAGGGTGTAGGCGTGCATGTCTGCTCCGGCTTGCCAGGCGCGGTACCACTTGACTAGCCATTCGAGAGCGGTCTCGATATGGAGGTGTGGGGTCCACTTGAGGTCGGCGCGGGCGCGACTGGCGTCAAGTTTGAGGTAGCCGGCTTCGTGGACGCCGAGGTCGGGGTCGAGTACCCACTTTGCGTCGTTGCCCCAGAAGCCGGCCATTTTTTCGGCGATCCATTCGACAGGGCGGGCGTCGTCGTCGGAGGGGCCGAAGTTATAGGCGGCGGCGTAGTGCGCGGCTTCGGGTGTGAGGAGGTGTTCGGCGAGGGAGATGTAGCCGTGGAGAGGTTCGAGGACGTGCTGCCAGGGGCGGATGGCGTGAGGGCGACGGATGCGGACCGGCTCGTTGGCGAGGAAGCCGCGGATGAGGTCGGGGATGAGGCGGTCGGGCGCCCAGTCGCCTCCGCCGATGACGTTGCCGGCGCGGGCGGTGGCGAGGGCTACTTTGTGTTCGGTGAGTGTGGAGGTGGAGAAGTAGGACTGGCGGAAGGCGGCGGAGACGATTTCGGCGCAGGCCTTGGAACTGGAGTAGGGGTCGTAACCACCGAGCGGATCGGTCTCGCGGTAGCCCCATATCCATTCTTTATTTTCGTAGCATTTGTCGGTGGTGACGGAGACGACGGCGCGGACGGAACGGGTGCGGCGGACCGTGTCTAGCACGCGTGCGGTGCCGATGACGTTGGTCTCGTAGGTGCCGATGGGGTCGACGTAGGAGAGGCGGACGAGCGGTTGGGCAGCCATGTGGAAGACGACTTCGGGATTGAAGGACTGCATGGCGGCTTCGAGCGAGACGCCGTCGCGGATGTCACCTCGAATGTCGTCTATGACGCGGCCTATGCGTGCGACGGTGAAGAGGTTGGGCTCGGTTGAAGGGTCCAGAGCATAGCCGCGGACCTTGGCTCCTTTGGAGGCTAACCAGAGGGCGAGCCAGCCGCCTTTGAAGCCGGTGTGGCCGGTGAGGAAGACGCGCTTGCCGTGCCAAGAGAATGCGGGTTTGTCGTTCATGAAATCAGGATAACTGCTTAACAGCGATTCCCTTAGGATAATGAGAACGGTGGAGGTTGCGGGATGTTGCGAAGAGTTTTGATAGCGGTGAGCTTGCTTGGGACTTATGCGGCGTTGGCGCAGACCCCGGTGGCGCGGCCGAAGTTTGATGAGTTTGAGGTGGCGACCGTGAGGCCGGTGGATCCTGACGCGCATGCGGGGCGAATGTTCAAGATGGATGGGACGCATCGCTGGGTGGCCACGAATTTCACGCTGAGGAATTTGATTGCGCTGGCGTACGACATGAATCCGCGGACGATTTCGGGCGGGCCAGGGTGGATGGAAACGCAGTACTTCAACATTGAGGCGATCACGCCGGGAGATGTTCGGCCGACGAGGCTGGAGCAGATGCAGATGCTGCGGGCGCTGCTGGTGGAGAGGTTTGGACTGAAGTTTCATCGCGAGCAGAAGGAGTTTTCGATCTATGCGCTGAGCGTGGCTAAGGGTGGGCCGAAGCTAAAAGCGGCGGAGAAGCCGGACGATCCGCCGGAGTTGTACGGGGTGGTGTATCCGGGGAAGATCGAGGTTCCGGCGAAGGGCGTGACGATGGATGACTTTGTCGCGATGTTGCAGCGAGCGACGCTGGACCGACCGACGGTGAACCGGACGGGTCTGACAGGGAAGTACGACTTCGACCTGGTGTGGGCGCAGGATGAGACCCAATACGGAGGTGAGTTGGCGAAGGCTCCGGATGATTCGCAAAGTCCGCCACTGTTTACTGCGGTGCAGGAACAACTGGGGCTGAAGTTGGAGGCTACGCGGGGGATGGTGGCAGCGATGGTTGTGGATGAGGCGGCGAAGCCGTCAGCGGACTAACTTCTATCGCAGGCGGGCCAGTACGTTGAGTGATTCGACGCGAGACGGGAATTTTGCGACCAGCTCTATTCTTGAGTCGACTACCTCGAAGCCAGTGCGCTTGAGAAGGGCGCTCATGGAGTCTCGGTTGAAGAAGTTCAGGTGCTCGTGACACTTCAGGAAGCCGAATGGCGGAATATGGCCCAGGCGAACGCGGGCCGCGGTGGAGTAGAAATCGGCGGCGATAAGGGGTGTCGACGAATGCAGGAGTGCGCTGAGGTAGCTGCGATATAGGTTGCCTTTGCCGGCAAAGCTGATTCCATAGCGCTCGTACGGGACGCCGACGCAAATGAGGGCTCCGGGATTCAGGCATGCTCGCAATTGCTCCAGTATGACTGCTGGGTCTGAGCAATGCTCGAGCACATGAAGGGTCATGATGAAGTCGAACTTCATGCCGTTGAGTTTCTGCCCGGAACCGATTCGAGTGACTCCGGGCTCGGGCACTGCGTCGGACAGCTCGAAGACGAATTTATTTGTGCCAAGCGGTTTTGGAATGAATTGTCCGCGATCGCCTCCGTAGTCGAGGACGGTTTTGACTACGGAATGATCGACGTGGGGAAGGATCAGTTCTTCAAGTGCTGCCAGGCGCACGGAGATTTCTTCGGGGTCCCCGCCGATGCTGTCGTTGATCCTCTGGGTGTACCAGAATTCCCAGCGATGGCGTTCTGCGAAGTAGCGCTCGCCTCGGTAGCCTGAATAGAGGCGATCTACTTCAGCGGGTTCGAGTCGGGCGTTGAAGAACCTGAATGAGCAGGTGGTGCATTCCAAGAGCTTGCAGAGGAATGGTGGCCCGCCCACTGCGTAGTGTGCCAGGAACGGTGCGATGATCGCCCATCTTGCACTTGAGTCCTTCGATTGACAGCAGGGGCACGCCTCGATGATGTACATGTTCAATCAATTTAGCACTCGCATGCTGGAAGAATGCGGGACTGGGGCGTTTCTGATTAACCCAGCGCCTCCAACGCTACCTCGCGGTCTCATTGTGGTAATTTGAGGGCGGAGAGAGTGTGCCCAATCTCCGCTTTGGGGGTTGCTAGGCGTTGCTTACCAGTCTTAAGAATCGTCTATTGAAGGCCGGTCCGAAGAGTGTCCTCCTTCGTCAGGCTTTTCGCCTGCAGGCCGCGGTTCACGGTTTTTCGATGCATGTGTCGGATGGACGAATCTCCCTGGTGCGGGGCCGTCGCAAGATGATTCTGGGTCTGAGAGATGTGATCAGTGTTCCATTTGCAATCCATGAGTGGGACCAGTTCTTCGACACCATAGAGGGCAAAGAGATCGATGGTAGTACTGTGCTGGATTTTTCGGAACCGGCGCTCCATCGATATCGCAAACGAGGCCTGTCCTTCTACGCTCCGTCGCTGGCGGAGGATGACAGCATGGAGGCTTATACGGCGGCTTACCATCCCCAGCCAGGCGATGTGGTGTGGGATGTTGGGGCAAATGCTGGAATGACTTCATACTTCCTCGCGCAGATGGTGGGGCCTGCCGGCAAGGTCTACGCATTTGAGCCCGATGATACTAACTTTGAGTTTCTGAGGCGCAATATCGAGATGCACCAGCTCACGAATGTCACCCCGGTGAAGGCAGCACTCTCTGATAAATCCGGCAGTGCAAACTTCTGTATGGATGGCACGATGAGTGCGGGCCTCAGCGACACTTTGTCTTACGCGCTTGCGGAGAATAGCAAGATGGTCGAGACGGTGAGTTTGCGGGATGCGTGCGAGCGGTTTGGGTCTTTTCCAAACTACGTGAAGTTGGATATTGAAGGTGCCGAGCTAGGTGTGATTGCAAGTTCGATCCAGTTTCTGAAGGAACATCCGATCCACCTTTCGATTGAGAGCAATCACATCGTGAATGGGGCGTTTACCTCGGGTCCACTGGAAAGGCTATTCACCGATGCGGGCTATCGTGCATGGTCTTCGGACAAGTATGGTCAACTGTTCACATGGGCCGAGCCGAAGTGAGTGGCTGCCGTTGGTTTGCGGGGATTAATAGAAGATCATGATGAAACTTTCCGACTACATATTTAGCCGACTGCAGGAGTGGGGGGCGAAGCATATCTTCCTGGTGACGGGCGGCGGTGCCATGCATTTGAACGATTCGATCGGGACATCTGGGCTGGAGTACATCTGCACCCACCATGAGCAGGGTGCGGCGATGGCGGCAGAGGGGTATGCGCGGATCACGAACACTCCGGGGCTACTAAATGTGACGTCGGGGCCGGGGAGCATTAATTCGTTGAATGGTGTGTTTGGCGCGTGGACCGATTCGATTCCGATGCTGATTATTTCGGGGCAGGTGAAGCGCGAGACGTGCATGCGGACCTACGGCATTACGAACATGCGGCAGCTTGGCGACCAGGAGGTCGATATTGTCCGCATGGTGCAGGGGATTACGAAGTATGCGGTATGGGTGAATGAGCCGGAGACGATTGCGTACCACCTGGAGCGGGCTTGGTATCTGGCACAGAACGGCCGGCCGGGTCCGTGCTGGCTGGATATTCCGGTGGACGTGCAGTCGGCACAAATTGATGAGACAAAGTTGAAGCATTACGACCCGAGCGTGGATGCTTTGGTTTGGGACAAGGCATTGCTTGCGGAGCAGGTGGCGGATGTGCTGGCGCGGATTCGCGCGGGAAAACGGCCCGTGATGTTTGGTGGTACGGGTGTGCGCCTGGCGGGTGCGCTGGATGAGTTCGAGGCGGTGATTCGGAGGCTGCGGATTCCTGTGGTTACGGCGTGGACGCACGATCTGATTGCGTCGGACGATGAGCTTTTCTGCGGCCGGCCAGGGACGATTGGCGAGCGGGCGGGAAACTTTACGGTGCAGAATTCCGACGTGCTGCTGGTGTTGGGGTCGCGGCTGAATATTCGCCAGACCAGCTACAACTGGGCATCATTTGCGCGGTTTGCCACGAAGATTCAGGTGGATGTGGATGCGGCGGAGTTTACCAAGCCGATGCATAAACCGGATGTGGCGATCCATTGCGATGTGAAGGTATTTCTGACGGAGATGCTGCGGCAGATGGGCGATGCGGTGAGCGTGAATGAATGCCACGCAACATGGCTGAAGCGGGCTCGAGAGTGGAAGGCAGAATATCCGGTGGTGCAGGATAAACAGAAGCACGATGGACCGCCGCTGAATCCGTATTACTTCATCGATCGGCTGTTTGCATTGTTGGATGAGGACGACGCGGTGGTGTGCGGGAATGCGACTGCATGCATTGTTCCGTACCAGGCGGGTAAGTTGAAAAAGGGTATGCGATTGATCTCCAACTCGGGCTCGGCTTCAATGGGGTACGATCTGCCGGCATCGATCGGCGTCGCTGTTGCGAAGGGTGGGCGGGTAATTTGTCTTGCGGGCGACGGGAGCTTGCAGATGAATGTTCAGGAGTTACAGACGGTGGTTACGCACAATCTTCCCGTGAAGATTTTTGTGCTGAAGAACGGCGGGTACCTTTCGATCCGGCAGACGCAGACGGGGTTCTTTCAGGGCCGTCTGATTGGCACGGGCGCGACGAGCGGCGTGACTTTTCCGGACATGTTGAAGGTGGGGGCGGCGTATGGGATTCCTTCATTTGCAGTGGATAGGTTGAGCGACCTGGAGATGGTGAAGGCTGAATTGGCGAAACCGGGGCCGAGTTTGTTCGATGTGCAGTTGGATGTTGCGCAGGAGTTTGAGCCAAGGTTGCGGTCGCGGATTAATCCTGACGGGACGATCCAGACGCCGAATCTTGAGGACATGTATCCGTTTCTTTCGGCGGAGGAACTCGCTGCTAATATGCTGGTTTCGGACGCGGAGTGATGGCAGGCGAGGAGCAGCGCGCATTGCCGCAAAAGCTGCTGTTTGATTTGGATGGCACGTTGCTGGATTCACTGCCGGGGATACGGTACTCGGCGGAGGCGGCGTTCAGGGCTTGCGGGCTCGCAGTGGGTGACGTCGATCTGCGAGCGTTGATTGGGCCGCCGATTCGGACGATTCTGGCGCGGATGGCTGTAGTAAAAGCGACGGACGGGCAGCTTGATGATCTTGAGCGGGCGTTCCGGTGGAGCTACGACAGCGAGGGGTGGAAGATGACCCCGCACTACCCGGGTGCAGCGGAGTTGTTGCGGGAGATGCAGGCGCGGGGTTGGCGATCGTATGTGATTTCGAACAAGCCGCGACATGTCTCGATCAAGATCCTTGAAACCGAGGGGACGGTGGGGCTGTTTGAGGAGATCGTCACGCGGGATTCGCGTCAGCCTCCGTATACCGATAAGCGGGAGATGATGAGCTATCTACTGCAAAAGTGGGAGATACGGGCCGCGGAATGCTTGATGATCGGGGATACAATCGAAGACGCAGAGGCTGCAGATTCGATTGGAATGCAGTTTTGCCTGATGACCCATGGGTACGGTGATGTGCCAAAGGGTTCAGTTGTTCCAGTGGCGTTTCGGTTCAGTCATTTTTCTGAACTGATGTCGCGGCTGGCTCGGGAGTGATGCATTGATTGACAAGGATATTTTCGAAGATCTCTTCGTGCTCGAGATGGCGAACAACCATCTGGGGAGCATGGAACGCGGCCTGAAGATTATCCAGGAGTTCTCGCAGGTTGTGCGGTTCAATAATGTACGAGCCTCGATCAAGCTGCAATTCCGCGATGTTGAGAACTTTGTGCACAAGGATTTTCTGAACCGCGAGGACCTGCGTTACGTGAAGAAGACGCTGGATACGCGACTGACAGACGATCAGTACGCGACCCTGGTGAAGGCGATCCGGAGTGCTGGGTGCATCGCGATGGCTACGCCGTTCGACGAACGATCGGTAGATCTGTGCGTTGAACTGGGATTGCCGATTCTGAAGATTGCTAGCTCGGATCTCAACGACTGGCTGCTGCTGGAGAAGATTGCGAAGACAAAGAAGCCGGTAATTGTTTCGACGGGTGGATCGTCGCTGAAGGACATGGATGACATCGTGACGTTTTTTGCGAATCGGAATATTCCGCTGGCGATCAATCATTGTGTGTCAATCTATCCCGCTGAGGACTCGGAGCTGGAGATCAATCAGATTGATTTCCTGCGGAATCGCTATCCGAACACTACGATTGGCTACTCGACGCATGAGTATTCGGACTGGACGAATTCGATGATGATTTCGTACGCGAAGGGCGCGCGAACGTGGGAGCGGCACATCGATATTGATTCGGATGGTGTGAAAGTTTCGCCGTACAACAGTCTGCCGCACCAAGTTGATGAGTGGTTCAGGGCGTTTCATAAGGTGAAGGAAATGTGTGGCGCGCCGGGGACGCAGAAGCGGATTCCGCCTAAGAAGGAAATCGAATATCTAGACGCGCTGGTGCGCGGCGTTTACGCGAAGGAGGACCTTCCCGAAGGACACTCCTTGACCGATGAAGACGTGTATCTTGCGATACCTTTGCGCAAGGGGCAGCTCTCGTGCCGCGAGTTGATGAGTGGGGAGATGTTATTGAAGGCGGTGAAGAAGGACAATGCCATCAGCATTGACGATATTGAGAGCCCGTATGCGCAGATTCCATCACTGCGGAAGACAATCTACAGTCGCGGGCTGGATGTAAACCAGGAGTGACCGCGCCCAGGCCTGCCGTTGGGATGGTCGATGCTCGGCGAGATGTGGAATTGATGAATAGACTCTCAAGCGATCTGGACCACATTACATCCGCGACAGAAGCGCTATGGGAGGAGATGCGGGGCCAGCGCCTCTTCGTGACGGGTGGGACGGGGTTCTTTGGGTGCTGGCTGGTAGAGAGCTTCTGTGATGCGAACCGGAAACTGGGGTTGGGAGCCCAGGTCACCGTGTTGTCGCGCGATCCGGATAGATTTCGCGCAAAATGTCCCCATCTGGTTAATGACTCAGCGGTTACGCTGCATGCGGGCGATGTGAGGGACTTTGAGTTTCCTGTGGGCGAGTTCCGATATGTGATTCACGCGGCGACCGAGGCTAGCGCCAAGCAGGCCGCGGAAGAGCCGCTGGAGATGCTTTCGACCATCCTGGCGGGGACGGAGCGAACGCTGAAGTTTGCTGCCCAGTGTGGTGCGCGGAAGTTTCTGCTGACCAGTTCGGGGGCTGTGTATGGGAAACAACCCAAGGATATGACGCACGTGCCTGAGAGTTATGCGGGAGCACCTGACCCGCTCGACGGAGCCAGCGTTTATGCGGAAGGGAAGAGGGCTTCTGAGCTGATGTGCGCTCTGCATCATAGGACCGCCGCAGCGAAGGGAGTGGCATTCGAAGCGAAGATTGCGCGATGCTGGGCGTTTTGTGGGCCACATCTTCCTCTGGATGCCCATTTTGCGATTGGCAACTTTATTGGTGACGTGGTGGCGGGGCGGCCAATTGCCATTGCGGGCGACGGTACGGCGCGGAGGTCGTATCTCTATGCGGCGGACCTGGCGATATGGCTTTGGACGATCCTGTTTCGTGCTCCTGCGCTGATTCCTATCAACGTGGGTTCGGCGCACGACGTGAGTATTCGAGAGTTGGCTGAGGTGGTGGCGGCGGCCCTGGCGCCGGAGACGCCCATTCATGTTGCCAAGCAGGGGGTGCCGGGCGCTGCGCCCGCGCGCTATGTGCCGTCGGTGGAGCGCGCCGTATCAATCTTGGGGTTGCGCGAGACGGTAGGGCTTACGGAATCGATACGGCGGACGTTTGCGTGGCACAAGGCAGTTTGAACGACGTGATACGTTGGGGATGGGAGAAGAGATGAAGCTGATCAGCATCGTAAGTCCCTGCTACAACGAAGAAGGCAACGTCGGAGTGCTGACGGATCGAGTGCGGGAGTTGTTTGCAGAGATGCCGCAGTATCGGTACGAGCACATCATCATCGATAACAATTCGACCGATGGAACGGTTGCCGAGCTTCGCGAGATTGCGGCGCGAGACAAGAATGTAAAAGTGATTGTGAACGCGCGTAACTTCGGCCACATCCGCTCTCCGCATCACGCGTTGATGGAGGCACAGGGAGATGCTGTGGTGGTGCTGCTGTCGGATCTGCAGGATCCTCCGGAACTAATTAAGGACTTTGTGCGTGAGTGGGAGGCGGGCTGGCCGATCGTAGTAGCGATCAAGACGTCGAGCGATGAGAGCGGCTTCATGTATGGCATTCGGAGTGCGTACTACAAGGCGGTAGCTCATTTAACAGACGTGAAGGTATTTGAACACTTCACCGGGTTCGGTTTGTACGACCGCAAGGTAATGGAGATTCTGCGCAAGGACTTTCGCGACCCGACTCCCTATTTTAGGGGGCAGATTGCCGAGATCGGACTTCCGGCAAAGACTATTCCGTACAACCAGAAGCGCAGGACACGGGGAATTACCAAGAACAACTGGTACACGCTTTATGACATGGCGATGTTGGGAATTACGAATCTGTCGAAGGTGCCTTTGCGCGCTGTGGTGTTTCTGGGGTTTGTATGCGCGGTGCTCAGCCTTGTGGCGGGATTTGTCTACCTGATCGCAAAGTTGTTGTTCTGGAACAATTTTGAATTGGGGCTGGCGCCGACCATGATCGGCCTTTTCTTCCTGGGCTCCGTGCAGTTGGTTTCGCTGGGCATCATCGGGGAGTATGTGGGATCGATTCATAGCATTGTGCAGAATCGCCCGTTGGTGACAGAGAAGGAACGCATCAATTTCTAAGCACCAACCATGACTACAACATAGGGAGCGATGCACTTGATCAGGCGGCTTACTAAACATATTCCGCCTGATCAGTTGGTGCGATATTTGGTTGTGGGCGTGTGGAACTCGGCATTCGGATACGGATGCTTCTTTGCGTTCACGAAATTGTTTGTGCATCTTGTGCCGACGCAGCCTTCGTTGATGGCGAGCGCGTCCCTGGTGGCCGCAACCTTCGTCAACGTTACCGTCTCATTCTTTGGATACAAACTGTTCGTCTTTCGAACCAAGGGAAATACGTTTCGCGAGTATCGGCGCAGTTTTCTTGTGTATCTGCCGGTGCTGGGGGTTGGCGCAGTAGCGATCGCACCGCTGACCTCTTTGATCGGACACATCGATCGTGTGCATGCGTGGGCGCCGTACATTGCAGGAGCGATCCTTCAGATCATCACTGTGATGGTCAGCTTCTTTGGTCATAAGCATGTTTCGTTCAAGCAGGGCGGCAGGTCTGGTGTGTATCCTTGATGGATATGGGCGATAAGGCGGAAGAGCTTCGGCAACGGATTCTTGAACTTACGGCGCAGTATCATGCGGCGAAGTTTCCGGTGCGGGAGTTTGTTCCGGGCGAGTCTACGGTGCCGGTGTCGGGCAAGGTGATTGACGCGGAAGACATCTGCTCGGTTGTCGATTCGGCGCTGGATGGGTGGTTTACCACGGGGCGGTGGGCCAAGGAGTTTGAGCGCAAGTTGGCGCGGTTCGTGGGCGTGCGGTCAGCCAGCCTGGTGAATTCAGGGTCAAGTGCGAATCTGGTTGCGCTGAGTGCGTTGACTTCGCCGAAACTCGGTCCGCGGCAGTTGAAGCCGGGCGACGAAGTGTTAACCGTGGCGGCAGGCTTTCCGACGACGGTGAATCCTATTTTTCAGAACCTGCTGGTGCCGGTGTTTGTGGACGTGGCGCTGCCGACGTATGAGATTGATGTGACCAAGCTCGAAGCGGCGTATAGCCCGAGGATGAAGGCTGTGATGATTGCGCATACGCTCGGCAATGTTTTCGATCTGGATGCGATTACTGCGTTCTGCAGGAAGCACAAGCTGTGGCTGGTGGAAGACTGCTGCGATGCACTGGGCTCGACATACAAGGGGCGGAAGGTGGGGACGTTCGGCGATATTGCGACGGTGAGTTTCTATCCCGCGCACCACATTACGATGGGCGAGGGCGGCGCGGTGATGACGGATAGGCCGATCCTGCAGGTGTTGATCGACAGCTTCCGCGACTGGGGCCGCGACTGCTGGTGCGAGCCGGGCAAGGACAATACTTGTGGCAAACGGTTCGATTGGCAACTGGGCACGCTGCCTTGCGGCTACGACCACAAGTACACCTACTCGCATATTGGCTACAACCTAAAGGCGACGGATATGCAGGCGGCGTTGGGGTCGTCGCAGATTGAGAAGCTGCCGCACTTTATTGAGCGCAGGAAGGAGAACTTCGCGTATCTGAAAGCTGCGTTGAAGCCGCTTGAGGAGTTTCTGATTCTGCCACAGGCTAGTGAACATTCCGACCCTAGCTGGTTTGGGTTTCCTATCGGTGTAAAGACGGATGCGCCGTTTACGCGCGATCAACTGACGTCGGCTTTGGAGGCTCAGAAGATCGGGACTCGGTTGTTGTTTGCGGGAAATTTGTTGCGGCAGCCTGCGTATGAGGGTTGGGAATATCGCGTGGTAGGCGAGTTGCCGAACACGGACTTCGTGATGAACCAGGTGTTCTGGATTGGGGTGTATCCAGGGCTGTCCAAGGAGATGCTGGACTTCATTGTGAAGACGGCGATGAATTTTGTGGCGACGGCGAAGAGTGGGTTGTTGGTGGTTTAGGCGGCGAGATTGATCACTTCGAGCGTGACACTGGACTGCGATAATATCCGTGATTGGCCATCGTTTCACAGCGAGTTTGCGCGGGTGTTCGGTTTTCCTGATTTCTACGGTAGGAACATGAATGCGTGGATTGACTGCATGACATCGCTGGATGCTCCGGACGACGGCATGTCAAGCGTTCATTGTAGCCCCGGCTCTGTTCTAACGCTGGAGTTGAAGAGCGTTAGAGCCTTCAGGGATCGTTGTCCGGAGTTATATAACGCTCTCATCGAGTGCGCCGCTTTTGTTAACTGGCGACGCATTGAAGTGGGTAAGTGCTCGGTGCTTGCTCTCAGCTTTCGCGATTAATGCTCGCGGGAAGGTGATAGTAGGCGGAGCGTAATTATCATCGCGGGGCCGAGGAACGCAAGCGACCCCAGGACCCACATGATGACTGCGCCGAGGATCTGGTCTTGAACTGGGTTCACTTGGAACGGATTTGGGTGGTCTAGATAGAAGCGGTAGACGGGCCGATCGCAGAACGCCAGGAATGCGGAGAGCATGGTGTTGACCAAGTCGGCAGCGATTAGGTACAGGAGGATTCCCCAGTTGCGGCGGTGGGTTTGCGCGGGCCACGGCCAGAGAATGCAATACCAGAAGAGAAGCGATGTGCCGAGGAAGCAGAGGTGCTCGACGGCGTGCCAGTTCTCGTGCTCCAGCGCGAAGTCGTAGGCTGCGGGCACGTGCCAGCAAAGGAATGTGAGGTTCATCAGGAGCCAGGCGATGATCGGCGTGACCAGACTGTGACCGAATCGGCGCAGGGCGGATATGCGTAGGAGAGGTCCGACGATCCCGCGTAAGAGAGGCGAGGGCAGGCCACGGAGGAGTGGGACGACCGGCAAGCCGTAGAGCAGGAGCGGTGGGACGGCGGACATCAGCAGCAGGTGCTCGACCATGTGCGCGCTGAGCAGGGCATCGGCGAAGCCGTCCATTGGTGAAGCGATTGCTAGCCATAGGACGCTTAGGCCGGAGAGGAACGAGGCCAGGCGGATGTCGGTGAACTGTTCGGGACGGGTCTTGCGGATCGCCAGCCAGCCGCGGAGATATATTGCCGCGGTGACCACAATCGACAGAGTCAGCCAGATGGGCAGGGACCAGTCCGCAAAGATATCTCGTGCGGCATCTGACATCGGCTACGGTGCCTTCGGCGCGGGGGTGGATGCCTCAGGCTGCGTGGCCTGCGGCTGGTCGACGTGCGTGAGACCGCGCGAGGCATCGACGGCCGGGGCGAGATTGTCGCCGCGCAGGGTCATCAAAAAGCGCATGAGCGCCTTGGTTTCGGACGGATTGAGTGCGTTGCCGTAAGCGGGCATGTTGCCGCCACCCTGCAACACCTGGCGGATGATCTGGTCTTCAGTCATGCGCGAGGCGATGGCGTCTAGCGCCGGGCCGCGTTGTCCACCGGCGCCTTCCAGCGAGTGACAGTTGCGGCACTGTTTGTCTTGCAGCACGAGCGCACCCTGACGCTCCAGCGGCGTGCGGTTCTGAAGAAGCTTTGGCGGGATGGGGGCGCTGGTCCACGCGTCCATGATGGGACTCCACGGCGTGTAGGTGCCAAGGTGGGTGAAGATGCCGAGCGTGACTGCGATGACCGAGACCAAGAGCACAGCGACGGGCCGGCGTGCCCAGTGACGCTCACCTTCGCCAGCCAGTAAAGGGAGAAGCAGCATCGCGACGATAGCGATCACCGGCACGATCATCATTACTGGCGTTTCAATCGACGGAGGCAGGAATGCGAGGACGGCGTAGATCCAGAGGAATGCGAAATCGGGCTTGGGAGCAGTCTGGATGATGGTTGGGTCGGGAGTTCCGCTGGGGCCGAAGGGACCGAAGAAGAAGGCGCAGGCCATCACGGCGAGGATGATTGCTGCGGCGAAGACTGCGTCCTTCCATGCTGCGTCGGGAACAAAGGGGATGCCGGACTTCACGGTTAGTTCGTGGTACTCGGCCTCGTAAGTGGACTTGCGAACGATGCGGCCGGGCATGGGCCAGTCGCTTACTCCGTGGCGCAACACCATCCATACATGCACGCCGACTCCGGCGAGAAGCAGGCCGGGAATTACGAAGACGTGGAAAGCGAAGAAGCGCGAAACGGTGGCGCCGCCAATGATGGGAGCGCCCAGCAAAAGGTGGACCAGAGGCGCGCCGATGAGCGGGACGCGGCTCATGATGGAAGCGCCGATGCCGAGACCCCAGTAGGCGTCCTGATCGAAACGCATGACCTGGCCGGTGAAGGCCATGCCTAGCGTGAGGAGGAGGAGTCCGACACCGACGATCCAGGTGAGTTCGCGTGGGAACTTGTAGGCTCCGAAGAGGAAGACTTGCACCATGTGCATGATCACGATGGCGATCATGAAGTCCGAACCCCAGCCGTGAAGTGCGCGCAGATACCAGCCGAGCGGGATGTTGTGGTTGAGGATTCCGAGACTGGTCCAGGCTTCGTTTGCGGATGGACTGTAGACGAGGGCGAGCAGGATGCCGGTGACGACTTGCAGGATGAGGAGGACGGTGGCGGCGCTGCCGAAGACGTACCACCAACTTGCGCTGTTCGTCGGCGTCGGGTGCGTGGCAGCAGCGGTGAGCGGCTTTATCAGCCCTAGCCGGTGCTCGAGCCACTCGTACGCGGCGATGGCGCTTTGCTTCAGGCTTGCCATTCGTCGGACCTCGTGGTCGTGGATGCGGATTCAGTGGCGACTGGTGTGATTTGGATCAGCGGCTTGGGCTTGCAGGATGCCTGGGTTGCGAGCGTGGGCATGTCGCCGGCGTGGATGATCAGCGAATCACCGGCGAGTTTGTACTGGTACTCGAAGAGGCCGCGCTCGGGTGGGCCGGATGCTCGGCTGCCGTCTTCGTAGTACGCTCCGCCGTGGCAGGGGCAGAGGAAGAGTTTGGATTGGGCGAACCAGCGGACTGGGCAGCCCAGGTGTGCACAGTTGATGGCGAAGACCTGGAACTGCCGTTCAGAGATGCGGCGCACCCAGCAGGCGACCTTGGCGGTCTCGCCATCGTCAAAGCTGGCGGCCGGGCTGCGGAAATCTGCCAGGCGAGTCTCTCCCACTGGGAAATCGCTGATACCGCCCAGGCTGATCCATGCGCCTGCGCTAGAACCTTTCTTCATCGCGGGTCCAAGGAGATAACCGAACAGTGGGACGGCGAGCACGGCTCCGACCGCGACGTTCAACATTATTGAGAGCTTGAACAGGAAGGCGCGGCGAGTATGCGCGGCGGCCTTCGCATCGGACGATGGGGCGTCGATGTTTGGGGTGGAGTTTGCGGGTTGTTCGAGGTCGCTCATGCGTGTCTCCGCTTGCTACGGGTGCTGCTTATACGGCTGGCCGGGAGTGGCGATGCGATGCGAGGCGAGCCATGCGACGGTGTCGGTGATCTCTTGATTGGTCATCGGGCGCGCTCCCGGGCCGTTCATGTGCGAGAGCCAGTTTGGCATTCCTTGCTCCGGCTGGCCAACGATGATCAGAGTACGCAGACCCTGATCGCTGATGAGGGCCAGATAAGCCGAATCAACCAAAGGTCCAGTTACGAGGCCGTTGCCCACGGTCGCTCCGCTCCCATCCGTGCCATGGCAGCGCGCGCAGAAGGCAACAAATGTTTTCTGGCCTTGGACCGGATCACCAGGTGTGGTGCTCGCGTAGGGGGGCGGGACCTGTCCTGCCAGGGCGTCGGGGCTACCCCAGTTCTGCTTCATCCCTGCGGCTAGAATCGCGATTTGCTTGTCCGTCAGCATTCCCCCGGCAGCCTTGCCGAAAGGAGGCATGGTTGTGCCGGGAACGCCGGATGCGGTGACGCGTTGGATGTCGGAATCGGTAGCGATGGCGAGGTAGATAGGATTGGCGAGCGAGACAGCCGCGCCGAACTTGCCATTTACGCCATGGCACGAGGCGCAGTTCTGGTTATAGAGTGTCGCGAAGTCTGATATTTGTTCTGGACGGGGAGTTTCAAAGTAGGGGCCGGGTTTTCCTGGTGCTGCCTTACAGCCTGCGACCGCAAGGGTGGCCGCACATGCCAGAAGCAGGGGAGTAAGCGAGCGCAGGGTCGGCGATCTCATGACTGGCTATCTTTCTCGTCTGTAGACTCGTGTGGTCGGTCGTCCTGATCGGTGTGGAGACCGGCGCGGACGGCGAAGGACAGCGCCTGGAACTGGGTCGTGCGCACCCTGGCTTGCAGGTTGACCACGTAGCCGCAGACCAGACCAAACGCGATCTGCGACATGATGAACCAGAACCAATCGATGCGCTGGTTGAGGATGGGGCTGACGATTCCCAGTGCCGAGTAGAGGATTCCGGTGAAGAGAAGTGGCGCCATGAAACCGGCGGTAACGATGGGATAGCGCGGGAACATGGGCAGCATCGCACCGTACAAGAGGCCGACCAGAAGGGAGGTAAGGCCGTGGATGGCGAGACCGGCCAGGAGTCCTTGCATGTGGAACTGGCTGAGGAAGGTGTCGCTGGCTCCAGCCCAACTGACGAAGCCGCCGGCTGCGAGCAGGTTCATCGCGTACCAGACGCTGTGGTATTTGATGAGGCTGAAAATGGTTGCGGGGACGATCATCGCGATGCCGCCAGCGATGCCGCCTCTAATCCCAGTGGTGATCTTGAAGGTCTCGATCGGCAGAATGATGCGCGGCGTTTGGCTTTCGGGATGCCTGCGTTCACGTTCCAGGAGAGTGCGCACGCTGACACTTTTGATCTCTTCGCCGCTGACTAAGACGCCTTCGTGCGCCTCGTGCGGCAGAACCTGAAGGAACCAACCTATACTGCCGCCGATGCATAGCAGGAAACCGAGGATTCCGATGACGATGTTCGTCACCATGCCCGCCATGATGAGCGAGACTCCGAGCGCAAGCACCGGAGGCCACGCCGTTGGCCGTGGCAGTTGAACCACAGTGGGATCGTTGTTCGAATGATCGTCCTGCATGGTGCCTCCTTTCATGGAATCAATTGACAACGGAGCCTACCTTCCAAGCACGTAGACGACGGTAAAGACGACGACCCAGACGGCGTCGACGAAATGCCAGTAGAGCGATAGGACTTCGAGGCGGCCCGTGTCTTTGCTGGTCATCTTGCCGCTGAGCGAAAAATAGAGGGCTAGTAGCAGCATGAATAGACCAACGATGACGTGGGTTGCGTGCAGGCCGACCAGCGAGTAGAAAGTGGTGCCGAAGAGGTTGGTCTGGATGGTGAGGTGGTCGTGGTAGATGAGTTGATACCACTCGTGCGCGGTGCCGGCGAGGAAGATGCCGCCTAGCAACACTGTCGCAGCCAGCCACAGTGAACACATGCTGCGCTTACTGTGATGTAGTGCGGAGACGGCGAAGTGGACGGTTGCGCTGCTCGACAGCAGGCAGATGCTGGTGAAGATGGGGAGTTCGA